>Ga0265295_1005587_pt1 | contig 15855 bp, 5 predicted proteins | sample Munlansysbiofilm_FD_192503 | JGI IMG/M metagenome (GOLD analysis project Ga0265295, IMG submission 192503) | Leachate microbial communities from a municipal landfill in Southern Ontario, Canada - Methane capture system biofilm | ecosystem: Engineered > Solid waste > Landfill > Unclassified ... | reverse complement strand
GGACTGGCGCAATTGATTAATCTGGAAGAGCTTGGTGGAGGACGGGATTTTTTTGAGCAAAAAATCAAAATAGCCAAACTGGATTTCCAGACTTATGTGCGTGAATGGGTGCCTTCGGTTATCGAAAGGCGGAGACTTTCGAGCGAAACGATTTTTGCCCTCGTGAGAGTTTTGGCTACCCACATCGGCCGTTTACGTGATTACCCAAAGATTCGTGAAATCTTGTCTGAGCTCCCCATTGTCTGGTGTGGCGAGGAAGAATTCAATCCTGCGGCGATTGTCTGGTTTGACACGGAAGTGGTGCGGGAAGTCCTAGGGGATGAGGTTAAGATGGCAAAACTTCCTGCGGAGAATCCAGAATCTATTCGCCAACTATACTTATGGATTGGCGTTTCACCGGAACCTGAGCCGAAAGATATTGTTTGGCGGGTGAAGCAAATTGTTCAGGGACCGCCAGATCTGGAAAGAAGGATCCAAATTGAAGAGGTGGTGGGTTTTGTCGCGAAAAAATGGAATGACTGGAGCGGGATCGAGAAAGCTGAACTGGAAATGCTGAGGGGATTAAAATGGCTTCCCGGTACAAAGAGCGAAGAGGAATGGTTTGATCCGAAGAATGTATACTCTATTTATTCACAATTCCTTTTTGCGTCGCAAGGAAATTTTTTGGACGTTGAACGCAAAATTCAGCAAAATGCGAGTGATTTTTTCAAATATCTCGGCATCGAGAGTGAACCTAAAACTGAACTAGTGGTTCGGCACTTGTTGTATTGCAGTGAACAAAAAGAACCAATCTCAACAGAGATCTATGTGAATTTGAGCCGAAATTTTGAAGATCCGTCCATTAAGTGGCTTCGGGGAAAAAAATGTTTATATCTCAAAAATCCTGTTGGCGGAGATGGATATTACACTCCTGATCAGGTTTTTTGGAATCCGCATTCCTTTGGCAAACACAGATTTCGGCTTTCCTCAGATTACGCAAGATTTCGAAGTTTGTTTGACAAAATTGGCGTCAAGGAAAGTCCTGAAGTTGAAGACGCAATAAAAGTTTTGTTGGAAATCTCGGATGAATATGAAGCAAACAAGAACTTGTTCACTATAGTGCCGGGTGAAGAAGACGTTTTGATCATGTGCTGGAAATTAATCAGTGAGGCCTTGGAAAACGAAAAGATTTCACACAAAGAAATCAAAAATAAACTCGGTAATCACAAAACAATTCCTGATCATCGCAAGCTATTGATAAAGCCATCAATGATGTTTTTTGAAGACCGTCCGGGCTGGGGTGAGAAGTTTAGTGTTGTCGAGAATAACCTGACACCGCGAATTGAAGGAGTCTGGCTGGGCATGGAAGCTGCAGGGATACGGCCTCTGAGTTCAGTGGTAGAGACAACCCTTACAGAATGTACAGGCCATGTTGAGGACCAGGAATTAACTAAGCTGGTGCACGAGAGATGGAATTTGCTGCAAAGGGTGATTGAAGAAAACAGGAAGAAGAGTACTGTAGATTTAGATATTCACATTCTTGATGATCTAACTTTTGAAGAAGCAGAAAGGATTGAAATCAAAAGAGTATTTCATGGCTTTGGTAAGAAACAAGAAGCACCTCTTGAAGAGGTGGATGCAATTTACATCGACAATTGTTTGTTCTTCGTAATCAATAATGACCATTATCCCTGGAAAGGCATTGCGCGAGAGTTATCCTTTGTGATTGATGAAACTGGTGAATCAAGAAGCTTGGCAATGGAAATTAAAGAGATCCTTTCGCAATCGTATGAAGAAGCAAAAAGCACATTGGATGAACTTGGATATCCTGAAGTTGAAACAGCAGAAATTGAGATTGCTGAAGGCGCAACATTAAATCTTGCCGATGATATCGCTGATGACGATTCAGATATTGAAAGTATTCGCGTTTCTATTGACCATCTTGGTCTTGGAGAAGATACAAAAACACGGGATAAAGAGGCTGGCAATGGTGGAAAAGAAGAGGTAGAAAAAACAGGATCAGGAAAATCATCCGGAAAATCTGACTTCTCAGGTGAAAACCCGAAAATTGAAAAGCGGAGGAAATCACGATTACAATCATATGTTTATCCTGAAGATGCAACTTCCTCACGAGAAGAGGATCCGAATCTCGCTCAGAGAAGGAATGCATTAGGGGATAAAGGCGTACAGCTAGTGATGCAATACGAGCGTGATCAAGGACGTATTCCCAAAGATATGGATAAGATACAAGTTCATCATCCCGGATATGATGTGGAATCCAGCAATGGAAGCAAAGAGGTTCGGTATATTGAGGTGAAATCTCTTTCAGGTCTCTGGGATGGCTTAAGCCCGGCTAGATTGACAAAGACAGAATTTGAAAATGCCAAAAAGAAAGGTGAAAATTTCTGGTTGTACGTAGTTGAGAAAGCAGAAACCGAAGATTTTCAAATTTACTTGATACAAAATCCAGCTAATCGTGTGGATTATTATTTGTTTGATCACGGGTGGATCGTAGAGCAGGATGAGGTGGGAAAGGGTTAAGACTGATAATTTACCGACAAGTAAATGATATTTTACAGCTTAAATTCAGAAAATAAGGGCGATCAGGCTGGATAGAACGAAAGTTCTCACAATTCATAAGTTAGTCCCATTTTCATACAGGCTGCGCTGTGGGGGAGGGGAGTCTGTTCTCTTTCCGTTGTATACATTTCCGTCAATCGTAGTGTTCATTTCCTTGATATGCAGTGAGCTGATGATGGTCTTTTGATTTTGTGTAAGTGGCGGTGTGTGCAGCATTGTTAATTACAACTCCTTTCGGTTCACATATTAGTTTTGTGAGCGCGTTTCCGGGTGATATTGCGCGCTGCTTCTGCAGGAATGTACCAGGAACCCCTCATAATTTTAGCACCAGGTATTTTTCCGTTTTGGCATCGCTTACGAATAGCAACGTCTGTAAGGTCTACATTTCTTGCGGCTTGTTTTGTGGTTACATAGTGAGGCATTTCCTTCACGATCAAGTTGGCCAATGTTGTGCTGTTGACTCCGATAACTGTTTCATCGAGTAAGTCCAATACATCCTCTTTTGACAGACCGGCAAACGTAGACACTGCCGTGTCCCAATCTGCGAAACCGAGCTGGTCCATGATTTTCCTTTGGTTCAGGGATAATGTAAAATCCAAGGTTATTTATCTCCATTCAGAGGGAAGGCCAGTTTTAGCCACTTTGCAAATGTATTGCAATTTACAACGCCTACTGGTGTCTCGCAACGACCGTTGTAATAAAACCAATTGCTGCGTGCCGATTCGAGCTGTTCGGTAGATATATCATAAATACGGCACCAAGCAGTAACAGGTAAAACATCAACGTCTTCTGGCCTGTAATAATCAATCATCTGGGAACTTTGGAGCTTTAGGGAACCATTAGCAGCAATGTCAATTACTACGCCATCAATAACTCGCCAGTCGCCATCAACAAATTTTCTTCCATAGATCCTTGTGCTAACAGGTATTTTTTCATAGGCAAATTATATCATTTTTACGATTCTTATTATCTCTAATGCGATAATAAAAGCTGCTCCCCCTACCGGCTTGACAAGATGTTGTATTGCCTGTAATATTGTTTATAGGCAATACAAACACGCCTGTTTTTTAGCCAAAAATCAACGTGTTTTTGATCGGGATTTTAAATATATTGCGCGGACAAGAAAGGATCACCAGCGTGGCAATCATCGAGGTTCAGGCAAATCAAGTAACATCTTCCATCGACATATCCAGTATCGTTACGGACTGGCAAACTTCCTTGAACAAACGGGTAAAGGCCCAGCAGCTGGCAGCTTCTACCGCCAAAGGCTATGCACGCGGGGCCAGGAAATTCATTGACTGGTGTGAGGCTGCTGATATAAAGGTGATGGATTACGATACCATCCTGGACTGGCAGGGATCACTGCTGAAAGCCGGTAAGGCCCCGGCCAGCGTCAACGCATGGATGGCTGGCGTAAAAGCCCTGTTCGCCTGGGCAGAAGAATCGCGAGGATTGGCGTACAATCCAACGAAAAGAATAAAGGGAGCTTCACGCAAAGGCGCAGGAAAACGCCACAAACGAGAATCTTTGACCGATGCTGAAATACGCCTCTTGTTGTCCATTCCCGACGCCAGCACAGATATTGGTAAACGGGACCTTGCAATACTCTCCCTGATGGCCTACACCGGCGCGCGCACAGTTGAGGTTCACCGGGCAGATATCAGCAATCTGCGTACCGAAAAAGGCAGACTGGTTTTATACATCACAGGGAAAGGCCACAACGAAGCGGACGACATTATCGTGCTGATCAACCCTCGCCTGCAAGATGCTATGCTCGCGTGGCAAGCAGCGCGCAAAGCGATCCTCGCAAAGAAAGGCAAAGTCGCCGGAGAGGACTACATTCCTGATCCGTCCCTTTTTCTTTCCCTGTCAGATCGGTCTTATGGTAAACGATTGAGCTTGCGTGCAATTCGGGGATTAGTAAAAAAGTATTATGGCCTGGCTGGAATAAAGGGTGAATTCAAAACCACACACAGCTTACGCCACACAGCGATCACCAGTGCCATTACGCATGGTGCCCCGCTCCAAAAAGTCCAGGCAATGGCACGGCACTCAAGCCCGGAAACAACCATGGTTTATTTTCATGAAATTGATCGTATTGAAGAGCCGGCAGAGCAATTTGTCGATTATGGTGAATAATCAACGCAGCAGGAGCCTTTCTAACAGAAATAAGTGTTAATATTGGTCAATTAATTACATCGCCTAACTCAAATTAGAACGGGAGCATAGCACACGCACATAGGCAAAACCTCTGCGGAAGGTTTGAGTTCTTGGTCCGCTAGCCTTATTGATCTTGAGTCAGTAGTTCAGGCGCTTGACTGAGGATCTGGCTTGAACCTTTTTGAGGGGATGTGCAAATAACCTCTAATTGGAAAAATGGTTGGTATGGTAAAGATACCTACTTTTATGGTGTTTATGGCCAAATGTCGACAGGTGTTGTAAAACAAGCCGACGGTCTTTTGAATTCATCATAGAATTCATCAACACTGATATCAGAAACTTCATCAATTTTTCTAAGACTGAGGGGTGGTTCAAACCCTAGCACTAATTGGTTAATCTCTAACTCAGTTAGCATTTTCTCAGAACTTCGCAACCGCATATCTGGACCGACAGGCTGAGAACAGACCAAAAATTCATTATCATTGATTTTCTCACTCGTGAATTCATATTTAGCCAAAATCCCTTGGTGTCGATAGTCCAGAACTAAATAAGCAGGAAGTGGAAAAGCAGGAGCGTCACTAAATGTAAACAAATATACCTCTTCCGGCTTACCATAATCAATCAGCAGTTTATCGATCGTAAAGTTTCTCATAACAGTTGGGCCAACAATGACTTCAACAAGTATGCCTTCTTGTACCTTAAATTCGATTAGATTAGTTCGAGGATACTCCGGGTCTTGTATTGATACACCATAGTATTTTCCCTCTTTCACCTCAGCAAAGGTTTCGAGAAAGGCTTTTGCAGTATTCCACTCAGTTGTTCCTGGAACAATGCCCCAAAAGCAAGGCAATTTACACCCCCCATTGTTCAAAAACAACTCTTTAATAAACTTAGTTGACTCCGGAGCCGACAAAGTAGGCAAAGGTGTTTCAAGTAATTCCTGATTGGATGCAGGCACAGCAGTCTTTGTAGGGGTAATGGTTTTGTCATTCGAAACATAAGGTGAAGGAGATGCGGTGCCCACAATGGATGTCTCTGTTGGGCGTATCTCTTGGAACCAGGAACACCCAATCAGTACAAACAGCAACAGAAAAATCATGTAATCAGATGGTTTTCTTTTCATTTTATTCTCCAATTGCATCAGCAATCCAAATAGGCATATGATGATCCATGAAATCGGAGCGCGGATATCCCAAAAGACTGTCTTCCCATTGGTTATAGACCCAGCCAATGAACATGTCTGCAAAAATCTCACCTCGACCATCGGTGTCATCATCATAGTCCTCTGTACCCTTAGTATCGTAAGGACCTTCATCTTTGCTGAACTGCCAATCCAAGAAACCACCGGCAAAGCCGCCATATCCTGGGGATCTCCAATACATAGCTTTATCCCAATATTCGGTGCCAGCTTGCATTTCTGATCTAATCCAGAATCCAGAGTTTGCGTGGATGGCTTTTTCAAATGAGTGACCAATCTCGTGGACAAAAAACCTTGGCCGTGTTGCTATTTTATCGGTAGTAGCATTCGAAAACACATAAATATCCTGTTTGCCCGCACTCATCCCCCAATAATTGGCGTTTGAGTTACTATAATAGCTTTGAGAAGTTCTTCCGAGTCTCCAGAAAGTCATACTGCCACCATGAATTCTTAAAAAAGCCTCATAGGGACTAAGTTTATGTGACGTTGTAAGAAGATATAATTCTGGGCCGCACTTTGCACGATCTCTACGAAACATTTCCAGATTGTAAGCTTCGGCATATGCAGAAGCGACATCGAAGACTGCCCTATTGGCTGCCGCTTTTTCTCTATAATCCCATTGCGGCGCGTTAGGGTCATTGGGATTGTTTATATCACCTGAATTAAATTTCACCAAGGAGATTAGCGATGTACGTCCTGAAGGATCAATACGAGTAATGGGGTTTCCCTCAACATATCCCCACTTATTCAAGGAAAGCGGGTTATTGTAATCGCCCTTCCACGTATCTCTACTCACAAAGCGACCATCACCGGGAGCATAATACCTCGTCCGCAGGTTCACAAGCCCCATTGCATCCGTCCACTCGCCGGTAAAGCCGTACGAAGTCTCCGCCATACCAGACGTCTCACCATAAGGCGAATAACTGGCTGCGTTTACAACATCTCCATTCGCATCCACCAGCTTGCGTACGCTGCCCAGGGCATCAGGAATGAAGTACAGCATTCCATTGGTGTCTTCCTGAGCGATCCTGTCTCTTCCATACAGATAGGCGTTCGTACCGTCGTCCAGTACCTGAGCGAGACCGGCGGCCAAGTCAAGCGTATAGTTGGTCGGCACAGCATTCACCGTCTGCTGCAGCCTGTCGCCGCTGGCGTTATAGGCATAAGCATAGGTGTCCACCCCATCGGTGGCGCTCGCCAGCCTGTTCATTGCATCATAGGTGTAGGTAAAAACACCATCCGAAAGCAGGTTGCCATTGTTGTCCCAGGTATAGGTCACGCTATCCACAGACGTCAGGCGGTTGGCAATATCATAACCATAATTCACCGTAGTGCTATCGATCGTCTTTGTCAGGCGGTTGCCTACGGCGTCATAGGTATAACCATACTCTCGGGTGGCTGTTCCAACTTCCGTTGCTCCCGTGAGACGGTTGAGCGGATCATACACATAGGTCGTCGTGCCGTTCTGCGTCGTGGTCAACGTGGAAGTTGTGCAGCCTGGCAGCACACATACAGCTGTCTCTCCTGCATCCACAGCTGCATCACCCTGCTTATACGCGAACCAGTAATTACCTGCCGGAAGCTCAAAATTCACCTCTCCCAGTTCATCAGACTTGCCACTATTTCCAGTGTAACTCATTTCAGCATAGGTTGCGCCCTCGAAAGCGTAGACGACGACGTCCTGCTGCGGATTGGCCGCTTCATCCTGGACACTCACCGTAACTGCATGCACGGCTGGCATAGCGATCTGTGCGCTTGTACAGGTAGGCGGCGTGCAGTGGTTAACCGTATCGCTAAAGAAGAACTTTTCATCAACTTCGGTGCGGAAACGGTAATCGCCCTCCGGCAATGACAGGGTTGCCTGCCCGTTCACATCCGTTTCTGCGAAAATACCGGTGTAGGTGTCCTCATCGAAGGCGTAGACCATGTTGTCCGCAATGGCTTGCCCCAACCCATCTGTAGCGGTGACAACAACGTCCCCACCGGTGCCCGGAATGGTGACCGTGACAGCACTGCAAGTCAGCGGGTCACACAAAGCTGTTAGGTCGCTGTAGTAAGACTGGCTGCCATCCTTCACCCGGAAGCGATATTGGCCGATCTGCGGCAAGGTTAGGACAACCTGCCCAGCGGCATCGGTCACATCACTGCGCCCCGCATAGGTCTTATAGTCGTTGTAATCCGATCCACTTAGAGCAAACACCGTTAATCCGGCTTGCGGCGCAGAGGATGTATCTTCAACTGTAACGGTGATCTGCACATCAGCAAGCGGGCTGCCTGCAGGCAGGTCAGGCGCATAACGGTAATCATCCTCTGGAATGGCCAGGGTAACCTCTCCGTTGACATCCGATGCTCCGGTCAAGCCCGTGTAAACTTCTCCGGCAAAGGCATACACCGGAACATTTTCCTGCGGTGTGCCCGCATCATCTTCTGCGGTCACCGTGGTCGTCAGGGCGTCCGCCAGGTCAATAGTGAGCGTGGCAGCATGGGCTGGAGCCGTACAATCCTCATTGCTAAAGACTTGCTGACCCTCTTCCTCGCTGTATAGCTGGTAGCAGCCATCTGGCACGGCCAGTTCAACCAGGCCTAGTGCATCCGTTATACCCTTCAAACCGGTATCACCGGCATCGTCATACACGGAGAGCTGAATACCAGGTGCAGGACTCCCAAGATCATCCACTACAGTGCCTGCCAGAATGGACAGTTCAATGCTTGCTTCGGTGCAGGTTGGCACCGTACAGTGGTTGATTGCATCGCTGTGAAATTCTGTCCCGTCTCGCTGCACCCGAAAACGATAATTTCCATCAGGCAGCGAAATGCGTGCAATACCCGCATCGTCAGTGACTGCCGAGACACCAGTCTCCACAACATCATCCAGAGCATGGACGGTAAACCCGGCAACCGGCTGGTCCAGGTTATCCTTGACCGTAACTTCTACCACCGGCAAACTTTGCCCAGCAAGTTGTATCATCTCTTGCATCTGGGTACGATTGCCAGCATTGTCGTAGGTATAGGCGTATTGCGCAAAAACTTCTTCTGTTTTGGTGTAACTAATGTCAGTGATCCTGCTGGCATCGTCATAGGTATAACCTGCCGAGATCCCATTGGGGAGACTCATCCCTGTCAAGCGATCGGCATCATCATAGGTGTAGCTGGTGATCTCCGAATTCCAGTCTGTGATCTGTTCTAGACGGTTGGCAGGATCATAGGCATAGGTAACCGATTTCGTGTCAGGGTACGCCAGGCTGGTGCGGTTGCCAACCGCGTCGTAGCCATAACTCACGGTGCTGCTGAATGGATCAACAACAGAAGTGATGCGGCCAATCGGGTCATACGTCCAATCTGTGGTACCCATGCTGTCTGTTGTGAAATCCACTTGCCCGGACAGATCATAGGTATAGGTAACATCGTTAACCTGGTCACCATTATAGTCAATACCCACAATACGATTGAGCGCATCGTAGCTGTGGTCGATGTCTTGTCCGTTGGCCTCTGTTTTCAGCACCATATTTCCGGCAGCATCAAAGGTGTAACTTGTGGTATGGTTCAAGGCATTGATTTCATCGGTTAAGCGATTTAGATTATCGTAGACAAACGAACGGCTGTGATTATTGCCATCCAGAATAGAGGTTAAATTCCCTCCCATATCATAACCATATTCGGTGCGCACATTGGTTTCATGGTCAGCCGTGCTGCCATCCACATAATTCTCGACAACAGCCTCCAGACGCCCCACAGCATCATACTCATAGGTGGTTATTACACCATTGGCATCGGTCATTGAAGTCTTGTTGCCAAGCACATCATATCCATATTGCGTAACATTGTTTAAGGAATCGGTGATGCTGGTCATGCGGTTGAGCGCATCATAACCATAGGATGTAGTGAGATTATTGGCATCTGTTTGCGATTGGAGATTACCTGCACCATCATACACTCTGGTCGTGCTGTGGTTGTTGGCGTCGGTTTCAACTGTCATCCGGTTCAGCCCGTCATAGCTATAGCCCGTTGTATGGTTATTGGCATCTGTCAGTGAAACCCGGTTACCAGCGGCATCATACCCATATTGAGTGCGCAGGTTGGTCTGGTGATCCACAGGCCCGCCGTTGACATAGTTGTGCGTTTCAGCTGTTATACGTCGCAAAGAATCGTATTCATATTTTGTAACAACGCCGTCTGCTGCGGCAGCAGTTTCCTTGTTCCCAACTGCATTGAATGTATATTCAGTACGCAGATTGGTTTCGCTATCATTCGGCCCACCGTTAACATAGTTTTGCACCTCTGCCGTGACCCGGCCCAAACCATCATACTCAAAATACGTTACTACACCGGCCGTATCCGTGATACTGACCCGGTTACCTTGAGAATCATAGGTATAGGTGCTGACGATATTGTATTCATTCTGATGGTTCTGGGGCTGTCCATCCAGGAAATTGACCGTAACCGTACTCAATTGATCAAATTCATTGTAGACGTTTTTCGTCAAACGCCCTTGCGGGTCTTCAGTGAGGATCACATTCCCATTTTCATCATAAGTCGTATCCGTACGGATATTTTCATCCGGTGTGCTGCCACGAGCCGGAGGCGTAGACGTGCTAATGCTTTGCCCGGTGAGGTTCTGCACCACTGTCACCGGACGGTTGATATCATCATAATACGTGCGGGTAATATTGCCTGCGGGATCTTCTGTGGCGATCGCATTTCCCCGTGCATCGTAATAGATATCCGTACGCAAATTCTCGGTGGCATTTGCCGAATTACGCACCGGGGGCACGGTTTCCGAGATGGCCTGTCCCGTCAAATTTTGCACTATCGTTGCAGGTCGGTTGAGGACATCATAATAGGTGCGGGTGGTGATACCATTTACATCTGTTGTAGCGATCATACTTCCATTTTTGTTATATATGGTATCCGTAAACACATTTTGATCTGGATATGCTGGGTTATAGGCCGGCGGAGCTGCATCGCCGATATTGCCCGTCATATTTTGAACTATTTTTACAGGCTGATCAATTTCATTAAAATATGTGCGGTTGACAACACCCAGGGGATCCGTTGTGGCAATACGGTTGCCCACAGTATCGAAAGTGTAGTCCATGCGGATATTTTCGTCCCCTGCCCCACTGCCGCGGGCTGGAGGCGTAGAAGTGCCAATACTTTGCCCGGTCAGATTGCGCACCGTGGTCACGGCCCGGTTGTAGCTGTCGTAATAGGTGCGGGTGACCACGCCTTGCGTGTCGGTTACGGCAATTTGGTTGCCCTGAAAATCATAGGTATAGCTGGTAGCAACGTTGTAGATCTTCCCATTTTCCTCGTAGTTCTGCGGATAGGAGGACATACAATCTGTGGGATAGTTCTCCTTGCAATTCTCAATGGCTCTGGTCACACGCCCTGCAGCATCAAACTCCGTACGGGTAATAATACCTGCCGGATCAACGATTTCTACTGTGCGTCCAAGGGTGTCATAGGTAAATGATGTTGTTCGCTCATCCAGACCATAACCGGTGGTGATAGTAAGCACCTGACCATACTGATCATAAGTATAGAATGTGTCGTTACCGACAGGGTCGGTGACCTGCGACAGCTTTCCAGGAGCAACGTCACCGGGACCATAGTAAGTAAACGTTGTTGCCAACCAGGTGGTACCACCGTCAGGGCTGTACTCAATCTCGGAGATCTGTGTTGGATAATTCGAATCATCATAATAGTAATTCGTTATATTGTTATCTGGATCGGTCATTGAAGTCAGGTTGTTCAAACTGTCATAGCCCAATTGGGTGGTCTTATTGTCCGCATTGGTGACCTGTGTCAGGTTATACCCATCAGGGCTCCACTCAATTTCAGTCGGATTGCCTTCTGCATCCTTCATTGATACGGGCCTGAAATTGTCATCTACTGTATTAACAGTTCTATTTCCCAGGGCATCTTCCTCATCTGTGAGTATCCTCCTTGAGCGATTATGGTAATCCATAGAAAGATTGTCATTGGGATCCTTGATAACAGTCCTGGATTGAACATTGTCGTAACTGAACGATGTGGCAACGGCTATATTCCCATCTGCCTGTTTACAGAGGTTCCCTCCCGTAACTTCTTGGTAGCTGGTCACCAGAGGGTGTTCATCCCCTTCCTGCTGGCATACAACACGTCCCTGGGTATCGTAGAGATTGCGCGTGCGATCAATTAAAACGCCTGGATTGGCAGGATCCTCCACTTGTACTGTTGTCATTAAGTGCGAAGTGTCATAACCGTAGTGCCAGATCTTTCCCATCGCATCTGTGAAGGTTTCAACATTGTTATTCGCATCATAGGTAATGGAAGCGCTGCGTGCTGTGTGATCGCTGACCAAAGTGAGTCTGTCCTGAAGGTCATAATCAAAATCGAGATAACGCACACCATCTGGCCCGGTCACACGGTCCAATAGTCCATTTGTCCCATAACTGTATGCAAAAGCCTGTCCGCCGGCATTGGTCCAGGTAAGTAATTTCCCGGCACTGTCAAATTCATAGAGATTATGTCCCGCATCTTCCAGCGTGTATGTGCTGGTACCGGAATCATAACTAAGGGTCGCCGTAATACCGGCATAGGGTGTATATGTCCCACCCCCGTTATCATAGAAAGTATATTGATTAGCCGAGGCGCCTTTAAATATGACCTCGTCTGGATCAGGTACTGTATCAAAACGAAGGCCTATATCATGATTATGCGTCCAGCCATAGCCAAGAGAAGTATCTCCAACTGAGGGGTTATATAGATCAACTTCTGTCTCCATTGCTGTGGATGAGTACTCCAAATTCAAGGCCAGTGGTCCTGCCTCTGTTGGAATGGAAAGATCGCTAACGCCGTAAGAAAACCCGCCTGTCTGTGTGTTAACCGGATCAGCAGCTAATCCATTCACGCACGTAGCTATTGCTCCCATATCGCAATCTGCAAAACTGCTCGATAGCGAAGATTGTTTTGGGTGCTCGGGATGCAGAGAAGAAGGTGTATCTGAAAGAAAAGAGAACCAGGCAATCCGGAAACAGTTCCCTACATTATTCACTTCTTGAACTCGATAACGAATATATCGGACCTGTTTCGGGTTGGCCGGATCGTTATAGTACGTGAATAGTTCACCAGATCCTGTATGCCAACGTTTATACTGTGAATAAAAGTGTTCCCAATTCACGGCGTCTGTTGAATAGGATACCTGTGTAGGATTACCATCGTGATAGTCGAAGGAATCAAATTGGGTGATTTCAAACACTTCTCCGAGATCATATATTATCCAGGCCACTCTTTCTTCTGTCGTACCAATGTGTGAGGCACGGACATTCGTGTAATCTCCACTAGCATATGATCCAACCCACCCACCAGGTTGTAAAGCTCTTTCAGGATCCTCTATCTTTCCGTGAGGAGCGGTAGCTTCAAAAGAATGGACAGAGAAGTAACCTTCATCGCTTCTGAAGCAATACCCTTCAGCGTCTGGACAAAGTGAGGTTGAAAAATCGCTGGGCGATGTTGATCCTACCGTTTTAGTCAACTCAATTTCCAGGTTGGGTTCTCCAATATCAAACTCGGTATCGATATCTTCGCCCTGGCCTGAATTAATTGGAGCAGCCTCTACAACGCCAACAATATTTGGCAGCAGCATTGCAACCAGCATGACGGCATTCATCAATCTTCTCAAATAACTCTTGTGATTGACCTTTCGAGCAACGGCGGTGATCCGGCTAATCATCATATCCCTCCAAACTGGCAATTTCGAAATCGGCTTTTCCCCGAGAATGCTGTCCTTTGTATGACTGCGATTGGTCTTATTTGTATTCATCTTTGCCCCTCTCTATTGAATTGAAGTATCCACGTTGAAGAGCGCTGCATCGCTCCAGGGGCCAGTAACAACACCATCATCGGTTTGCAAATACCAGGCGTGCTCACCATCTGGAAGCGTGAGCGTTGGCGTTGCCGCACAGATCCCCGCGCTGCACACCGCTGTCGCCTGATAGCTCAGCACATAGACCAGATTTGCCGGATTGCTGCTTATATACAAGTTATAGGAAGTAGCGCCGGGGATCTCATCCCAGACAAAATCTGGCTGGTTCTCAGTGATGTCCCCGATCGGGGATGTCATGTAGGTTGAAATGGATCCAACAATAGTGAAGCTCTCCGCAGCACTCAAGGGACTGTCATCGCTCCCGATGCGGGATGCCAGATACCAGGTATAGCTGCCATCTGTGAGCGATACCGGGGAGTTCAGGCTGCACGAGACCGCGTCGCAGCTTACCTCCGGCCCGGTAGCGTCATACCACTGGTCAACCACCACCGTCTCCGTTGCATCTTTGATTTGCACACGGTACATCTCCGCCCCGGCCACTGGCCCCCAGGTGAATACCGGCTCCCGCACCGTCAGCGTCACACCGCCCACCGGCGAAATGTGCACCGGCACGGCTGGTCCCCCCACCGTAATTGGGCCGATATAGGTGTTCCGGCGCGATTCAAAGGCATCCATATGCAAAGTGCCGCTGCTGTTTCTCGGGACATTGTCGGCAAGCCCCAGCCATACGTCTTCAATGCGGCGCTCATCATTGTTAAGATTATCCAGCGTACCTTGCAATTGTTCATCGATCCACAGCTTCATGAAGCCGTTGTTCGCTCCAGGTGCGGTGGCTGCTTTCCACTCGACTTCCACAAGATGCCAGCCAGTGCCCAGCGAATATAATGGACTTTCTTGAGTGTTCCAGTTGTCATCAGATTCAAAGATGCAGATCGAGTAGCCGGTAGTTCCTTCATCAATCAGATTGATCCCCATCGTCCAATCCGTATCCATCAGGATCGCCGTCCACACCCAGTTTTTCATATTCAGGGAGTCGGTGTTGATGTAGAAACGCGCCCGGTAGTGATCTTCAAGCAAGGGGGTCAGGTCCTGTACATAGATTTCTTTTTTATCATCGACAAGCATTTGCATACCATAATTGCCATTGAATGCAGCCGCTGCGGAGACGCTCAAGTCGCCGCCATCCGTCACGCTGACATCCCAGGCGCTCAGGTCTCCGCTCTCATACCCATCCGCAAAGATCATGTCCGGTCGGCCGATGGTTGCATCTGGATCGAGGCCAATATGCCCGGTTCGCCCAGATGCAAAGGCGTCCAGATACATGGTGCCGCTGGAAGGATTTCCAATATTATTCACCAATCCCAACTGGATGTCTTCGATGCGGCGCTCATCATTGTCAATTCCGCTGAGGGTCCCTTGCAGTTGATCGTCGATCCACAGACTGATGAAACCATCGTTGGCTCCAGCTGCACTCGCCGCTTGCCATTCGATCTCGACCGCATGCCAGCCGAAATCCAAGTTGTATTGTGGACTTTCCACAGAATTGTAGCTATCGTTATATATCCAGGAGACGAGAGAATAGCCCTCGGAGCCACCATCAATCAGATCGATGCCCATCGTCCAGTCCGTATCCTTCAGTAACGTTGTCCATACCCAATCATCCAGGTCGAGTTCATCGACGTGGATGTAGAACCTGGCGTGATATTCGGTTTCGCTCGACGGACGATCATCTTGCACGTACATAGGGGTCGTATCATCGACATCCAATTGAACGCTATAGCTGCCCTCTGAGACCATTGCGCTGCTGACGTGCAGATCTCCGCCGTCGGTAACGCTGCTGCTCCAGGCGGTCAGATCGCCGCTCTCGAATCCATCTTCAAAAGGAAGATCCGCAGCAGGGTCACCAATGGTAATATTCGAGTCCAGCCCAATTAAATCCCCCCGGGTCGACACAAAAGCTTCGAAGTAAATTGTGCCAGACATACCCGCTGCGGCACCACCCGGCAAGCCCAGCAGAACTTCGTTGATCAATTTCGTGTCGGTATCCAGATTGGTGGCTTCCTCCCTGAGAAGACCATCGATCTCCCACCGCAGGTGACCGTCGTTGACTCCATCAGCGCTGGCCGCCTGC
>Ga0265295_1005586_pt1 | contig 15856 bp, 10 predicted proteins | sample Munlansysbiofilm_FD_192503 | JGI IMG/M metagenome (GOLD analysis project Ga0265295, IMG submission 192503) | Leachate microbial communities from a municipal landfill in Southern Ontario, Canada - Methane capture system biofilm | ecosystem: Engineered > Solid waste > Landfill > Unclassified ... | reverse complement strand
ATACTTCACTCGCAATCAGAGCTATCCCCTCGGGGTCGATCTTTCTCAGCATAATGCCAGCTGGGACGGAAAACGCATTCCCGATTTTGATCAATTCATCCGGCAAGACCCTCCGGTGCATTTTGTTGCCATGCGCACCGGTATCTCCTGGGCTTATCGCGACACTATCTTTCCGCGTTATCTTGAGGAGGCGAAAAAGCGAAATCTTTGCGTTTTGCCCTATCACGTGCTTTACCCAATTGCCGATGCGAAACAGCAAATGGATCATTTTTTGAATATTTTGGAGGGTGAAAATCTGGATGATTTGCGTTTGGTTCTGGACGTGGAATTAGCCCAGGGCAAGAGCAAAGCTCATATCACCAAAATCGTGGCAGAATCGCTGGAAATTTTGAAGCGAGCATGCGGACGATACCCGATTATTTATTCCAGAGCACTTTGGGTGAACGATTATTTGCAAGTTGAAGACTTGCCAACCGTTGATTGGTGGCTGGCGCAATATATCAGCAGCCTTGAGGATCCTTTGTACACGCCGGAATATCCTTGCCCTCCTCAATTGCCGAAAGGCTTGCGCCAATGGCTGATTCACCAAACCAGCCAACGCGCTCCGGTAATTGGTGGAGTGGGGCATTATATGGATTACAACCGCTGGAATGGCAGCCTTGAGCAACTTTATGCCTATTTTGGTCGGCGAAAACCGCAACCAAAGGTATGTCCGATTGATCAATTGCCTTGCGAACGAGGAATTGCTTTGAAATGCGAGCAGGAAGAGAATATCCCGGTGTCAGCATGAGTAAATGGAGAGAACGTTTGCAAAACTTGATCGCTAAAAAAGGCGAGCCAAAGGAAGAGCGCAATGCTTTTGCCTTGGCGGAGATGGAAAACAGCCTTTTGGTTGGCGCGACTTCCTGGAACAAGGCGGAAAGAGACCGGGATGTTTGGGACAGGCAAAGCGTTTTGGAAGAGAGCCTGCAAGCCTGGCGCTTCAATCCTCTGGCGCGCCGAATCGTAGAACTGACCACGCAATATGCGGTTGGCGGCGGTTTGAAGGCAATCTGTGCAGAACCTGAAACGCAGGCCTTTTTGGAGCAATTCTGGAATCACCGCCTCAATCGGATGGACAGCCGGGTGAATGAATTGAGCGATGAGCTTTGCTTGAGCGGCAACCTGTTTTTGTTGCTTACAACTGATTTGAGCGGAATGAGCTATTTGAGGGTTTTGCCGGCCGGGGATATTGAAAGCATCATTTCCAGCGATAACGATATTGAACAAGAAATCGCTTTTCACTTGCGGACAAAGGACGAAACAGAAAGGGAAGTTTATGTCGCTTATGACCCGCAGAAGGACGAGGCGGACAGTTTGGGAAGGATGAAGCCGGTCGTTTTGCATTATGCGCTCAACCGCCCGAGCGGTTCTCAATGGGGGGAGGGGGATTTGACGCCGGTGCTCAAATGGCTGGCGCGATATACCGCCTGGCTTGAAGACCGGGTGAGGCTCAATCGTTTTCGGAATGCCTTTGTGTACGTGGTCAAAGCTCGTTTTGGGAGTGAGACAGAGCGTTCTGTGCGTCAGTTACAGCTGACGGCAAATCCGCCTGCTCCGGGTTCGGTTTTGGTAACGGACGAAAGCGAGGAATGGAGCGTTTTAGCGCCAAAGCTTGAAGCCTTGGATGCGGCAACGGACGGTTTGGCAATCAAGAAAATGATTGCCGCCGGAGTGGGTTTGCCTTTGCATTTTTTGGCTGAGCCGGAATCTTCCACCAAGACTACCGCTGAGGCAGCCGGCAGCCCGACCTATCGCCGCTTTGCTGAAAGGCAGCGTTTTATCTGCACGATGCTCGAAGACGTTTTGCAGGTTGTTTTACAACGTCGGGCGAAATTTGACCCGCAAATTGACCCCGATCTGCGCGTTCGCGTGGAAGGCGGCGATATCAGTTCGCGCGATAACCGCGAATTGGCGGAAGCGGGAAGTCAAATTGCTCAGGTGGCAAGCAGTCTCTATGAACAGAAGCTGATCGACAAGGATGAAGTTTTGCGCTTGGTCTACCGTTTTATGGGAGAGCGTAAGCCAGAAACAGAATAGGAAATGCCCGAATGGCTGACTTATGTGGGAGGGTCGGCTATCCGGATTTCGGAAATAACGGGAATAAAGGAAAAAATGGAAGGAGTTCTATGACTGAAAGACGACAGCGCCTGGCGCTGGAAGTCACCTCGGCAGGCGGCGCAGGCTTTGAGATTTTGGCAATTACTGCCGGAGCGGCGAACGGCTGGGTTTTTCCGGCGGAGGTCTTGCGGGAATCGCTGGCACTATGGGACGGTGTGAACTGTTTTGTGGACCACAGCCTCAAAGCGCGTTCGGTTCGTGATATTGCCGGAGTTTTGCGCAAACCGATTTGGGATGAAACAAGCCAGGGCGTACGGGCTGAGCTAAGTGCTTTTGGTCCGTCTTCGGACTTGTTGAAAGAAATCGGTCGCCAGGTTTTGGAAGAATCGGATGAAGCCGCCGTAAAAGTTGGTTTCTCTGCCGATGTACTCTTTCAGGGGAAAAACGGGAAGGTCGAAAAGATATTGAAAATCTATTCGGTCGATCTGGTTTATAACCCGGCTCGCGGTGGAATATTTTTGCGGGCACTCAACCAATTGGGAATCAATCCAATCATAGAAGGAGATTTAAAGATGCCGTTAGAAAACATAAAGACAATCGGTCAGGAAGTTGAGGAGCAGCAAAATGAGCCTCAGGTCAGCAAAGAAAGCAAGACGCTCGAAATTCAGCTTTCGGAAATGCGCCAAATGAAGGAAGAAATGAGCAAACTTTTGCTGGAAAACAGTTTGGCGAACAGCAATTTGCCGCAAAGCATGAAAAACAATTTGCGAAAACAATTCCAAAATAGCAGCTTTAGCCCGGCTGAATTGAGCCAGGCGATGCATGAGGCGCAGACTTTGTTGAGCGAACTGGACGGCGCATCGGTCGTCAAGGGCCCGGCACGGATTGAGGGCATGGTTGAACCGGGAGAACGGCTGCAGGCGGCTGTAGATGACCTGATGGGCGCTCCCCGTGAAAAGGGGATGAATAATGCTTCGGTTGCCAAGCTTTCCGGGATTCGCGAACTCTATCTCAGCTTGACCGGCGATTACGATTTGCATGGCGGTTATTTTCCACAACGGGCACGACTGGCAACCACTGCTGATTTTAGCGGACTGGTCAAAAACAGCCTGAACAAATTGGTCGCCAATACCTGGGAAGAACTTGGCAGAGCCGGTTATGACTGGTGGAAAAACGTTAGTGTCCAGGAACATTTTAATAGCCTAAATGAGATTAGCGGCACCTTGATTGGGACGGTAGGTGATTTGCCGTTGATTGAGGAAGGCGGGGATTATCCGGAATTGCAGGTCGGCGATTCGGCCGAGACCGCTAATTTCAACAAATATGGCGGTTATATCCCCCTGACGCTTGAACTGATTGACCGCGATGAGACGCGCAAGCTACGCTCTTATGCCCGGGAACTGGCTTCGGCCGGAATGCGAAAGATCTCGAGTTTGGTGGCAGAAGTTTTCACTGCCCAAAGCGGAACCGGACATAACCTGGCTGACAGCAAGCCTTTGTTCAACGCTAATCTGGTTAGCACGAGCGGAGGACATGGCAACCTTGGCACCTCCGCTTTGGAAGCCGGAAGCTGGGATTTGGCATGTGCCAAAGTTTTCGCTCAACCGATGCTGATTAAAAACAAAGTCGGTTTATATGGAAGCGGTCCACAAATGGCGGTAAACCCGAAATTTCTTTTGGTTCCTCGTGCCCTGCAGTTGAAGGCAATGGAGATTTGCCAGGGAAATTTCGTTCGCGAAGAGGGATATTTTTATGACAATCTCTTGAAGGGAAGTGCCGTACCCTTGGTTGTGCCGGAATGGACAGACCCCAACGATTGGGCAGCAGCCTGCGATCCGCGGGTTGCCCCGGCAATCTTTGTCGGTGAACGCTTTGGTCTGGCTCCCGAGATTTTCATTGCCGGGAATGAACTTTCTCCGGCAGTTTTCACGAATGATGAGCATCGCCTGAAAGTGCGCCACTATCTGGCGGTTTGGGTGAATGACTTCCGCCCTCTATTCAAAAGTAACGTTGCTTAAGCGTAAAAGGAGAAGCTATGTCGAAATTTGTTTTGTTGTTTAGTTCCCGTAAATTTTGGGCGGCTTTGGTCGGTTTGATTTTTATGGTGATCAAAGCTTGGTATCCGGATTTTCCTCTCGATGCTGACCAATTGGCTGGAATTGTCGCGCTGCTGGTTACCTATATTTTAGGTACCGCCTTGGAAGACGGCTTGCGGTCTGATAACTAAAGTTAAATAAATTGTGCCCCTTCGGTCAAAAATGGCTGAAGGGGCAGGAGGTTTAAGATGACAGAAAGAGATTTAAAGAAAATTGTCAGTCAGCTGATGGGCAAGGACGTGCTCAGCTATCGCTTGAGGGAAGACGGCTTTCTGGTGGTGATTAATTTGCAAGGCTGGAAGGTTACTTTTTCGCCTTCAGAGGTCGAAAAAGCTTTTCAAGCCGGGCAAAGAAAAGCCAAGGTGAGCAATGACTAACTTAGCCGATTTGATAGTTCGCTTAGGAAATCAATTTTTAGACCCGCATGGGCTGGCTTTGACGGAAGAGTTGAAAAAAGAAGCCTTCAGAAGCAGTTTGGCAGAATTGAATTTGACTTTGGGAAATAATTATGTCATTTCCGGATTGGACAGCGAATTGCTGAGCACAATCCCCGATGATTGCCTGCCGATTTTGCTCAAGGGTGCTGCGGCGCATGTTTTGGAAGCGGTTTGCTTTCATAACGAAGTCAGTTACAGCAATTTACCCGCCAACAAGCCTGACCTTGAAAGCTGGGCAAGGGCCTTACGCCAGGAACGTGACCAAATGCTGGACGGCTTGCGCTTGCGGGGCCTTTCGCAATCCCAGGGTCAGCCTTGGGCGCATTGGAAATTAAAAGAGCCGCTGAACTATGACTAATTTGGCGATTGGTCGTTTGGATTTGCCGGATGAGGGAGCCTGGTTGCGTTTGAGCGGTGTTTCAAATTTGCCGGGCTTGATTAGCTCGGATTATGACTTTCAGCTGTCAGAAGAGGAAAGGACGAAAGAAACGATAAAAATCCGTTTGAGAGGCTCCTTGGAACAGCTCAGGCTATGGCTGGATCACCTTGAAAATTTTCAGAGGCTTGTGCCGGAGGTTTTCTTACGGATCTGGAAAGACGATCAGGAGGGATATGTTTATGCCCGGCTTCGTCAGCTCGGTTTACAAACTCAGAGCGGACATTTGGCATCCCTTGAGAAAGGTTCGCTGGAAGTCAAGCTGAACATTGAGCGCGATACGCTCTTCTTTGGCGAAGAATTCCCCTTGCCACTCTCAAACGGTTCGGGGAGCAATCAAATAAGCGGTTTGACGCTCTTCAATCATGACGATGAGGGGCTTGGGCACGACAATTGGTTTCGGATTGATATACCGGAGCTGGCTTTGAAGGGACCAATTTTGACGCGCTTTCAGATTGAGAACAATTTCAGCGGCTCAGCTCTGGCAGATTTTTTCTTGGGGAGCTTGCCTTATGCTGCCGGAGAATTGCAACCGACTTTGTCTTTTGAAGCAGAGAATGGCGGTTTGGGTACGGTAATAGGTAATACCAGCGCATCAGGAGGAAAGTATGCGCAGTTGCGCTGGAGTGGGAAGGACTGGCAGTCTTTGGGCAGCTGGACGCTGGGACCTATGCTTGTCAGCCAGATCAATGGCGGAACGGTTTTGCCAATTGTGCGGTTTTTTAACCCAGTTGCCTCTTCAGCTTTGCAATTGCGCTTTGTCGTGAAACAGCAGGGCATGCTTGTTTTTGAAGGAGCTGCCGCGCAAGCTGGGCCCGGAAAGGGCTTTGCGGTTTTGGATCCCTTGCGGCTTCCTTTAGGTGAATTACCGCTTCGCAACTATGCCCTTCAGCATCAATTGCTTTTGCAAGCTATGCAAAGTGATTCAGGGGAGCATGTTGTGGAATGGGATGATTTTTTACTCCTGCCACAAGCTGGTTTTCTCGGCTTTCATGCGCTCAGTGGTCTGACAAGAGGACAAAAATTGATTGTAGATGAAGTGAGCGGTAAAAGCTGGTCTTCGCAAGATGGTTTGGAATTCAAAAGCCATAACCAAATTGGTTCAGGAATACGTTTGCAAGCGAAAACGCCCCAGATTTTTTATTGTTTCCAAAGCGATCCGGAAGGGGATGCACCAATTGAGCGAACGGTTTCAGTGCGTGCCTGGGGAAGAAAACAATGGAGATTGCCATGAGCTGGGTGGTTGAACTTTTGGATCGCGAAAACGGGCGTTTTTTGAATTCCTCGGAACGATGCCAGCCCTTGAAATTAAGCTGGGACGATTTTTTTGGCCCCAAAGAAGCTCTCATCAGTTGTCCTGCGGAAACTTTGAGCATGGAGGACTGGAAACTGCGTTTAGGTCAGGACCTGCGCGTCTATGACCCGCAAGGTCGTTTGGCCTGGTGGGGCTATTTGGAAGCGGTCAGCCAAAGCTCCGGCAATTTGGGCTATTCGGTGGATATTAAAGAAATGGCAAATCGGGTGGCGGTGCGTTATCGCGATTCTGTTGATGACGAAGCGGCCGAATTCACTCAGACAGCCTGGTTTGAAGATTTGGAAAGTCAGGCAATTTATGGGCAAAAAGAAGCTCTCTTCACTTTGAATCAGGCTTCGCAAAACAGCGCAGAGCGTTTTGCCCAAATGCGTTTGGCTGAAAAAGCTTTTCCGCAAATTCGATTCAACGAGGAAAGCCGGGCATCAAACCGCGATGGGGGCGTTTACCTTCTGACTTGCAAGGGATGGATGAACAGTTTGAGCTGGCGAATTTGGCCCGGGGTGAATGGGCGTATCGAGAACACTGTCATGCAGTCCGGTTTTCAGCCCCTCGGAAACGCGGGCAATAATTTGCGCCTGGCACAATCATTTTTGGTTAGGGATAGCTTAAAATTTAACCGAATATCTGTCCGTTTGCGAAAGGCAGGAGAGCCGGCTGATAAGCTTCGTTTGAGTATTCAGGCAGATTCTGCCGGGAAGCCTTCCGGATTGGCGCTTACATCGGTTTTGATTAGCCCGGAAGAGCTTCAGAGCGAAAGCTACAGCTGGCAAAGCCTCAATTTTACGCTTCCGGTCGAGCTAACGGAAGGAAAGCGTTATTGGCTGGCAGCAGAGAGGAGCGGTGCGCTCAATGCTGAAAACTATTATCAACTGGCTGTCGATGAAAATCTGAATTTTAAGGAAGGCAATCTGCTCCTTTTTGATCAGAGCACTGCCAGCTGGAAGGCGAGATTGCCTGAGGCCGACCTCTTGTTTAAACTGAATGGGGTTCGGAATCAGCTGGCGCAAATGCGGGATGTCGTGGAATTTGGCGGTCAATTTTTGCGCGGGATAGAGGCTCAGATTGGCGAAACGCTTGATTTACCGCCGGTTGGTGAGGATGTTTGGGATTGCCTGAGAGTGTTTCGATTTTTAATGAACTATGGCAACTCTGACGCCTCCCCGCTTTGTTCCGGAAGCGATCCAAACCGCAAACTGCAAGTTTGGCAACGGAAATCAGCTTCAACGGCAGTGCTTCGCTTAGATGAGCAAGCTCGGCTAAGCAATCAAGCCGGACAGGCAGTGGATGCGCCCTGGCAGGCGGTGGGCGAATGGCTCGCTCCGGATGCTGCCCGGCCGCTTTATTTGCGTGGATTATCGCTCGAGCCATCGACAGGAAAAATCATTTTTAATCCATAAGCGGCTCGATAGCCACAACATGAAATTGGACAAGGTCCGTCAGAAATATTATATTCCCTGACAAATCGATGTTATGCGTCTGGTATACTTACTTTCCTATTAATAATCTATCAGGACATAGCATTAAGCGAAGCTATGCAGGAAAACAAAAATAAAAGAGGAAAATATGAATAAAATTGCAATTGTAAGTGATTCTTCAGCTTATATTCCGAAAGAATTGGTTATAAAACACAATCTGACGATTGTTCCTTTGACAGTCAATTGGTTGGGCAAGACTTATCTTGATGGTGTGGATATTGAAGCCAATGATTTTTACAAACAAATGGCTGAGTCGAAAGAAATGGCGACAACCAGCCAGGTTACAACGGGTGCATTTTTGGAAGTCTTCAAAAAATTGCTCGACGAAGGGAAAGATGTTTTATATTTGGGTATTTCTAAAGGTTTGTCAGCCACGACCGATTCGGCAATCGCCGCCAAAAAAGAACTGGGAGATCCGGAGAACCTGATTGTTTGGAATACCAGCCTGGTTTCCATGGCGCTGACATTGATGGTATTGGAAGTCGCCCGGGCTGCTGAGAAGGGTGCCAGTTTGCAGGAGTGCTTTGAACTTGCTCAGGACGCATACCCAAGGATTGGCGTTTATTTTACGGTAAATTCCTTGGAATATCTGCATCGCGGTGGTCGGATCAACTCCGCCAAGCGCCTTTTAGGTTCAGTTCTCGATTTGAAACCAATTATGATGATTCGTGATGGCAAAATTGAGCTGGTGGAAAGCGTACGATCACAAAAGAAAGCCCTTTCGCGCATGGTGGACTTGATTGAAAAAGACATCGACGGACGCAGTCCGGTCCGGATTGGACCTTTCCACGCTCTGGCTTATGACGAAATGCTTGCCATGGAAGCGATTGCCGTGGAAAAGCTGCACCCGATTGAGATAATTCGCTCTGAAGTAAGCCCGGTAATTGGCAGCCATGTCGGACCCGGCACGGTTTCGATGGCATACATCGTCGATAAAGCGGAATAGATTGTTATTGATTTGTGAGTTAAGGGATGGCTGAGAATGCCATCCCTTTTTTGTTTTATTTTTCGAGGAGTGCCAAGCCGAGCAATTGTAAAGTTGCTCCGAGACCGTCATTTTTATCCGTTTGTTTTACCAGCAGCCGCTCTCTAAGTCTTTCTGTCAAGCCTTGATTGTTCAAGCATAAGACTGCCGGAACCAGGCAGGCGAGCAGACTGAGTTGACTGAAGCTTTGGTCTTCAGCTTCGTTTTGAAGGAGCGTTTCGACAAAAGCAGTTAAGTCGCTTGCGATTTGGCGAAGGGTCTTTTCGGCTTTACCGTCTTGGTCGATTTTAGCCATTAGACCCAATTGCATGAGGCTAAAACCAAGCCTTTGACGGTCGATTTCCTCTATGAAGGACTTGAAGTGTTCAATCTTTTCATAAAATGCGTGCTTGGTTTCCCCAAGCGGAATCCAGGCGTGGTCAGGGTTGAGGTTTTTGAGGCGACGCTCCAAAAAGGCGCTGAAAGCTTGGTTTTCAATCAAATTTTCGTCTTCGGAGGAGGTAATTTCTATTAAAGCGAGCGCTCTATCGGCAAGTATTTGCGCATAGTCGAAACGCTTCATCTCAGGCAGCTTTTCGAGAGCATAATTCAGGGCAAGAATTAGCCAGGCTTCGGCTTGCAATCCAGGGTCCAGACGAGGCGAACGAGGCTTATCGGGTAAGAATTTCCAGCTGCTCAAGCTTTCCTGGCCATAAGCCGGGTGGGCGAGCACAACAGCAAAGAGCGCTTCGGCTTGTTTGGTCGAGCCAAGGTCTTTTTCGGACATCAGGGTAGTGAGCAAAATGGCAAAAGCCTGGGTTTGCGTCGTGGCGACGAGCTGATAGTTCAAACCGCTTTTCTCAACACCGGTGCGAAGAAAGAGCCCGCGTTTATCTTCGGTTTCGAGCAATCTTTCAGTTTGCCAAGTTTGGTAAAGTTCCCGAAGCAGGCTTGACTTGCCGGAATTTTGCGCGCTATCTATTGACGCTTTTGCCTCTGCAGAGGAAGGTTCAATTTGCTCATTTTCTGTGTCAGGAGCTTCAGGCAGAACGGTTTCTTTCGTTTTCAGCTCTGCTTTTTGCTTTCTGCGAATCATCACAAAGGCTAAAACAAAAAAGACGATGAGAAGCGCAAGGCTGAGAATTATGCGAACGAGATAAGTTGCTTCAGTAGTGTCGAGGTTTGGAAACATGGGCTTATTCTAACAGAAAGCCACCGGTCCGGTGGCTTTCATTCTTATATGATTTTGTCTGTACGGACAAAGGTTTGATCGTTCTAAGGTTCGTCAGGTGGCGCAATCGTCGGTTCAACGGGCACATCCGTCGGAGGTGGTGGGGTTTCCGTGGGAAGCGGCGGCGGCGTTGGCGTAGCGATATCCGTAGGGGTTGGCGTCGGGGTTTCAGTCGGAGTTGGTTCCGGTATCTCCAGCCTCAAAACCCATTTCTTTTGCACTTCCGTGTTTTGCGTGCTGTGCATAGTAACCCTAAGCGTAATTACCGTTTCATCAATATCGGTCAAATCCCAACGTACAATTTCAGAGGGCGAGCTGATTGGATCGGTTATCCAATCCGGAACAATGCGATGCCACTCAGTCGGATCGGTGCCGCTACCCCAATGCAATGTTACCTGCTTAAAATTTGCGGTCGCATCCAAAACACCGCTGATTACAAAGGGATTATCGCGAATGACGACCCCATCGCCAATGCCATGCAATTCAATTATCGGCCTCGGGTCGTCTGCGCGGCATTCTCTTTCCGGTTTGACCACCAAAGGATCGGGGAAGCCTTTTCCGCTTGCCCAATCTCTCCCCGGCTGTGTTTTTAGCCATTCAATCGCCGATTCATCCTCAACATTGATTGCTAAAACCTCTTTCGTATAATCGGAACAAGCCGAAGAAGCGCTTAAGCTCGTCCAGCCATCAACAACTGCTTTATACCAAAGATCTTGATCTTTGTTTAGTGGTGCCTGATCTGAGGCAAAGATTTCCGTTTTATAAGCCGGACAATAATCGCTCGGTTGAGCTCCGGATATTGCACAAATTTGATAGTCAACAACATCAGCCGGTCGGGTAAAGGAACTTGCCTGACCACCTTTATAACGATTGATACCGGCGACCATCACTTCAGCCCAAATCGGTGCCGCGCCTTCTACGCCGGAGGTGTTTACCATCGGCGTGTAATCGGCATTCCCGACCCAAACCCCAACCACAAGATCAGGCGTGTAGCCCATGGTCCAGTTATCGCGAATATCATTGGTGGTACCGGTTTTAGCAGCTGCCGCAAAGGGCAGGTTCAAAACGGAATTCGAACCAAACATCGGCGCTCGGGCAATCGGGTCGGACAAAATGGAAGCCATTAAATAAGCATGTTCAGCTCTAACTACCTGTTCTCCTGCATTGGGGACGTATTCATAAAGCACATTACCGGTATGGTCAACCACTTTAGTAATTGCCACAGGAGGGATTTTTCGTCCTTCATTCGCCAAAACCTGAAAGGCAGCGGTCATCTCCAGCAAGCTGACTTCTCCGCCACCGAGGGTGAGAGAAAGGCCATAATCATCACGGTTTAGCGAAGTAATTCCCAATCGTTTGGCAAAATTGATAAAGCCATCCGGCTCAGCTGTGTTTGGGTCGTCATAAATCCCGACATATTCCAAAGCTTTGACAGCCGGAATGTTGTAAGAATTTGCCAAAGCATCGCGCAGCAAGACGGGCCCGTGAAAACGTCCATCATAGTTCACCGGTTCGTAGTCAGGGCTGCTGTCGTAGGGGTCCGTTGAAGGGCTGAACTTGGTTGGGACATCCCAAATCAAGGTTGAAGGCGTCCAGTCTTTTTCAAAAGCGGCTAAATAAGTCAGCGGTTTGATGGCGGAACCGGGTTGCCTTGTGTTCGTGATTGCCATGTTAACCTGCCCGCTGATATCCGGATTGTTGAAATCAGCCGAGCCAACCATGGAAAGAATCTCACCATTTTGGGGATTCATTACAATCACTGCCCCATTGGTAGCATTCTTACCCGCCATTTGAGCCAGCTGGTTGCTAACCGCCTGTTCAGCGTCGCGTTGCATATCCGGATCGAGGGTCGTGTAGACCGTAAATCCGGAGCGATAAATTGTCTGGGCATCAAATTGGGATTCCAAAAGCGACTGGATAAAAACCACCCAATGCGGAAATTCCATCCCGTGGTTGCGTTTCACAAATTCGTAGTTTTCAAGATTGCTAACAGCAGTAACCACTTGTGCAGCATCCACACAAACCGGCTCGCGCTCATCGCCAACTTTGATACAAGCGTTTTCGTTGCTGGCTCTGTTCATCAGCACCAAGACGGTGTTAAAGCGTCCGACCGTCCCTTCCCGGTTGTTGTAGACATCATAAATAGCCGGCGATTGTGGAATTCCAGCCAAAAAAGCAGATTGCCAAAGGTTTAGTTCGGCAGCGGTAGTGTTGAAATAGGTATTGGCAGCCGCTTCAATTCCATAAGAAAGATTGCCATAAAAAATTTCGTTGAGGTAAAGTTCGAGCACCTGGTCTTTGGTGTAGCGGCGGGTAATTTCAGCCGCCAGGATGATTTCGCGCGCTTTGCGTTCATAGGATTGCTCAAAGCGTTCATCGGTCAACAAAAGCATACGCGCCAATTGTTGGGTAATTGTCGAAGCACCGGAAACAATTTCGCCCGAAGTATAGTTTGTATAGAGCGCTCTTGCCAAAGCGACAAGATCAAAACCGGGGTGGTTGTAATATTCTTTGTCTTCAGTTGCAATTGTAGCTGCAATTACATAGGGCGAGATGCGATCCAGCGTGACATAGGTGCGCTTTCCCGCGTTTGGGTCGACGATATCGTAGAGAATGTTGCCGTTGCGGTCTAAGATATGGGTAGTCTCAAATTGAGAGGCGCGGTTTTGCAACTCGTCGACTGAGGGCAATGTTTTGGCAATATCCAAATAGACCGTAATTGCGATAACCGTGCCAACTAAAAACAAAACCAGCAAAACAATCAGGGCAATCAACCAGCCCCTTCCTTTTTTCCCTGATCGGGATTTTACTTTTCGTGGTGGCATAGGTGGCTGACCTCCGCTTGGAATAGGTTGGGTTGCATCGACCGGCAGGTTTTGAGTTTTTTTGGCTGCCTGAGCTTTGTTTACCGTAGTCTTATGAGGTTGAGTTTGTGCCTTTGTTTTTGGCTTAGCGGTTTCGATTGGTTGGGTATCAGAAGAAACCGGGCTGCCAACGGGCGTGAAGGCAATTGGGTTGAGCAGGGTTGCGCCACTGTCAATCTCGCTGACTCTTTCAGGCAAAACTTCTTCCGTTTCGGGTGCCGGGGGAGGGCTTTCCGGAGGGATAGTTTCGATGGAATCCGGATCGAGTGGTAATAAGGAAACTTGAAAATTGGTTGCCTCATTCTCCTCAGGCGGCTTGATAGCCCAATGTCCTGTTTTGAATTCCGCACCCGGGTTCTTATAGCCATTCATCCCATTCAGCTCTTCGAAGCTAAGCGGTGTTTCCCGGTAATTTTCAATTTCTTTAAATTGTGAACTATCCTCATCCATAGAAGCTTGCCCATTGGCATCAGCAATCGGCAGAATTTCGCCGTCAGCTTCAGCAGATACATTTTCAGCATCTGAGGTGCTGACTTCTGCATCAGGATTTAATGGTCCTTCACCTATTGTCTCGGACTGAACATGTTCATCGTTTGAAACCTGGTTTTCGTCCGTCTGATTCTGTTCTCGCTTATTTTCTTGATTGGATTCCATAGTATCTCCTATCATCTAAGCTTGATTTTAACATAAAAGAAGGGTGGGATAAATCAAAGGAACAGCGGGCAGTAAACAGGACAAATGCCAATTTTCAACTGCCAGCTGCATCCTGTTTTATAATTGAAACTGTGAATACAGTTCCCTTTTACAAGACTGACCCGATTGGGCTGACCTTAGCTGCTGATCAGGCTTTTAATCCTGAGCCGGATGCTTTGGATGTCGTCTGGCAAGTTGGGCTTGATGAGGGTGCCCCTCTGAGCTTATTCAGTACGCTTGGTTTACAAGCGCGAAGTTTTCATATTTTTCCTCAAATCAGCCTGAATAAAATTCCCTTTGAGCGGATTGGAGGATTTTTTGCCAGACCGAGAATCGATAAAATTTATTCCAATTACGCCAAATTAACCGTGACACCTCAATTTGAGCTTGAGGCGATGCTTGAATTTTGGCTGCGAAGCGGGTCCTGTTTGCAAGGGCGCATCAGCATCTTTAATCACGGAAGCGAAAATCTTGATGTCGGCGCAAGGCTGACAGCCCGTCTGATTACCTTACAGGGCAGTTCGGAGCTTCGCCCGGTCAAACAAGGTTTTCAAAACAAGCTCAAAGGACAAAGTGGAAATCTTTCCATTAATCTTGAAATTGAGGGTGGATCGACAACAATTCTCAGCCCTAACCTGGCTTTGGAGCAGAACAAGCAACTCAAACCCGGACAAAGTTTACAAAGTCTGTGGCAATGCAAGCTCCAGCCTGTTCCGGATGAAGCCGCAACAGTTGATCGTCCTTTTCCGGTAAATTGGGATGGCGAAATTGCGAAAATCGAAATCGCCAACGACTGCCGCATGCTTCAAATTAACACCGCGCTTCCCGCCTGGGATGCCGTAATCTTCTCGAATCAGAATCAGGCTTTTCAGTTATTGCGCTGTGATGCTCAGAACATGGTTCGACCAGACCGCAGCCGAAGTATTCATTCTGCCTTTACGCCGAAGCTCTCCCTCGGAAAATCGAAAATCTCTGCCCTCGAATTATGGCAAATTCTAAGCAGCCTCATCCCTGCTCAAAGCGAACTGGCAGCCCAGATTTTTACTGATTTCCTCGAAGATGCTCTCCTTGAGCATGAGAAAAACCCACAAAATGCGCTTCCTTTTCCCTGTCTTTGCGATTTGAGCTGGCGGATTCATCAGCAAATCGAGGGAAAAGAGTTTTTAACTGCGTTATATCCACAACTGAAGAAGCTAAGCCTCGCCTGGTTTAGTCCGCAGCATGACCGCGACCAGGATGGCATTCCCGAATGGAGCAAAATTGAGCAAGCGGGGCTGACTTCCCTCCCCAATTTCAATCTCTTGGAGGAAGAGGCTTTCCCTATTCAGATTAATGCGACCGAGCAAGTCAATCTGAATGCACTTTTGCGCATCGAACTGCGCGAATTGCAAAAAATCGCGCAAATCGCTGAAGATTCGGATGCAATCGTTGAGATCGGAGAGCATCTTTCGGTTTTAGATGCTTTTTTGGCAAATTATGAAAACAAGACAAACAATAATACGGTGCTCGATTTTGAGAGCGGCCAGTGGCAAAAAGGCGAATTAATTTATGATGGCAAGCTGGACGATTTTGGCGAAAAAGCAATCTATCTTGCCAAAAGCAGTCGCTTGAATTTACGCCTGAAGCCCCAAATCCAGCTCAAGAAACCGGCTACATTTTATTTACACGGTGAAAATCAGGACGGAGAGCAAGTGGTTGAAGCGATTGAGCCAAAAGATTTGCTTTGGTTACCCGGCAGTTTCTTTTATACGACAAAAGAAATCTACTGCCGAATTGATAAAATCAGCGCTCTCGATCTCAAAGATTGTAACTTGCGAATCCATAAGGCTGACTTGGAATGTCAGGACATTGGCTTGCTTTTCACTCTTCCTGATTCAGAGGCAGAGGATGATCCCGAATCTTCACTTGAAACAAGCATCTCAAACTATGAATTTGGCATTCCCGAAAACCTCAATTTGGAGGCTGAGGAACAACAAGTCAACCTCGGTTGGAATTTGTTGCTTCTGGCGGATCTGATTCGCAAAGGTGAGATCGTAATAGCTTTTCAACTGCTCAAGCAGCTGATTCTGGCGCAAGGTAAACAACTCAGCCAGGAACACAATACAAGCGACCGCTGGGATGCCCGGACAGGCCGAATTTTGGCTTCGCGCAATACAATCGGCGGACTCATACCGGTGAGTTTGATTCTCGATTTGGCTGGAATCCGAATTTATAACGAAGACAAGCTTAGCATTCAAGGGCAAAA
>Ga0265295_1005585_pt1 | contig 15857 bp, 13 predicted proteins | sample Munlansysbiofilm_FD_192503 | JGI IMG/M metagenome (GOLD analysis project Ga0265295, IMG submission 192503) | Leachate microbial communities from a municipal landfill in Southern Ontario, Canada - Methane capture system biofilm | ecosystem: Engineered > Solid waste > Landfill > Unclassified ... | reverse complement strand
TGCTTCATTTCGAAATCAGGGACTCCGGCATCGGCATCCCCGAGGACAAGCTGGACAGCATATTCGAGCGCTTCACCCAGGCGGCGCACTTTCCGACCAGAAGCTACCAGGGCACGGGGCTTGGCCTGGCCATCGTCAAGCAGCTCATCGAGGCCATGGGCGGATTCATCAGGGCGCAGAGCACGCATGGAGAAGGAGCCACCTTCTTCCTGGACATTCCCGTGGAGCGGGCGCGAACGGAAGACATGGCACAGGACGGGACCCTCAAAGCCAGAGCCAGCATATCGGGACTTTCCATCCTGGTGGCCGAGGACAACCCCATCAACCGCCTTTTCCTGCAAAAATCCCTGGAAAAGCTCGGACATCGCGTCGTCTGCGCCGCCAATGGCCAGGAAGCCCTTGATCACCTGGAAACAAGCACGGTGGACTGCGTGCTCATGGACATACAGATGCCGGTCATGGACGGATGCGAAGCCACTCGCTATATTCGAGGCAAATTCGGACGCACCCTGCCCGTCGTCGCCCTTACGGCCCATGCCCTGCAAGGGGACAGGGAAAAATATCTGGAAGACGGATTTGACGAATACCTGGCCAAGCCCGTCTCCATCGAGGAACTGGCCGCAACCATTGAGCGCCTCTGCGGCAAGAATTCATCGTAAACGGTCGGCCTGGCGCGTCCGCACACCGACAACCGTCGAGACTTCATGCACCCGAAGCCTAAAAAAACCATCTCGGGCGGCACGCGCTTCACCATCGAGCTGGCGGTCAAGGGCGCTGCGGACTTTCCGGATGAACGACCGGCCTGAGCCGCGCCAAACTTTTCTCTTTGCAGAATGCCAAAAGCGCGATAGGCGCGAAAACGTCGGCCCCAAAGGCTTCCTTCACCAAACCATCAACCCGGAAAAACCAGTCCATGCGGCCCAAGATCAGAACAGGATATCCCGTCACCATCCATGGCCAGACCTTCACCAAGGTCGGCGTCGTCTGCGATGCCTCGGCCTATGACACGCGGGACACCGTAGAGGTGGTCTATGTGGACGCGGCCTTCAAGGCCCGGCGCACCATCGTGGTCTGGCGGAATGATCGTTTCGAATGGAGCGAGCCGTCCTATCCGGGCGTCAATGTCGAAAACGACACCGATTACGAACTCTACGTGACCACGGTCAAGAACGGCCGCTACTGAACATCCCCTTCCAGGCGGCAGCGCTGCTCGTAGTACGCGCCAACCCCGCCCATGTCCGTCTCCACGAAACCGATGATGCGGTTCACCCCGCCGCCGCACCTGCCCCACGGGCCGCGCCGGTAGACCACGCAGTCCGGATGCACGGACTCGTCCGCCGCGACCAGCACGGCAAGTCGCCCAAGCTCCGTGACCAGCCAGCCAGGCCCGGCAGTCATGCCTAAAGCATCCAGGGTGCGCGGATGCGCGGTCACGACAGGCCGTTCGGACTGATCCTCGGGCAGGATCTGGGAATGGACAAAACGGCGGTTGATGAGCGTCAAGAGCTGCAAGGGATAGCCGTCATCCGGAATCACCACCGGCGGGTCCAGACGCTCGGGCAGGCGATAAAGTCCGTCCCCATGCCCGAAACGCAGATCCCCGAATGCTACCGGCGCATGAGTGGAACGGACATACCCCCGATCGCGCAGCTCTTCGAGGCTCGTGTTCAGGGTGGAAGAAGCAAGGGCCTGACGCAGGGCCTCTTCGGGCCCTGGCAGGGTCACGTGGGGCGAAAGCCTGCGGCCCAGATCGGCCAGAATCTGATAATCCGTACGCACTCCCGCCGGAGGCTCCACGGCCTTGGCGCTCAGCTGCACGTACTCGTGCAAAAAGGAACCGACCACATCCTCCTGTTCGAGCATCAGCGCCACCGGCAGAAAGAGGTCCGCCACCTCGGCCGTGTCGGTCATGAAGGCGTCGGCCAGGACCACGAAATCAAGCCCCTCCAATGCGGCGGCCACCTCGCCCGCCTCCGGGAACTGGTTGGCGGGGTTGATGCATTCCACCCAGGCCATGCGCACGGGGGGATCGGCCCGGCGAAGCTCGCGGGCCAGATCGGGCTTGAGCAGGGTCCGTCCATACGCGGTCACGGCCTTCCAGGGCTGGTCGAAATTGGCCATGGAGCTCAGGCCATAGTAGGCTCCGCCGCCGCTTCTGCCCACCTGCCCCGAGAGCATGGCCAGGGCGTTGATGAAGCGCACATTCTGGCCGCCGAAACGGTAGCGTTGCAAACCCCAGCCCAGAAACGTGGCCACCGGCTCAGGCCCGGCGTAGAAGTCCGCCAGCATGGCCACGTCCTCGTCCGCAGCACCGCACCATTCTAAAAGCTCCGGCCCGCACCCGGCGAGCAGGCTCTCAAATCCGGCCAGTTCATGGCAGCTGGCCGCCACCTGCGGCGCCACGCCTTTGCGGCGCAGCACTTCGCGCAGCACGGCCGCAGCCAGAAAACGATCCGTTCCAGGCCTGATGCGTACGAAACGGTCCGTAAATCCTTGCGCCGTGTCCTCTCCGGGAGCGATGGTCACCACGGGTACGCCCTTCTTGCGCAGCTGCCGGACCAGCGCCGCCGTATGCACGGAACTGCGCGCCAGATCGCGGCCCCAATTGATGAGCGCCGAAGTGCTGAGGACATCCGTCACGTCGTTATGGCGCAGGCATCCAAAGTCCCGGATGCAGGCCTCGGTCCCGGCCTCGTCGCACAGGGACCCGTGCAGCCCCGAGGCTCCCAGGCGACGGAAGAAAAGGCTCGACAGGAACTTGACCACGCCCCGGTTGCCCGAACCTCGCACGTGCAGGATGGAACGGGGCTCATCCCGGTACAGGCTCATTTTTTCGGCGCACAGCCCCAAAGCCTCGTCCCAGCCGATGTCACGCCACCCACCGTCCACCTTGAGCCGGGGAGACGTGATCCGGTGCGGACTGGCCAAACGTCTGCGATGCACGTCGAGCTTGGGGCAGACAAAACCGCGCGTGAACGGATGATCGGGGTTGCCGCGCACGCGCAGGCCGTCCGGGCCAACGCTGGCAACAAGAGAACAGGCATCGGGGCAATCGAGGGTGCAAGCGCTGATGGTCATATATCCTCCCTGTCAGGGCGCTGAAAAAACGGCGATCTGCGGCGTCAGCGAAAAAATCCAGGCCGCGCATCAGCTGAATACACCGCGCGGCCTGGATTTTTCCGCTTCCTTGCATCTCACCATTTTTTCAGCGCCCTGCGAAGTTTGATTTTTTTGAGCAGGCATCTGGGGATCGGCGACGAGTCCCCATGGCTGTTCGTTTCCGTCGGTGACAGCACTAATACAGGCGTTGACGGATGCCAATGCGCTGGGCAATGCTTGATCCATGTCGAATCTTCTCCATATTCCTGCGCGCCACGAGCGGCTCAAAATCCTGGGCCGGGCGGTCAGCGAGTCAAGCCACGGCACGCCCCTGTACCTGGACCGCATCTCCGCAGGCTTCCCTTCTCCAGCCGACGATTACATCGAAACCGCCCTGGACCTGAACACCTATCTGATCCGCAACCCAGCCGCCACATTCATGGTCAAGGTCAGCGGGGACTCCATGATTGGCGCGGGCATAAACGACGGCGACGTCCTGGTCGTGGACCGCTCCGAGCAGCCCGCCCACGGCAAAATCGTGGTCGCGGTGCTGGACGGGGAACTGACGGTCAAACGCCTGGTCATGAAAAACGGCCAGACCCAGCTCGCCCCGGAAAACCCCAGCTACCAGCCCATATCCGTGGCCACAGAGCAGGGGCTGCACGTCTGGGGCGTGGTCTCGGGCGTGGTGCGGAAGCTCTAGATGCCTGATTTCTACCTCATGGTCGACTGCAACAATTTCTATGCCTCCTGCGAGCGGGTCTTCGACCCCCGGCTGGAAGGAAGGCCCGTGGTCGTGCTCTCCAACAACGACGGCTGCGTCATCGCCCGCTCAAACGAGGCCAAGGCCCTCGGCATCGCCATGGGCGAACCCGCCTACAAGCGCGAAGGCTTTTTCGCCAGAAACGGCGTGCATGTCTTCTCCTCCAACTACGCCCTGTACGGCGACATGTCCGCGCGGGTCATGCGCATCCTGGCAGGCTTCGCGGCGGAAACGGAAGTCTATTCCATCGACGAATGTTTTCTGCTGCTGCGGGGATTGAGTATCGCCTCTCTCATGCAGACCGCCCGAGAAATCCGCCGCACCGTGCGCCAATGGACCGGCATCCCGGTCTGCGTAGGCATCGCCCGGACCAAGACCCTGGCCAAGGTCGCCAATCGGCTGGCCAAAAAAGAAAGCGGGGACGGGGTGCGCCTGCTGGAGGACGAGAAGGACATCGACGGCGTTCTGCAGAACCTTCAAACAGGAGACGTCTGGGGCATAGGCCGCAGAAACGCCCGCTACCTCCTGGCCTGCGGAATGCGAACCGCCCTTGATCTGAAAGGCCGGGACGACGACTGGGTGCGCCGCCACCTGACCGTGACGGGCCTGCGCACCGTGCTGGAGCTGCGCCAGATCCCGTGCATCGCCCTGGAGGACGCCCCGCCCCCGGCCAGGTCGCTGGTCTGCTCGCGCTCCTTCGGAACTCGCATAGAAAGCCTGGCAAGCCTGGAAGAGGCGGTTTCGGCCTACGTGCAGCGAGCCGGGGAAAAGCTGCGCCGCAAGGGCCTTGTGGCCGGAGCCGTGCAGGTTTTTCTGGAAACCAACCGCTTCCAACCGGGGCCCCAGTATGCGGGAAGCCGGTGCCGCGCCCTGCCCGCGCCCACGGCGAGCACCCTTGATCTGCATGGCCCGGCCCTTGAAATTTTGCGCGACATCCACAAGCCGGGCTACAAATATCAAAAAGCGGGCGTCATCCTCCTCGACCTTTGCCCGGCCTCGGGCCGCCAGCTTTCCTTTTTGGAGCCGCGCGATGAGGAAAAAAAGCGACGCGACAGTCTGATGCGGGTCATGGACCGGATCAACACCGTTTATGGCCGGGGCGCCCTGACCCTGGCCGCCTCGGGCCTGGGGAAAAAGGAATGGCACATGCGCCAGGAGCGGCGATCACCAAGCTACACAACGTCCTGGAACGAACTGCCCATCGCCCGATAAAAGCGTCCACAAATCAATTCTGGACTGCGTTGCTCACCGATTTTGAAGGGCTCATGTAGACGGCTACACTTCACCCTTCAAAATCACCTCGCGCCTTGCCAGAATTGATTTGTGAACGCTTTTAGGATGGCTGGTTGTTATGGAATTTTTCGAACTTCAACCGCTGCGTACCAGGGATCATCATGCGTTTTGGACTGTGCTGCCTTTTCGTTGCCGAGAAAATTTCCTTTCGCGCCACCACGGCCAAGGTACTCTGCGCCATGGAACGCAAAAGCGCCCTGGCCAAGGTGTCGGGCATCTGCCTGCACAACGCGAACAACCTGCTCCTGGCCGTGCAGACCGTGCACAGGCTCGGCATCGGAGCCTTTCGCATCACCTCGCCCCTGTTTCCACGCATGACCCACCCCGAAGTCGGCTACGCCCTTGACGACCTGCCCCAGGCCGAAGCCATCGCCTCACGCATGGACGCCGTCAGAACCCTTGCCCAAGCGCAGGGCATCCGCCTGAGCTTCCACCCGGATCAATTCGTGGTTCTGTCCTCGCACCACGAGCATGTGGTAGAAAATTCCGTGCGCGAACTCAAATACCACGCCCTGCTGGCCGACATGGTCGGAGCGGACGTCATCAACATCCATGGCGGCGGGGTCTATGGGGACAAGAAGGCCGCCCTGGCCCGCTTCGCCGAAACATTCAAGCGCCTGCCCGAAAACGTGGCCGCCCGGCTCAGCGTTGAAAACGACGACATAAGCTACACCGTGGCAGATCTCTTGCCCGTGTGCACGGAACTGGGCCTGCCGCTGGTCTACGATGTGCATCATCACCGCTGCAACCCCGATGGTCTGGGCGAATGCGAAGCCACGGACCTGGCGGCGGCGACGTGGCGCGGCCGCGAACCCTACTGCCACATATCCTCCCCGCGCGAGGGCTGGAACGCCAACTCCAAACCCCATGCCGACTACATCGACCTGACTGATGTTCCGCAGTGCTGGCATGGCCGGGCCATGACCGTGGACGTGGAAGCCAAGGCCAAGGAGCTGGCCGTGGTCAGGCTCATGCAGAATCTGAACGTTCAGGAATAACATTTTTGTCACGCGATACTGGACAAAATGCCCGGTCTGACTTAACTGTAAGACGTTTTACAGATCAGTTTGGGAGGATCAGAACATGATCAACAAAAGAAGATCGCCGCGCAAGGCCAGCCTGGAACGTTGCAGCGTGGAATTGTACGCGTCTGCCAAGGGCCCGTTCGAGTCCCGCATCGTCAACTTCAGCGACTCCGGACTCATGATCGAAATGGACCATCCCCTGACCAAGGGTGAGCCCGTAAAAATCCGCTTCCGCCCCGGAGCCGAAAACGCTCAGCGCCTCGGCGAAAACTACTGTGTCGGCATGGTCCGCTGGTGCGCCCCGCAGGACGGTCTGTTTTCGAGCAGATACGGGGTGGGCCTAGAAATGGCGCAAGCCTCGGCCAGAAGAAAGACTTTCCGGGCCGCCTGACACTTTGACGAATCTGCCCTGACCGCAGACTCCCTGAAAAAAAGGAATGTGCGGAATAAAGCCCTTTGCCTTGCGCAATCCGGAATTTCAAACTCCCGAACCCCCGTTTCAACCAAAGCCGACCGCCACCAGCGGGCGGCTTTTTTTGACGTCGCGCCATCCTCCTTTGCGTCCAGGCTGAAATCGTATTACTCTGCGAATATCTCCTCCACTACTCTCGAGGAATAGGCATGAAAACCTACCAGGACCTGATCCGCCAGGTCGGAGGCGGCAGCAAACCCGCCTTCTCGGAGCTCGTACGGCGCTTTGCGGGCATGGCCAAAGCCGTGGCCATACACCGCCTACACGACCCGTTCCTGGCCGAGGACGCCCTGCAGGACGCCTTCCTCACCGCCTGGCTGCACCTTCCTGGACTGCGCAATCCCGACGCTTTCCCCGCCTGGCTGCGCGGCATTGTGGTCAACAGCTGCCGCCGCATGCTGCGTTCCCGCCCGACGGGCATCCTGACGTCCGAACTGGACGGCATCGAAGAATTGCCGTCGGACGAACTGGACCCGCTCGAACATTACGCCCGCTTCCAGACCCGCGACACGGTTCGGACCCTTCTCGCATCGCTGCCGGAAATCTATAGGGAGGCTGCCGTACAACGCTACTTGCTGGGGCGACCATACGAGGAAATTTCCGATGCCTTGGGCGTGCCCGTGGGCACCATCAAACGCCGCCTGCACGAAACCCGCATCAAGCTGATGCGCGCCATGGCCGACCATGACACGCAGATTATTCGTGTGGGCTGCCTGCCCATCTCTGACCATCTCCTGCCTATGATCGCCCACCAGCGCCACGACCAGACGGCCTTCCACATGAGCCTGCGCAAATTCCTGTCCTGGTCGGAACTGACCAAGGCTCTGATCAACGAATCCCTGGACGCGGCCATGATGATGGCCCCCTTGGCCATGGTCTTGCACAATCGTGGGGTACCGCTCAAATGGGCGCTGGACGGGCACCACGAAGGCAGCGCCTTCACCGTGCGGAAATCCATTGCCGGCAATCTGGCCCGCTGCCCCCGGCAAGGCTGGTCCCGCGACCTGGCCGGAGCGACGCTGGGGCTGCCTCACGCTCTGTCCACCCACGGCATGCTGCTGCGCTCGGTGCTCGGACTCGGTCAGACCGGCGGGCCGGGGCCTTTCCGGCCTGTATACATGAGCCCGTCTTCCATGAGCCGTCCTTTAGGCCAGCGGCAACTGGACGGGTTCTTCTGCGCCGAACCGTGGGGCCTCATGGCCGAAGCCTCCGGCACGGGAACGGTGCTGCTGCGTTCCCGTGACCTGGCTCCGGAACACGTCTGCTGCGTGCTCGCGGTCCGCTCCGGCTTCGCCCGTTCCCATCCGGACCTGCTTGCAGACTACCTGAACCTGCTGCATTCCGCCGCGGACTACGTGCATGCCCGCCCTCAGGAAAGCGCGGAAATCCAGTCTCGTTACACGGGCGTCAAAAGGGACGCGGCCGCCTTCGTACTGACCAGGGGATTCATCTCTTTTCATGATCTGGGTCCGGACCGGGGCAGGGCCGAACAGGTCATGAATATGGCCCAAGAAACAGACATCCTCGACCGCCCCTGCGATCTGACGACCTTGCTGCTTTCAGACTCACACTGATCCTCCATCCGTAGTCCTCATCCGCCACACTTCTGGCTGATCGGGTTTTGATTATTCCCGCGAACCTTTTTTCCCTTTCATGTCTCTTTTAAATACAGGACACGGCAAAACCATGCCGACCTGAAACAAAGAGAGTAGATCCATGATCGAAATACGATTGGTGCGGCCAAGCAGACGCGAATTCGGACGGGACCTTTACCGGCCCGGAGTCATCTCCCTATCGAGAATTCTGTGGGGTTCGACGGGCGCGGGACTCTTTCTGACGCTCATCGCCCTGGCCTGTGATGCCACCGGCCTCAAAGTGCTATATCCTCCACTGGCCGCGACCTGCTTCATCGGCGCGACCTGCACCTACCTGCGGGTGGCCCGGCCCAAATCGGTCATCGTCGGACATTTCATCTCTGCCGTGAGCGGACTGCTTGGCGTCGCGGCAGGTAACGCGATGTTTGGCGACACGGGCCTTGCCATCCCCGTCAAGCTCGGTCTGGCTGTCTTTTTTTCGGCCGTGTTCATGCAAATCCTGGACGCCGACCATCCTCCGGCCGCAGCCACCGCCGCCATCCCCGCCATCCTGCCGCTGCCCACCTCGGCCTCCATCCTGCCCCTGCACATGGCCTGGGGTGCTGTCCTGGCCGTGGTTTTCACCGTGATTTGGAACCGCGTCTGGTTCGAATGTCCAGCTCCAGAAGAAGGCTGCGAGCGTTCCTGGCTCAACTTGAGCCTGGACAAACCCGACATCGCGGGCACGGGCATCTGCATTCTCGCGTCCCTGCTCATGTGCGCCAAGCCGTGGAACGCGAGCGTCTACACCGCAGGACTCTGGGTCATGTCTGCCGGGCTTGCCATCATGTCCCTGCACCATTTCTTCGACGCAAAGGTGGTGGTCGCGAAGATGGAAAGATGCTGCACGCTCGCCGCATCGCCGATAAAGGGCGGACCCGGCCCGATTTCCGGGTCAAAAGAGAAGGAGGAAAAACATGGAAAGTAAATGGATTCCCACCATGTGCTATCAGTGCAAGGCCGAATGCGCCATCCTGGCCAGGGTGGAAGACGGCGTGCTCAAGGAGATCCGCGGCAACCCCAAAGCCAGGGGCAAGGCCTGTGTCAAGGGCATGGCCGGGGTTTCGCTGGAGTACAGCCCGGAGCGCCTGACCCACCCCCTGAAGCGGATAGGCAAGCGCGGCGAGGGCAAATTCGAACCCTGCTCCTGGGACGAAGCAATGCACGCCATCGCCGGAAAGCTCTCAGACCTGCGCGAGCGAGGCGAAGCGCACAAGCTCACGGCCAGCTTCTTTCCCCACTCCATCACAGACCCGAAATGGCGCTTCCTGAACGCTTACGGCGGCTTCATCAACACAGCCCTGCCGCACTGCGACTCGGCAAAGATCGTGGCCTGCATCAAGGCCATGGGCGGCGTGCCCAATCACCACATCCCGCCGAACTTCGCCTCCGTGCCCCAGGGCGGAGTCATCATCCTGGCCGGCCGCCACGCCATGGGCTGCCTCGATGACGCGGCCGTTCCCCACGACATTCTGAACGCCAAGGATCGCGGCGCCATCCTCGTGGTCATCGACCCCCTCTTCACGGCCGACGCGGCCAAGGCCGACTGGTGGATTCCCATCAAGCCATCGGGAGACACAGCCCTGTTCACGGGCATGACCCACCACATCGTCGTGAACGGGCTCTACAACAAGGGATTTGTCGAAAATTGGATTCGCGAGGGCGACTTCGAAAAACTCCGGGACTATCTGGCGGACAAGACCCCGGAGGCCATGAGCAAAATCTGCGACGTCCCGGCTCAGGACATCGTGAAACTGGCCGAAATGTGCGCGGCCGCCCCTTCCGTGGGTGTGGACAGTTTCAAGGGCATCATGCTCGGCCAGGCTCTGGACTTCGGCCATGCCTGGACCAACTTCCTGGCCGTGACCGGCAATATCGACAACCCAGGCGGCCAGCCTCTGCCCGATCTGACCCCGCTCTCCCCGGTCCTCCCGGCCCCGAGCGGCCCGAATCTGGCGGAGAAGGGCTGGCACCGCACCGGCCCGGACAAGGGTAAATTTGGCAAGTATTCCTTCATAATGGAGCCGACCTGGTACGAGGCCCAGGCCATCAAGAACGGCGACCTGAAGGTGCTGATCACGGCGGAATGCAACCCGGCCCTGACCGAGATGGGCCAGGAGGAATGGCGCAAAGCCGTGACCATGATGGACGACAAGGGGCAATACCAGCTTGAAATGCTGGTCAGTTACGAAATCATGCCCTCCGAGACCTCCAAGTACGCGGACTATGTGCTTCCGGACAAAAGCTACTTCGAGCGCTGGGAACTGCTCTACATGCCCTGGTGGTACAACTTCGGCCACGGCGTGGCCCTGCGCCAGCCGGTGGTTGAAGCGCCCGGCGAATGCAGGCACTCCAACGAGGTCTTCATCGATCTCGGCAAGCGCCTGTGTCCGGAGTACTTCGCCTTCAAGAACGATCTGGAATATTACGACATCCAGCTCGCTGGCCTTGGCCTGTCGGTGGGCAAACTGCAGGAAATGGGCGGGCTCTGGTCGCCAGGGACCACGGGCTTTCGCAAATACGAGCAGGGAGGATTCGGCACCCCGAGCAAGAAGGTCCACCTCTACTGGGAGGATCTGGAAGCCGTGAACCAGACCATGCCACGCGTGGGTCTGGCCCCGGAATACGAGGCCGACGCCGGGGAATTTCCCTATATCCTCATTTCCTACCGGACCATCTTCCATCAGGGTTCGGGACAATGGACCCACAATAACCCACAATTGCGCGACCCCATCGGCGGACTCATGGAGAATCCACTGCTCATCAACACAGCCACGGCCAAGAAGCTCGGCATTGAGGACGGGGCGTTGGTCACCCTGCGCTCCCGCACCGGCAAGCTCAAAGTCCGGACCAAGTGCACCGAGCGCATCCGGCCCGACTGTCTGGGCCTGCACCATGGATTCGGCGCGACCATCGGCCGGGTGGCGGTGCTTGGCGAAGGGGTCAGCGACAACGTCCTCATCCCGGATTCGGGCATGACGCTCGACTGGCAGGACCTGGTCGGCGGGGAATCACACGTGTCCACCCGCGTCACCGTGGAACGATGAAGGAGGCATACCATGAAGCAATTAAGTCTCGCCATTGACCTGGACCGCTGCATCGGCTGCAAAACTTGCGTGGCAGCCTGCCGCAACTTCCACGGTCTGATCGACCACGCATCAAGCCTGCCCGGTCTGATCCCCTATTATCTGCGCGTGGAAAGTGATCGCCAGGGCACCTACCCAGACATCGCCATCCGCTCCTGGGTCATGCCCTGCCAGCACTGCAAGAACGCGGCCTGCATCAAGGCATGCAAGGCCGAAGCAATCACCAAGGATACTGAGACCGGCATCGTGCGCATCCTGGCGGACAAATGTACGGGCAGCCGCGACTGCATCGAGGCCTGCCCTTATGGGGTCATCCAGTTCGACGCGGCCACGAACAAGGCCCACAAGTGCGATCTGTGCTGGGACCGGGTCCATGTCGGCGAAAAGCCGGTCTGCGCCGAGGTCTGCCTGACCGACGCCATCCGCTTCGGGGAAAAGGAGATGCTCAAAATGGAGCTTGAGGCCGAGGGCAAGGAAATCGTGAAAAAGATGAGCGCCCAGTCCGTCATCTACTTCCGTAACCCTGCATAGCCCCGGAAACCCGACCAAAAGCGGGCCAGACCCCTTCTGGCCCGCCCCTCGAACCCGCCGTTTTCGCGACGCATTGACCTCGCAAGGATTTCCACGCAAGGCTGATCGCCTCAACTGAAAAACCGTTCCGACACGTCCCGACATCTCGACCCCGGCGGGAATCATGACCCTCAAGACATTCCGATTCATCCTCTCCACCGGCCAGCGTCTGTGTTTCGACACCGCCGGTCGGCCCGCGGACTGCGCTGGGACCGGCCAGGATGGCGAGTTCCGTAGCGGTCTGCCCTGGCCAAAGCCGCGCTTCGACCTTTTGAGCGATAACTTGGTTCTGGACCGGCTGACAAACCTCGTCTGGCCACGCATCGCCTCTTTGGGCGACTTCCCCATGTCCTGGACCGAGGCCCTTTCCGCCGTGAAACTCATGAACGAAGAAAACGCTCTGGGCCATACCGACTGGCGGCTGCCGAACCGGCGCGAACTTTCAAGCCTGATCAGCTACAGCCACCACCGCCCGGCCCTGCCTGCGGAACACCCCTTCTCGATCAGCCAGACCTGGTACTGGACCTCGACCACGGCGAGCATGGCTCCGGGCTACGCCTGGCATGTGCACATGGAAGGCGGGCGCATGTTCTACGGCGACAAGACCCGCGACGCCATGGTCTGGCCGGTGAGGGGAGAAAGCCCCGTGCTCGCGCGCACTGGCCAGCAGCAATGCCGGGACGCTTCGGGAGTGATCATCGACTGCTCCGCAACAGGCCAGGACGGGGAGTTGCGCAAGGGCGCTGCGTGGCCCGAGCCGCGATTTACGATGGAAAAAGACGGCGTGCGCGATCTGCTGACAGAACTTTTATGGAGGAAATCAACGGATATTCTGGGGACCTGCACGTGGGAGGAAGCTCTGCTGAAAGCGGAACAAAAGGACGAAAAGGGCCGCGCGTCGCGACTGCCGACCATCCGCGAGCTGGAGTCCCTCGTGGACGCAGAACAGCACAATCCTGCCCTGCCCTTGGGTCATCCCTTCGCGGATATCCACGAGGCCTACTGGTCTTCGACCAGCAGCGCCTATGCCCCGGACTGGGCCTATTGCCTATACCTGCACAAGGGAGCGGTGGGCGTGGGCTTCAAGGCCAAACGGGAATTTCACGCCTGGTTCGTGGCCATCGAATAAGACGAGGTGTCAGTCAGGCTCGATGCGCACCGCGCAGACCTTGAACTCCGGAATTTTGGCCGCCGCGTCATGGGCTGGATTGGTCAGGACATTGGCCGCCGCCTCGGCGAAATGAAAGGGAATGAAGATCATGCCCGGCTGGGCCCGGTCCGTGACCAGGGCCGTGACCGTGATCTCCCCGCGCCGGGACGCGACGCGCACCTGCTGGCCGGGTGCGATTTGAAGCCGCTGCGCATCCTGTGGATGAATCTCTGCCTGACAAGCGGGCACAAGCCTATTGAGCCCCTCGTTTTTGCGGGTCATGGTGCCGGTGTGGTAATGCTCCAATACCCGACCGGTACTGAGCAAAAAAGGGTAGTCCGCGTCGGTTATCTCCGCCGGAGCTTTGGGATGCGTCGCCACAAAGCGCCCTCTGCCCCGGGGAAAGGTCTCGCGGTGCAGGATGGGAGTGCCGGGATGGCTCGCATCCGGACAGGGCCAGATTACCCCTTCCCGCTGTATGCGCCGGTAGTCGATGCCGCCGTATATGGGCGCGGCCTGGGCGATCTCGCGCATGATCGCCTCCGGATGATCGTACCCCGTGGACACGCCCAGACGCGGCCCCAGAAGATTTAAAATACGCCAGTCGGGAAGCGCCTGCCCCGGACACGGCACGGCCGCGCGCACGCGCTGCACGCGGCGGTCGGTATTGGTGAAGGTGCCGTCTTTTTCCAGCGCCGACGCCGCAGGCAGAACCACATCGGCCAGCCGCGCCGTCTCGGTCAGAAAAATGTCCTGCACGACCAGAAAGTCGAGAGCGTCAAGCCGCTTGCGCACATGCCCCGTATCCGCCTCCGAGACCATCGGATTCTCGCCCATGATGTACATGGCCCGGACCTGTGGCGACACCAGCATCTCCGTGGCGGTCAGGCCTGGAGTCCTGGATAGAGACGTCTTCCACAGGCTTTCCATCCGGCCCAGGGCCGCATCGTCGTCCACCCTGCCGTATCCGGGCAAGATTCCCGGCAAACCGCCCATGTCGCAGGAGCCCTGCACGTTGTTCTGCCCGCGCAAGGGGTTGACGCCCGCCCCTGGCCGCCCCACCTGCCCGCAGAGCAGGGCCAGATTGGCCAAGGCCAGGACAGTGTCCGTGCCGCAGGTGTGCTGGGTGATGCCCATGCAATACAGAATCGTCGCCGCCCCAGCCTGGGCATAGAGGCGGGCCGCCCGCTCAAGGTCGGCGGCGGGAATCCCGGTCAAGGACTCTACGTATTCGGGAGTGTACAGGGGCAGGGCCGCGCAAAGCTCCTCAAACCCTTCGGTGCGGCTGTCGATGAAGGATCTGTTTTCCAGGCCTTCACGCAGAATGACGTGCATGAGTCCGTTGATCCAGGCGATGTCGGTGCCTGGCCGGGGCCGGAGCCAAAGACCGGCGTGGCGGGTCAGGCCGATGGCGCGCGGATCAACGACCACAAGCGTGGCCCCAGAGCGGGCCAGGCGCTTGATGCGGCTCGAAAAAACGGGATGCGTCTCGGTGGTGTTGGACCCGGTGACCAGAATTACCTCGGCATTGTCCACATCGGCCATGGGATTGGTGGCCGAGGCGCTGCCGAAAGCCTGCACCAGGGCCTCAAGGGAAGAGGCGTGACAGAGCCGCGCGCAGTGGTCCACATTGTTGCTGCCCAGAGAGCGCGCCAGCTTCTGGAACAGATAGTTTTCCTCATTGGTGCAGCGGGCCGAGGCCAGAAAACCCAGGGCGTCCGGTCCGTGATACTGGCGCGCGGCCAGGAGCCGGGACGCCACAAGATCAAGCGCCTCGTCCCACCCGGCGGGGACAAGCTCTCCGTCCCGCCGGATGAGCGGCGTGGTCAGACGCTGCGGGTGGGCGGTGAAATCCAGGGCAAAGCGGCCCTTGACGCACAGGCTGCCCTGGTTGTGGCTATCTTCTGCTCCCCGCACATGCTGGATGCGACCATCCTGCACATGCACGTCCAGCTGGCAGCCCACGCCGCAATACGGGCAGGTCGTGCGCACCGGACGGGTCTCGCACAGGCGTGGTTTAAGGCGGGCATCGGCCATGCTGAGCGCCCCTGTCGGGCAGACCTGCAGGCACTCGCCGCAAAAAACGCAGTCCGACTCGGCCAGGGTGGTGTCGCATCCGGCCACGATCTTGGTGGCCGCGCCGCGGTAGCCGTAGTCGACGGCCTCGTTGACCTGCACCTCGTTGCAGGCCTGCACGCAGCGACCGCACAGGATGCACTTGGAAAAATCGCGTGTGATGAACGGATTGCCCGTCTCGGGCCGGTAGCGCGGCTTTGTCCGCTCATAAGTCCCTGTAGCCACGCCGTAGCGGTAGGCCAGGCTCTGCAGAGCGCAGTCGCCCGAAGCCGGACAGAGCAGGCAGTCGTGGTTGCCGGAATCGAGCATGAGGCCAAGGATGGTCTTGCGCGCCCGGATCACGCGCTTTGACTCAGTATGCACGATCATGCCCTCAGAGGCCGGGGCCGAGCAGGACGCGACCAGGGTGCGCGCGCCAAAGACCTCGACCAGGCAAATGCGGCACGCGCCGGTGGGCGTGCAGCCGGGCAGGTGGCACAAGGTCGGTATGAAAATGCCGTGGGCCTTGGCCACGTCCAGAATCGTCTGGCCGGGAGAAAAAACGCAAGGCGTGTCGTTGATGGTCAGTTCCATGTCGTTCCCGTCAATCGATACAGTCAAAAGGACAGGCCGAGAAGCAGGCCAGACACTGCACGCACTTCTCGCGCTTTATGCGTGCGGTCTGTTTCTTGGCCCAGATCACGGCTCCG
>Ga0265295_1005584_pt1 | contig 15859 bp, 13 predicted proteins | sample Munlansysbiofilm_FD_192503 | JGI IMG/M metagenome (GOLD analysis project Ga0265295, IMG submission 192503) | Leachate microbial communities from a municipal landfill in Southern Ontario, Canada - Methane capture system biofilm | ecosystem: Engineered > Solid waste > Landfill > Unclassified ... | reverse complement strand
GAGCCACCAACCCGATTAGATAGCGTACCCAAACGATAAAACCGAAAAACAGAAAAAGGTTGAGCCAAGCCGACATAAATAAAAAATAAACAAAAGCCGAAGAAATAATAAAAGCCACTCCCAAAATCCACATTCTTTTTCGATCGTTCATACCCAAAAGGAGACTAATCAGAAAGAGTAAAGTCCACATCGCGCAAGGATTGAAACCGTCCAAAAAACCGATCATCAAAGTCAAAAGAGGCAAAGAGAATTCACTTAAATTTATTTCTCCAAAAAGCGGTAACTCTATTTTTTGCTCCGAAAAAGGTGCTTTGGAAAGTTCTTCTTTTTGAAATTCTTCTGTCGTTTTTTCTTCCTCGTTTTTTATTTTTTCCAAAACATCCGGACAACTTTCATTTGAACATTTTTTTATTTCATCTTCAATCAACGCCGAACTGGCGGTATCGAAACCGGAAAAGTACTCTTCCCCGATAATCGTAAAAGGCACTCCGGCAATATCCACCCGCAAATAATCTCCGAATTCCTTGAGCAGTTTTGCATTTTCCCGACTGTGATAAATTTCAAAGGACTGAATCTCCATATCGGGATATTTGTCTCCGATTTCCGAAAGAAAAGCGGCTTCCTTGGCGCAATGCGGGCAGCCCTCTCCGTAAAAAAAGTAAATATTCAATTTTTCTTGAGCCTGTAAGTCAAAAAAGGGGCACCAAAACAATAGGCTAAAAACAAAAATAGTAAAAGTTTTTTTCATAGACTATTTTTCTTTATTTTCGTTTATGATTTCTTGTAGCTTATCTTTCTCCACTTCTCCGCTTAAACGCAAAAATTCCTTGTTATCTTTGTCCAAAAAAACAAAAGCGGGCAAAGTCTCGTCAATTTTATATTTTTCAACCATCTCCTTATCAATATCAAAATCGTAATATTCCGTCTCCAACCAAGAATTCTCAGTTTCCAATTCTTTCCAACGCGGTTTCATCACCAAGCAACCGGCGCACCATACGGCGCCAAACTTTAATACTTTCATATTTTTTGGTCTCATTAAATTTGCACCGAGATGCATAATTTAATCAAGCACATTATTCTTTTTATTTTTATCCAAATAAATGGTATCGAATAAAACATATTCGATGCTATAGCATTGACTTTATTCGCTACCGATTCCAAAATCAATTTTATTATAAAACAAAAAAAGAAAATTTTCCAAAAAATCAAGCCCGCACCCGATCAGAGACCGAAAAATGCGGGCTTTAATCCGTGTCCTTCATAATTATTCTTTGTCCAATTCCTTTAACTCTTGCTCTACCATTTCAAGTTCTTTCTTTAAATCTTCCGCTTCCGATTTCAAAAGGTCCCGCCTGTCCTCTTTGGGTAAGCTTTGATATTTTCTGAAAAACCAACCGCACATCACCCTGCCGTAACCTCTACCCATTCCCAAACCTGGGCCATAGGCGCCATCACAAATCCCTCTCCCTCGTCCGGTCATCGGACCGGCTCCCAAAGGACCTGTCTTATCTTGTCTAGGCATATTATTCACCCCCTTCCTTTGATTTCAAAGTGTCTTATATTATGAATATATACCCATTATAGTTTTTTGTCAAATATGCCAATATTACCGATTTCAGTCAAAAATAAAAGTAAGTACTCGAGTACTTACTTTTATTTTTCATTCGCCCGATAGATATGACTAATCGGGAAAAATTTTGCTTAGCTTGCCAATTTAGCCTTGATTTTAGCTTTAACTTTGCTAGCGATTTGATCAGTCAAACTGTAAGCCACCGGAATAACCACCAGAGTTAAAAAAGTGGAAACCACCAGTCCGCCGATTACCGCAATCGCCATCGGTCGCATCATCTCCGATCCTTCTTGCCGACTCAAAGCCATCGGTAACATTCCCAAAACCGTAGTCAAAGAGGTAATCAAGATCGGACGCAAGCGAGTCACTCCGCCCTCCACCAAAGCTTCAAAAACACTTAATCCTCGAGCTCTCAACTGATTAACATAGTCGATTAAAACAATCGCGTTATTGACGATTATTCCCGCCAGCATAATCACTCCCATAAAAGCCGGCAAAGACAAAGGCTGACCCGTAACAAAAAGAGCCAAACCCACTCCGATAAAAGCCAAGGGAATTTCAAACATCGCCACAAAAGGATACACCAAAGATTCAAACTGTGAAGCCATCACCATATATACCAGCAAAATTCCGATTATCAAAGCAAAGGCCATTGTCTGAAAAGATTCCTGCATTTGCTTAAACGATCCGCCGTATTCGATAAAATATCCGGCTGGTGGCTGATAATCAGCCAAAGCTTTTTGAATATCGGCTGTGGCGCTCCCGGCATCCCGATCCACCAAACCGGCTGTTACCGAAACCACCCGCAATTGATCTTCTCGATTAATTTTTATCGGCCCGCTCACCTGGGAAATTTTAACAATTTGTTTCAAGGACACTTTTTCTCCTGTAGTGGAAACAACTTGCAAATTTTCTATCTCCTCCAGATTGTTTCTAAATTCTTCTTCAAAACGGACTCGGATATCAGTCTCCTCCCCCTTTTCTCTAAACTGGGTCGCCACCTCTCCCAAAACTCCGTTTTTAAGCGCAGTTCCCACTTGCCCGACACTCACTCCCAAAAAAGAAGCTTTTTCCCGATCAATGGCGACTGTTAATTCCGGCTTACCCTCATCCAAAGAAATATTTATATCACGCAAACCTTGGACTTCTTTTATTTTTTCTTTTATCTCTTCGGCGGTTTTTTCCAGAGTCTCCATATCATTCCCGAAAATTTTCAAATCAATCGGATTACCGGTTCCGCCGGTCATCATAGCGGACATATCGACCGCATTTACCTCCAAGCCTTTGATGGGAGGTTTATTTTGGCGAACAATTTCCTCGATTTCAACCGCGGATAATTTTCTTTCCGATTTATCTTTCATATTCATCATTATCATTCCCTCGTTTACTCCTCCGCCCATTCCCGCGCCGGAATCGTTTTGTCCCGCAAAGCTGGTCAGACTAACCATATCATCTCCGACATTTTCCATAATTATTTTTTCCAACATTTGAGAAGTCTTGTCCGTTTGAGCCAAAGAAGTTCCGGCCGGCAACTTGAATTCAAACATCAGAATACTCCTTTCAACCGAAGGCATAAACTCCGCCCCGATAAAAAATGTCAGCCCCACCACTCCCAACAATAATCCGATTGATCCACCGATAACTTTCTTGCGATGATGTAAAGACCAAATTAAAACTTTTTTATAAAAATTTTGTATTTTTTCAAACAAACCGAGCTGATCGAATCGCTCATTGGGCTTGGCAGGAGAAACTTTCTTGTTTTTGAAAATCTTGGAAGCAATCATCGGCACAATCGTCAAAGCCACAAACAAAGAGGCCATCAAAGAAAAAACAATTGTCAAAGATAAACCGCGGGACAACTGTCCGGCAATTCCGCTCCCCATCGACATCGGAATAAAAACCGCCACCGTCGTCAAGGTGGAAGCCACAATCGCCATCCCCACTTCCTTGGCACCCAAAATTGCCGAGGTTTTGCGTTTTCCGGTTTTTTCCAAATGCCGATAAATATTTTCAATTACCACCACGGCATTATCCACCAGCATCCCAATCCCCAAAGACAGCCCTCCCAAAGTCATCATATTGAAAGTATATCCGAAAGCGTAAAGCGGAATAAAAGTCGCTACTACCGAAAGAGGAATAGCCACCGCAATAGCGATAGTCGAACCGACACTCCTGAGAAAAAGATACAAAACGGCAATCGCCAAAAAGGCGCCGATTAAACCGCTTTGCGAAACGGAACTGGTGGCTTTTTGGATTTGACGACTCTGATCCATCACCAAAGAAAACTCAACATCCTGAGGTAAAGAAGCCTTTAATTCTTCCAATTTTTCCTTGGAAAGCTCCGCCATTTTGGCGGTATTGGCATCCGACTGTTTGTTGATGAAAATCAAAAGACTGGCTTTGCCGTTAGTTCGACTAAAGCTTCTTTGTTCTTCAAAGGTATCTTCAATCCGGGCCACATCTCGCAAATAAATCGGCTGATTATTCTTAACCGCCAAAATTATGTTTTCTATTTCTTCCAGACTTTTGAATTCTCCTCTGGTTTTCAGGGGCATCTCCAAAAATCCTTTTTCCAAATAGCCTCCGGAAAGATTAACATTTTCACTTCTTAATTTTTGGGTAATTTGCGCTTGATCAAAACCGTGCAAATCCATTAGGTCTTTATTTAATCTAATCAAAATTTCTCTATCTTGTCCGCCTTGAATTTCCAAAGTGGCCACTCCGTCCAACCTTTCAATCTTATCCTTGACGAAATCTTCCAATAATTTCTTCAGCTCCGCGTTGCTCAGGCTGGTGCTGGTCACCCCGAAACCCAAAACCGGAATCGCCCCCACATCCATTTTTAAAACCATCGGATCTTGAGCATCCTGAGGCAAAAATCCGCTAATCATCCCCAACTTATCGCGCAAATCCTGAGCGGCCACATCAACGTTAGTTCCACTGTTAAATTCCACCGTCACCACCGAAGAGCCCTCTTGAGAAACGGATTGCACTTTTTTGACATCCTTGACTGTCGCGACCGCATCTTCGATCGGCTTGGTGATGACCGTTTCGATATCTTCACTAGCCACTCCGATATAGGAAGTCACAATTGAGACAGTTGGAAATTCTATATCCGGCAACATATCCAATCCCAAGCGACCGAAAGAAATAAAACCGAAAACCGCAATGATAAGCGCCATCATCACCGTAGTAACCGGATTATTAACTGAAAATTTTGGCAAATTCATATTTATCAAAAATTAAATTATTTGTTTCTTATTAAGATTTTTTCCCCTTCTTGAAGTTCGTAGTTTCCGTTTAGAACAATCTCTTCTCCGAATTCCAAACCTTCTTTAATACAATATTCTTCCTCATCGATTTTTTCCGCTTTGATTGTTTTGATAGACACTTTTAAATCTCTTACGGTATAAATTTTTTGCATATCTCCCTCTTGAAAAATAGCGGTTGCAGGCACCACCATCGCACCCTCTTTTTCCATAGTTAAAATTTTTACCCGGACCACGCTTCCACCCTTTATCCTATTTTCCGGATTGTCAAATTCGATTTTAACCGGAAATTTTTTACTCGCAGAATCGGCTGTTTTGGCCAGATAATAAATTTTACCGATAATTTTTTCTTCGGAAAAAGAATCGGGATATATTTCCGCTGTCTGCGCAAGATTAACTTGTGAAATCTCCTCCTCCGAAAGTCCCGAAGAAACCTCCATTTTTTGACTGTTGGAAACAATCGCCAAAGGAGCATTCATCATTACCAAATCTCCCGTCTTAAAATTAAAATGCTCGATAAAACCATTGGCCGGAGACTTAATAATATATTTATTCATTTGACTCCTGGCCAATTGAACTTGCCCTTCGGCAATCTTGACTTGACCTTCGCTCGAATCAACTGTCAAACGAGCCGAACGTTTGGTCGAATCTTCGGCCGGCGTTCCGTCCGCATCTTCCTTCAATTGTTTTTGCAGTTTTTCGGTATTCTCCAAATTTTGCCGAGCAATCTCCAGATTTTTCTGAGCATTTCTCAAATTTTCCGCTAAAACCGGATCAGTCTCCAGAGAAATTAAGCTTTGTCCCTTTTTGACATAATCTCCTTCCTTAAAATAAACAGCGGATATCCTGGCGTTGGTCTCCGGATAAATTTCAATTTTTCCGTAAGGATCGGCCGTGGCGGAAAAAGCGATTTCTCGGCTAAATTTTTTCGCTTCAATTTTTAAAGTCTCCACCTCAATCAAGTTCTTATTTATCTCCTCGGATTCTTTTTGCTCTTCATTGCCCGAAACAAAATAAAACATCGCACCAAAAACGAAAACTCCCGCCAAAAGCAAAGTCCAAACAATGTTATTTTTTTTCTTAAATATTTTTTTCATAAATTTATAACTTTAATTCTTATTTTAAACCTTCTTTCTTTTTCTTGGATTGTCGACAAGCTCCCAATAATTTTTCCAAAATAAAGATTAAATTTTCCTGCTCTCTTTCATCGAGAATCAATAATGACTTCTTCATATATTCGCTTATCCGCTTGTGACTATCGAAAAAATATTTTTCTCCCTTGGCGCTAATTACCAACCGGGTCTTTCTTCGATCAACTTTATCCTCGACCCGCTTGAGCATTTTGTCTTTTATCAACGGACTAATCAGAGTGGTTGTCGAAGGCGGAGTGATTGAAAGATAATCCGCCAAATCTCGCATAGTCGGATTTTTGTTTTCCGAGACAAAGCGCAACGCCTCCAATCTGACCATCGACCAGAGATCTTTTTCCGGTCGTTCGTTTTTAATATTAAAGTGCATTTTTCGACTAACGTTAAAAATCAAAGTGGTTATTTTATCGATTTTTTTCATCTTTAAGTTCGGTTTTAAAAATTACTTAGTTTATCTAACTATTAGACAACCTAATCGATATTAACAAATCCCGCCCGAACTGTCAATAAAGAGAAGAAACAAAAAAAACACCCTCTCGGATGTTTTTTTGCGAACTGAAAAATTTCTCCTCCTTGAATTTTTCCTCTACTTAACTCGATAAATCACCGTTTGAGCCGAACCGATTTTGCCCTGATTGTCCTCGGCTGTCACCTCGATAAGATGTTTGCCCAAACTCACTTTTTTGGTATTAAAATTATATTCCATTATACCGCCATCTTTGGTCACCATCCAAACTCCGTCGACATAAACTTTCATATTTTCCACACTGCCGTCACTATCAGTCGCCTTGGCACTGATCAATACAACTCCCGAAACTTGAGCTTCGACACCGGGAGACAAAACATCGACAACCGGAGCCTGATTACTGGAAATCAACGTTTTCACCTCGACAATATTTGATTTTTCCGATTCATTGCCGGCTTGATCAAAAGCGGAGACAGCATAAGAATAAACGGTTTCCGGCATAAGGTTGCTATCCTGATAATCGTTAGCGCTCACATCACCCACTTTTACACCGTTTCTGTAAATATTATATCCCGCCACTGCGACATTATCGCTTGAAACACTCCAAGTAAGATTGATTTGATTTTCAGAAATATTTACCGCCGTTAAGTCTGCCGGGATAGTCGGGTCCTCCGTATCAGGCTCGGGGTTATCAATAACAACTCCGATACCGGCCCCGCTCTGATTACCGGAAAGATCGTAAGCCTTAACCGCGATTGTTGCCACACCGTCAGATAAAGTTTTAGTATCCCAGTCAAAATTGTAAGGAGCAACATTGTCTTCCCCAATCAAGGAGTTATTGATATAAAATTCAACCTTTTCAATTCCGACATTATCCGTGGCCTGAGTATCAATATAAACATTCCCCGAAATTATCTCTCCCTCTTGCGGAGAAACAATAGAAATTACAGGCAAAGTTTCATCCGGTTGTGGCGGTTCGGAAATAAAAACTTCTCCCGTCTCAAAATTAATGTGTTTTACAGTTGATAAAGGCTTACCCAGGCTATCCAAAGCCCTGACATAAAAAACGTAGTTGGAATTGGACTCTAATTTACTTAGGTCTATTTGAACACTCGTTTTATCGGTAATCGTGCCGGGATAAAACCAAGCCGTTTCCCAAGCTTGAGAATCGGAAGCCACTCCCACTTTTCCGTAAACACGCTCCAATAAATACTGATAATTGGAAGCGACTTGCTGAGTGTCTTCATCGGCAAAAGTATCCCAGCTAAAATTCAAAATACCCATCTCCACTTTCTTGCTTTCAATATCTAATCCGTTTAAAGTTCCACTAAGGCCTGATAAATTATGCAATAAGAAACTATCAACACTGTTTTTTATTTCTTGAGCTTTTTCGTACAACTTTTCTCCCGGACAAGCTGTGGCAACCGCATCCCGATGTCCGATTAAATTATTCAGACCGAGATGCCAAGTTCCGTCATAGCGACGAAAGTCACTATTGCCTTGAACATTCACCCCTCTTTCATCCGCCACATAAGTCAAAACTTTTTTTAATCCTTCCAATTGCGCCGTCGGCACATTGAATCTGGTAAAATCTCCCATCGCCGCTACCCCAAAAGAGCCCTGATTGTAACCGGCGGTATGCCCGGCTTCCACATCGGGTACCATTATTTGCTCAGCGGTCGGATTTTCCCGACTGGCTCCTTCGTGTGTGCCATAACGACCCTCGTAAACATTGCCGGCTCCGTCCACCAAGGCATTATAACCGATATCTCCCCACCCCTGAGTATATGCATGATAATAATAGATGGAGCGCACCGCCTCTTTGTTTTTTTCCAAATCTGTCACACCGTTTGAACCTTTTACCGCCGTATGATGAATGACCAGCTTTCTGGTTCCGTGAAAAGAGCGCGGCCAATCTTCAGCGCCGTTTTTAAAACGCAGGGATTCATCGGCTCCCCATTGTTCTCGAGAAATCACATCCACCGCTTGACCGCCGGTGGAAACTTTGGTCGTCCAAGCACTTTCCGCTCCGACTTTTGGCGCAAACTTTATTTCGCTAACTTTTTTTTGCGCCAATTCGCCGGAATTCAAAAAGGTGAAAGTGAAATCTTTTAATTTTGCTTTTTTGCCGTCCTTTTCTCCAAACTCAAATCTGGCTTGCGCATATTCTTTTTCTCCCGCATAGACCAAAGAAGCGAATATTTCTTGTTTCTTTTTTTCATCCGGACGATCTTCGACTTCCACCATCGCCTCGACCCATTCTCCAAATTCCTCCCCCTCGCCTCTGGTCCGCACATAAGCATTAATTAAATTTTCATCGGCAAAATCCTCGCTCCAGTGAAGTCCGATATGCGTAGCGCCAAAAGGAGCTTTGACTTCCGGTGTAATATACACTCCGCCGGTTTCCGCTTCCGCCTCCAGTTCCACTCCTTCGCCTTGTTTTTTTATTTTCAGTTTTTCCAATTTGCCTTGCTTGAAATCGTCTTCCGATTGAAAATTTTTGTCAAAAGCCAGGGTTTCATATTTAACCTTAGCTTCGACCACGGGAACAGCCGGGAAAATATTCAATACCATGGCGCCCAACATCGCCCAGGCCCAAAATCTCCCGATTTTTCTTTTTTTTGTTTTCATTTTTCAAAGTTAATTAATTATCGTGTCTCATTGTATCACAAAAAATTAAGATAAACCAAAAAAAATAAAAGTAAGTACTTGAGTACTTACCTTTTTCCACTTACCATAAGAATATCTACATATTTATCGACCAAACTATTTATTTTTTAAAACATTTTTAATAATACTCTCATAAGCCAAAATGTAATCCCTTGCCATCTTTTCAGCTGAAAATTTTTCTTTGACTTGGTTGTGACAATCAATCCTATTGATTTGATCGATTAATTTAATCTTTTCTGAAGCCTCTTTAATATCTTCACAAATAAAACCAGTTTTTTTATCAATTATAATTTCAGGTACTGAACCACGCCTCATTGCAATTACTGGAGTCCCACAAATCATTGCCTCAGTAAAAAACAATCCAAATGGCTCCTCCCATTGAATTGGGGCAATTAGCGCCTTGGCGTTACATAAAAAATTCACCTTTTCGTTATGATTAATTTCTCCAATAAACCTTATTTGCTCCCCATCAATAAGCGGACTAACTTTACTCTCGAAAAATTCCTTATCCACCGCATCTACCTTAGCTGCCATCAAGAGTTTAACTCCAGCTTTTTTAGCAATCTCGATTGCTTGGATGGGTCCTTTTTCCGGAGACATTCTACCCAAAAAAGCAAAATAATCATCAGGACTTTCATTGAACTTAAACTTATCTATTTCAATTCCGTTATAAACATTAGCAACAAAGTTTAATTCCGCCATGGGCTTCCTTTGACTTAAGCTTATACTGATAAAGTTAGAATTAGCATAAGCCCCGTAAACCTTTTGCTGATAATCAACATCCAAAGGACCATGTAATGTGGTCACTACAGGGGCTCCTAGCAACTCTTGAAAAGGGAGTATTCTCCAACCGATATGATTATGAATAATATCAAATTCACCTTTATTCAAATAACTGACAACCCTTCCAACTCCCATATATTTGTATGCATTTCTCAAATTTAAATCTTGGGCCTCAGGATTAGAACGAATGGATTTATCAAATATTGCTCTCAATTTTGCGCTAGTCTTAGAATCTCCTGAAGCAAACAGGGTTACTTCATGTCCCAACCTTACTAACTGCTCGATTAAATTGTATATCACCAATTCTGTTCCTCCGTATTTTACGGGAGGAACCTGCTCCTCAAATGGAGCCAACATTGCTATTTTCATTTTGTTTTTAATATTAATTGATTAAGATAATCTTGATATTGAGTGACAATCTTTTCCCAGTTAAAATTATTAGTCACCCTGCTGATACAATCTTTCCTATAAAAATCTTTTTTGTTTTCTAAGACCATTATAAGCTTTTCTCCTAAATCCTTGCAATTTTTGGGCTCCGCCAAATAACCTGTCTTCCCATATCTCACTGAAAATTTTAATCCCCCCGTCCTAGAGGCTACCACGGGAGTCCCGCAAGCCATTGATTCCAGTGGCACTATCCCAAAAGGCTCATAATATGAAGGTACAGCACAAACATCTGCGGCCGAAAAATATTTATATAATTCCCTTTGTTTCTTTGATCCAACAAAAAAAACATCCTTCTCAATATTTAAATCTTGCGCCATATCTCTCAGTCTCTTGCACTCAGCCTCCTCTAATTTTTTTACAGAAACACTTTTACCGCCACCGATAATATACAGGATTGAATTTCGATATTTTTTCTTAACCTCTTTAAAGGCACACAGCAATGTCTCAACTCCCTTTCTCCACTCTATTCTTCCGATATAAAGGATGACCTTTTTATTATTTTCGACTTTTAAAATTTTTCTAGCCTTTTTCATCTTTAAAGGCCTGAATATCCTTGTGTCTACACCGATTGTTATAACTTTTATTTTCTCATCACTAATACCAAAAAGTTTTTCAATAATAACTTTTTCCACCGGGCTGGTCGATATTATTCCATCGGCTCTTCGGGCAATTTCTTTTTCGGCAATTATCCTTTTTTTAAAAAACTCGTTCTCACCTTCCTGAAGTTTAAATTTTTTCAAAGAGTCAAATCTTATTTGACCGATAGAATGATAAACATGCACGAGAGGTTTTTTAATTTTTTCTTTTATTTTTAATCCGATAAGTCCGGAAAACCAATAATTAGTGTGAATAACATCATAATTCAAATCCTCTCTTTCTATCCTTTTGAGCACATTACCGGCAAACTCATCTACAACGTCTAAAAATTTATCTCTTGGCATATATTTTTTCGGTCCTGCCTTAACTCTAATAACTCTTAGATTACCATTGATTTTTATAATCTCTCTTTTGTTTTTTCTATCCCAGCGGGTATAAATATCTATCAAGACGCCAGCTTGACTTAAAAACCTTACCAAGTAAAGGACATATATATTTTGACCCCCCGCCTCTTTTGAACCAATTTGCGCCAATGGATCGGCATGATCCGATATTAACAAAATACGCATATATTCTCTTTTTTAATAATTAAAGATTTGAAATTCAATAAAAAAAAGCCCCTTAAAAAGTTTTGGGACCAGAAATTAATAAAATATTTAAACATTAAAATAAAGATTGTCAGCATGAGAATGAAAAATAGTAAAATACCCATAATTTGATTTTAATTCTTAAGATGGGGGCAAAAGTGCATACTGGAAAAAATAACACCCGCCCAAAGCATTTGACGCCAAAATCACCCAACTTGATTTTTTATCGCTTTTTTAATTGTAGCACAAAAAAACAAAAATTTCCAGCCCTTTTGCTCAATTAAAAAAATACAAAAACACTCCAAGGAAACGAAACATTTCCCAACAAAAAATAAAAAATACCTCCTACCCGCATTGCTAAGCGCAAAGCGTTGCAGGCGGGCATCCATTGAGTGTCCTGTTTTTGTAATTATGCCAGTATAAATTTATCACTCCCGAAAATTTTTCACAAAACACGGGATTGACGTTTGTAACTAAATTATAAATTTAGACGACCATCAAAAAATCTTTTACACTTTCCCAATTAATGATTTAGAATTAATAATCTAATACCGCTTTTCACATTTCATTATCTTAAATAGCGAATACCCGCCAATTACAATAAAAGCTAAAAATATCTATGAACGAAAAGTTCGGTAAAAACAAACAACAAATAGAAAAAGGTAAGCGCTATGGCCTCTTTCTTATTCAATGATCTTCCGGTTTTCATAAAATACAAAAGAATGATCGCAGACGCCACCATAAACCCTCCTGTTATATAAATAATTTTTGGATTAAAAGTAAAGGGAGTAATCAACGCCAATATACCGATAACAATAGTCGAGTCCGTTATAACCATCCCCAAAATATCCCCAATCGCCAATTCATCATGCTTTCTCTTTACCGCCTTAATGGAAAAAAGTAATTCCGGTAAAGTGGTTCCCAGCCCGACAAAAAACATCCCGATAATAATAGGATTAATATTGAGGCTCTCAGCCAAAGAGACTCCGAATTTGACGGTAGCGTTGGCCCCGACAAGCAAGGCCATCATACTTAAAAGCAAAAAAGAAAAATACTTCCAAGAAAAATATCCCTCGCTCTTAAAAATCGATTTTCTATTCCTCCAGAACAGGGAGTAGTAAAAGTAAAAACCGGCCAAAATCAAAACAATACCTTCCCATCTCGAATAATAACCGTTAAAACCGAATATTACCGGCAAAGCAATCATAAAAACATACAATTTTGCATGTTTAAGTATTTTACTTTTTACCGTCAGTGATCGCAAACCGACAAAAATTGAAATTGCAAAAACAACTGTCAAATCGGCAACATTGGCACCAAGAATAGTTCCCAAACCGAACGAAGGCGTTCCCTGTAAGGCAGAATCTATTCCGATAAGAGTTTCCGGCAATGCGGAAATAATAGCCACTATCAAAAAACCCACTATATATTTAGGGATTTTTAAATTAGTGGCGATCTTTGTGGAATACTGAATAGCATACTCAGAACTCCTGATTACAATGTACAGTGCCACAATAAGTCCGAAAAAAGCAAACATTTTATTTTTGATTTTAAATATTTTTTAATTAATTTGATTCTCACGCCTAAAATAATTCGGTCAAATTCATTATGTGATTATAGATCATAATTTCCCTCCGCTTCCGGCTGATGAATAATCTCCTCCACTCTCAGCGTCTTTTCTCCGGCGGGTGTTTTGACGGAAATAACATCGCCAACACTATAACCCAAAAGGCTGCAGCCTATTGGCGAAAGGATGGAAATTTTATTTTTACTAATATCGGCATCTTGCGGAAAAACCAACCAATAAATCAGGTTGGCGCCCGACTCAATTTCCAAGAATCTAACCTGGGAATTCATAGTTATCGCATTTGGAGGAATTTTTTTCGAATCAACAATAGTTGCTCTTTCCAATTCCTGTAGTAATTCTTCGTCATATTTACTAGTCTGCCATTTTTCCCTAATCAGTTTTGTTAATCTATCATTGTCGTTTTTTGTGATGTATATCTGTTTATCCATATATTTTATTTATTGATTAAAAACCGACCTGATGTCGGCTGCTAAATTTAAAATGAACTTAAACAACCGCTTTAATTAATCAGTGGAGAAAAAATAGCTCTGTTAAAAATTATTATCATACTATATTAATATATACAAAAAATTAACCTTATTATACCAAAGAAGAATCAAAAAATCAACTACTTATTATCCCGCAAAAAGATAACCTCTCAAAAACCTCTTAAATAAAAAATTAAATAAAGTGCACAAAAACCAAAAAACACCCCTGCCCGCATTGCTACGCACAAAGCGTTGCAGGCGGACATCTATCGAGTCTTCTATTTTTGTAATTATGCCAGTATAAAGTTATCACTCCCGTAAAATTTTTACAAAATACGGGATTGATGTTCGTAGCTAAATTAAAATTTGATTATTGTTTTTAATTTTATCACAAAAAATTAGAATAACTAAAAAATAAAAAGTAAGTACTCGAGTACTTACTTTTTTATAAATTAATTTTTTGTCAATTTATATCTTTTTTACAATTTTCATCGCTTATATTTTAAGCTCTCTCTCCATCTTTAATCAAGGCTATCTTTATGGCCGAATACACGCCAATACCTTCTTCAAATTCAGTCACTTTTTCGCTATCATACAAAGTCACCGCTTTTTCAAAAGTCGGTGGATCGGTAGCAAATTTAATTTTGTCTAAATCAAAAGCCGGTTTCATAATTATCGTTTTATTTTACCGCGTAATTTTCTGTGGCAAACTCATACTGCTCAATGAATATCTTTTTCATCGGCACAATTGAATTTAATTCATAAAAAACCAAAACAGCTGATTTATATTCTTCTTCATCCACGCTACGATATGATAGCGGGGCAAGCGCATGGGAAACCAACAGAGCATTAGCCATAAGCCTGGAGGTTCTTTTGTTACCATCTTCAAATGGCTGAATATAGCTAATACCAAGCAGTGCCAAAAGAGCCCTGGCGTAAGGTGTATCGTTTTGGGAAACTGTCCTTGAGAGATTTTCAACCGCTTCTGCAATTTGATAGATATTGTCAAGCGGCCTGTAAATTGAACCGGTAATACCTACCGCTCCTGATCTAAAGCCCATACTTACGTTCAAATCATTAATGATGATTGAATGCAACTCTTCCAGATTTTTCCTAGTGATTGTTTGAAATTGAGATGCGTGAGAACGGATATAATTAAAAGCATCCTTGTGATTAAGAATCATCCGGGCTTCATTCTTACTATGTCCCGGTGCCTCCTTGTTTTCTAAAATTAGTTTTTCCGTATCAAGAAGCGTGTAGGTATTACCTTCGATTCTGGAAGATTTCCAAGAAAGTTCGATAACCAATCGCTCCAGTTCTTTTTTCTGGATAGTGGCCGATATATCTGCCGTTCTTTTTTTATAATTGTCCGTCGCCACTTCCAATCTTTTCAACTCCTCTTCGGTGAAAATATTAACTGGAAAATTTGACAGCAAGTCAAAATTGTATTGATTTAGGCCAAAACGTTTATCCGGCTCAACCGCTACGTACTCTTTAGCATCAATATCAGCCAAAACCCGCCCTTTTGCACTTATCTGATAACTCGTTGATCGTCCCAAGCCGAATACCTCTAAAATACCCTTTTCAGTCAGTTCCGACAAAGCTCTTTTGACTGTTACCAGTGAAATATCCTCTCCGGAATTTCTCAATTCTTCATGCAATTGCGAAGACTGCATTCTCCCTTTTTCAAGGAAAATTTTGATGATTTTTTGTTGTTTTATTTTTAATTTATGCATAATCGTATCATTTAATTAACTTAATCATATCATAATGATACGATTTTAGCAAGTACTCTGTGAGCTTAATGTAAATAATTGGACTATTGGGAAAAACCTATTGATTGTTTCTCTTAATATTTAACACCTTATATATCAATTATACGCTTCTTTAAACACAAAAAAACACCCCTACCTACCAGCCCGCTTCGCTAAGCTTTAACGAGACGAGCAGGCGAACATCCATTGAGTGCTCTGTTTTTTTTAAATTATGCCAGTATAAAGTTATCACTCCCGCAAATTTTTTACAAAATGCGGGATTGATGTTCGTAGCTAAATTATAAATTTAGACGACCATCAAGAAATATTTTACATTTCCCCTGCCCGCAATTGCTACAACATTGCAGACGGACAATAAATCATTCAAAAAAACGGCTCTTATTATAAATAAAACAATAAGAACAACCCAGTTAGATTTGTTTCTAATCGATTTTAAGCGACTAAGTGTACACCAATACTCCCTAGAAAGGAGGCTAATCACCCTTCTTTACA
>Ga0265295_1005579_pt1 | contig 15872 bp, 7 predicted proteins | sample Munlansysbiofilm_FD_192503 | JGI IMG/M metagenome (GOLD analysis project Ga0265295, IMG submission 192503) | Leachate microbial communities from a municipal landfill in Southern Ontario, Canada - Methane capture system biofilm | ecosystem: Engineered > Solid waste > Landfill > Unclassified ... | reverse complement strand
TTACTGCCCAGCAGCCAAGGACTGGGCATCGGTAAAGCACTGACCCAAGCCTGTTTAGTTTTTGCCCAAGAGCAAGGCTATCAACAGTGTTATTTAGATACCTTAAGCAGCATGCAAAGCGCCATTGCTTTGTATGAAAGCTTAGGTTTTATCCATCTCGATCAGCCTTTAGCAGGCACGTTGCACGGTGGTTGTGATGTGTGGATGCTCAAAAACTTACCGACTACAGAGAGCATTTGCGGCAGAGAGCGTGACCCAACATCCTGATACATCCATATAAAAGTACGCCCTTCGTAGTATGCGGCCAAAAAGAAACCATTGACTGTGGTCTTTTTCTTATTTGTGACTGATACTGATTCTTATAAGGCAGTAAAAATTACTTGCTCGTGCAATGGGCTGTAATTGATTGGCCCATTACATAAAACTATAAAAACCCAAGGTGGACATACTCCTATGAAATATATCCCGGCTAAGTTCGTACTCACCAGTCTTTGTTTTGCTGTCTTTTTAACCGCGTGCTCGTCTGAAGAAGAGCCCAGCAAAGCCCCAGCTACGTCAGCCACCCCAACAACTGAAGCTAACACCAACGCACCAGCTGTAGCAGACAATAAAATGCAAACGCGTTTTGTTACCATTGCTACCGGCGGCGCATCAGGTCCTTACAATATTATCGCGACGACCTTGGGTGAGATTTACAATAAAACTTACGGTGTGAACTCTAAAACCCAAACCACCGGTGCATCAGTCGAAAATATTAACCTGATGAACCAAAACAAAGTCGAAATGGCCTTTGTTATGAGTGACGTACTCAGCGATGCATTAGCGGGCACCAACAGCTTTAAAAATAAAATTGAAAACGTCCAACAAATCGCTGCGCTCTACCCTAACTATGTACAAGTGGTAACATCGAAGCGTTCAGGCATTAAAACCTTAGAAGACTTACGTGGTAAGCGCGTCGCAGTCGGCGCACAAAACTCCGGCGTAGAAGTAAACGCGCGTAATATTCTTAATGGTCACGGCATTACCTATAACGATATTAAAGTCGACTACTTAGGCTACGCAGAAGCCGCAGATGCGTTAAAAGGCGGCAAACTTGACGCCGCATTCTTAACCAGTGGTCTGCCTAACGCAGCGCTGATGGAACTAGAGCAAGGTTTTGATCTGCAAATGGTTTCGATTCTTCCAGAAAACATTGAAAAAATTGCCAAAGATCAAAGCTACTTTATTGCCTTGGACATTCCAGCTAAAACCTACGGCAATACTGAGATTGTTCCAACTGCAGCCATTATGAACGCACTGATTGTTCGTGCAGACCTAAGCGAAGAAGATGGTTACAAACTGACTAAAACCTTCTTTGAAAACATCGATAACTTACGTAACTCTCACCAAGCGATGAAAGACGTGTCCCTTGAAAACGCTCAAAAAGGCTTAGTTGCTCCGCTGCACCCAGGTGCTAAGAAGTACTATGCTGAGCAAGCGTCTAAATAAGTACGTATTCGTTGGACTGAGCGCTATCACAGCGCTCAGTCTGATGATTATCAGTCGCCCTATTGCCTCTTTACAGGTTTCCAGTACAGATTTTCAATGTGCTTTAACAGAGCAATCTTTTACATTGCAGTGGATTCATTCGGTAGAAAAAGAGCTTTGGCAAGAGCGCTACCAAACTGCCAATCAGCAACTTTTACTGACAACCTCGCACTTCAAAACCTTCGGTGCCGGCACCCCAAGTATTGAGGGTGCGATAACCAGTAAAGATGGCTGGCTGCACTATCAAATTGACCGTTTACTACCCCGTATAAACTGGATTATTTCGCGTAATGTTGAATCAACTCTTTTGACCAAACTGGGTGTCTGGCCCCTTTTTAAAGATTTCAATGATTATGCAGAAATTCAGATTCAGGTAATGCAGGTACCCCGTTGGCACTATTTTACACAGGAGTCCTGTGATGACTACTTCGAAAGACCTTGATGCCCCAATTGATGCAGCGCAACAAGAAGCATTATTAGAAAAGTTTGATAAATCCTCTGCTTTGCGTACCTTTGCAGATGCTAAAACACGCTATTTTGTCTTTGCTTTAGCCGTTATTTATTCACTTTTTCACTTGTATATCACCTACAACCCAATGCCTGAGTTACTACAGCGCAGTGCTCACGTCAGCATTGGGCTGTGCCTGATATTCTTACTCTATCCGGCGATTAACACCTCAAGCCGTACTCGAGTATCCTGGCTCGATTGGCTGCTCTTTATCGGTAGTGCTGCATCTGCGATCTATCTCTTTATGGAATACCAAAATATTGTCACCACGCGCGGCGGTATTCCGAACACCGCAGATATTATCTTTTCAATGATGACTGTGCTGCTGGTGTTTGAGTCCGCTCGACGCATCATGGGCTGGGGCTTACCTTTATTAGCGCTGATTTTCTTAGCCTACCCGTTTATCAGCAGCTTTGAGTTTATGCCTGACCGTCTAATGACTCGTCCTTTTGATATGGGCGATATTTTTGGACAAATGTACTTAAAAACAGAAGGTATTTTCTCCTCGGCGATTGGTGCTTCGGTTACCTTTATTTTCTTATTTATTTTGTTTGGCGCTTTTTTAGCAAAATCTGGCATGGGGCAATTATTTAACGATTTAGCTCTCGCCTTAGCCGGCCATAAACAAGGCGGACCGGCAAAAGTTGCAGTGATTTCCAGTGGTTTTATGGGCAGTATCAACGGAACTGCCGTAGCCAACGTGGTCGGTACCGGTGCCTTTACCATCCCGTTAATGAAGAAAATTGGCTATGACAAAAACTTTGCTGGTGCAGTTGAAGCCAGTGCTTCGGTCGGTGGACAAATCTTGCCGCCCATCATGGGTGCCAGCGCCTTTATTATGGCGGAAACCACTGGTGTCAGTTATGGCACCATTGCTCTCGCCGCACTGCTACCAGCGCTCTTATATTATCTGGGCGTGATTGCCCAAGTGCATTTTCGTGCCGGTCGTGACAATTTAAAAGGCATCCCAAAAGAAGACTTACCGAAAGTTAAAGAGGTGCTAAAAGCGCGTGGACACTTACTGCTACCTATTATTGGCTTAGTCGTCCTTTTGTTTAATAACGTACCGGTCAGCTATTCGGCTTTTTACACTATTATTCTGACTATTATTGTCAGCAGCTTGCGTCAATCAACGCGTATGTCGATTGCCGATATTTTTGAGGCATTGGCTGATGGTGCTCGCCAATCACTGGCGGTGATGTCTGCCTGTGCGCTGGTCGGTATTATTATCGGTGTAGTCAGCTTAACCAGCTTTGGTAGCGTGTTGACCTCAGCCATTATGAGCGTTGGCGCAGGCTCATTATTCTTGACCCTGTTCTTCACCATGCTGGCCTCCATGCTACTGGGTATGGGCTTACCCTCTATCCCAGCTTATATTATTACTGCAACTATGGCTGCACCGGCGCTAGCGAACTTTGATATTCCAATTTTAGTCGCGCACATGTTTGTGTTCTATTTTGGTTTATTCGCCAACATCACCCCGCCGGTGGCTTTGGCCTCTTTTGCCGGTGCGGGAATTGCTGGCGGCGATCCAATGAAAACCGGTTTTCAGTCGTTAAAGCTGGCCTTGGCCGGTTTTATTGTGCCGTTTATGTTTGTCTATAACCCAGCAATGCTAATGCTCGATACCACCAATGCGTTAGTCACCAGTAAAGAATTCCCATTACCAAGCTTTTGGGTGATTGCCAGCGTAACGGTGACAGCCATCATTGGCATTATCGCTTTAAGTGCGGCGGTTGAGGGCTACTTTAAAAGCCAACTTAATCCATTGATGCGCATTATCTTAGCGGCGGGTGCCTTTATGTTGATTGTTCCAGAAACTCTCACCGACATACTCGGGGTTGTTATCGTTGGCTCGGTCATCGCTTGGAATATCTCACAAACCAATAAACAGCAAGCCAGCAGAGTCTAAAAAGCTCACTCTCCTCTCTGGGTCAACTCTAAGAACACTAGAAGCTTCGATATGAAGCTTCTAGTCGAGCGTTACAGTCATAACGACTGCCGTCGTGGACTCATTACTCTTGGTACACTGAATAGTCGCTGTAGCCCTGCGCCGTGCCGCCATACATCGTTGTGGGATCAACTGTGTTTAGCGGCCAATCATTAGCAATACGCTGCGGTAGATCGGGGTTGGCAATAAATGGACGACCAAAGGCAATCAAATCACCCAAGCCAGCCGCTAAGGTTTCTGCGCCACGCTCTGCGGTATAGCGGCCAGCATAAATAATACGACCACTAAAGGTCTGCCGAACCGCGCGACGAAAGTCTGCAGGCAATTCTGGAGCATTGTCCCAATCTGCTTCAGCAATCGACAAATAAGCAATGCCTGTCTCTTCTAAAATTTTAATCGCTTCGATGTAAGTCGTATGCGGATCGGCTTCAACGAGCCCCATATAAACTCGATCTTCTTCGGTACTGGCAAACAATGGAGCTATAGTCATTTGTGGTGTATGAGGGGAAAAGAGGGTGGCGTATCCTGTTGATTGTTTCCCACAAGAAATAATTAACAGTAGAGCGATACGCCATGACAAATACTACCCTGAATGTTCTTTCACAACCAGATGAAACTGGCACTGATGTGCTAACTGCTTTATTGCGTAATGGTGCTCGCCAGCTCTTAATAAGCCTGTTTGCTGCTGTAAATTATTTTTTTGAATGAAGTCGGCTAACTGAATACGCAAATCAATAGACAGCTCAAGATCATATTTTTGTAAAACGCTATCATGATGCACCAAGCGCGTGCCTTGAAACTCTGAGCAAATATAATCAGTTACATAAGCATAAAGATCTTCAGATTGAATATAGCGCCCAAGCTCTTTAGCAGCACGCACTTTATTGATAATAAAGTCACCGTGGGCCACAAGGTCAGGCGCTCTTGTTTCAAGCTCCTGTTGCTTTTGCTGGACAGCCTCTAAGGCCAAAGTACTTTGTTCAATTCGTCGCAACTCCTCATCAGGTGTGAGCTGATGACGAAATAAATCTCGGGTCATTTTTTGAATTTCGCCGCCTAAGACGTCTTCCATACTCCCGAAGGCTTGCTTGAAAATATCCAAACGATCCAACAATCGATCGTAAATACGCTCATCAATCGTATTGGCGTACATCAAGTTCCAAATTAAGATCTTATCTGCCTTCTGGCCTAGGCGATCAATACGGCCAATCCTTTGCTCAATACGCATTGGATTCCACGGCAAATCATAATTAATCAGTAGTGAAGAAAACTGTAAGTCGATACCTTCAGAACCAACCTCAGACGATAACAATATCTGCGGCCCATCCACTGCACTAAAGGCATCAAGTGTTTTCTTCTTATCACTACCACCTTGTAAAACAATGCAGCTAAAACCATCAGCAGTTAAACGCTCATGCAAATAGCCCAAGGTATGTCTAAAGAAGGAAAACAGAACAACTTTTTCACCCGCATGGGTCAAGGAATACTTGCGTAGATTATCAGCAAGAATTGTGTACTTGCTGTCAAACTCCTTAAGCTTTTCGTAGCCTCCAGCCTCTTGCGCAATTGATACAAGATTTTCGATCATACTGTTTAAAGCTGAGGGCTCTACAATTGGAGCATCATCTAGCTCTTCAGTGATTTCACTTAAAGTCTCACTCAAGCCTGAAATCTGCCCCGTCTTTATTTTTTCTTGCCAAGCTCGACAGGCCGCTGGCATCGAACTCACCATTTGTCGTTGCGGCATGGTTAAAATAAAGCCTGCTAATAATCCATTTTTTTCACAGTAGTCACGCACTTCGTGTGTCACATCATTATAAAAGCGTGTTTCAATTTCATTTAACGGCGCTCGAAAATCAGACGGTGCGCGTAAGACCCTGTTTTCCTGCACATCACGCTTTAATGTTCGAGTGACCAGCTTACTGAGTGGATGCACTTTATCGAGCCTGTTAGCAATCTCTGAACGCTTAGCAGGATCTTTTAAATCTGCATTGGAAGGTGGTTTTTTCAAAAAAGCGGCAAGCTGTTTGTTTTCACTCAAAAAGTCATTAGCCAAAGCTTCTTGTATCGCCTCACAAAAGCTTTTACGTGTAGCTAAGCCCTGCAACACTGTGTCACGAAGCTGCACAATAGGCCGCGTTACACTCATGCTGAGTTGGAATAAATACGGGTCTGGAAAAATGGATTCATCTAATAAGCGCAGCAAGTTAAACAAATCTGTTTCACCTAGCTGTATAGGCGTGGCAGACAATAACACTAGGCTTACCGCATGCTCTCTGAGCAACTGGCCAAGCTTATTAGTTTTGGTGCCTTCGTTACGTAAATAATGGGCTTCATCAATAATGAGCAAATCCATTAAATGACTATCACTTTGCACAGCATTTTCTAAAAAACGCGCCAGCTTTGCTGAACTACGCTGATTATCTAAGGACTCATAATCTTGCGGAGGCCTGAGCCCTTGCATACTCGCGATCAAGGCAAATTCTTGATTGGGCTTGCTTTGGACACTCTCAAAACGATCAAGCAATTCATTAGCATCCACAATCTCTGCTTTAACATCAAAGCGGTGCAATAACTCCTCACGCCACTTATTGCGCAGCACCGCCGGGCACAATACTAAAAGACGTCTTGCATCAACCCTCGCGCGTAATTCAGTCCAGATAAGACCCGCTTCAATTGTTTTACCCAAACCAACTTCATCTGCGATGAGGATACTGTTGTTGGGAGAATCAAGAAACTGCAGAACAGGCTTAAACTGATGTGCATAAAAATCAGTGTTTGTTGTATTTAAACTATAAATTAAGTTGGCAAGACGGCCGCTAAGCCTGTTGTAGGTAATGGTAGAGCGTAGATTGTTGACCAGCGCATAACGTCCAGATTTAAAGCACGCGGCTGGACTTGTACTGTCTTGATTAACGAGTTCAAGAGCACTTGGTGGAAAATGATCTTCAGTGCCATCAAACAAGATCACCTGCAAACGCAAGCGGCGACCACTGCCTTCAGTGTCTTGCCCGACAATACCCATGCGCTGCGGATTGTCTTTTAAGCGCACGCGTACACCTGGTATGAACTCACTCACAGCATAACTTTCCTTGTAAATTCTGAAAAACATCTTTTAAGGTAAAAAGCCAATTTACGCACAACTATTTTAAATAGCTAGTGACTGTTTTTCAGAACTACTAACTCAATCCTATATACGATTAACAACCAACAATTGCTGCCGCGCTCTTGTTGCTGCAACATAGTTCTCAAAACGCTCAAGCAAGTTTTCACTATCGCCAAAATCCAGAATTGCTACAGCTTTAAATTCTAGACCTTTAATGCGTTTCTTTGTCCCAAACCTAATACCACCCTCTTCTTGTCCCGGATCAGCCTGGCGTGCTTTTAATTCAACAGTACCAAAACCATGGCTCTCCAAAGCATTAATTACTTTCGAGTTTGGCGGAGTTAAACAAATCTCATGTGAAGCAATACCTGCTGACTCTGTTAGGCCTTTAACCCATGCAACAACTGCATCAGCCATATCCTCATCACTTGAGCATGTTTCTAAATGCGGTTTAGGTCCGTGAAAGACAGAACGATCGCCCTGAGTTACTGCGACAGTGCCATCAAGGTCATCGACTTGAACCCCTTCTAAAACATTTTGTGCCCAATCACGAATTTCTTCGCTAGTCCGGTAATTAATCTTAAGTCTGCGCGAACGACCACGTACATCAATACCAGCTCTGCTTAATGGTATAGACACAGTGTTATAAATTCTCTGATGACCATCACCAACCACACAAAGAGGATTACTTAATGCTTCTTTAATCGGACTAATCGCAGCTATTAAGCGTAATGCTTCTAACCCAAAGTCTTGCGTTTCATCTACAAGTACGTATCGATACCCAATAAAATCACCCCTTTCGACAACTAACCTAGCCTGATGGATAAGTCCGTCAAAAGTTACTAGCCTGCGGTACTCTAATTGCCGACGTGCTTCAACAAAAAGCTTCCATAGCTGACGCCGGGGCTTTCTTCTAAGTACTGGACGGCCTGTTCTCACCATAGTCAGATAATCATCTTCAGCAGATATTCCCATAGGGTCAATTATCTGCTCAAATTCATCTCTTACAAACTCGGCATCAAAATCCAATTTTCCTGCCGCAGGTGAGGCCATCACTTGCTTCCAGACTGCAGTTAAATCATCCTGCTCAGCAATTTTCTTCTGACCTTGGGCCCGAAAACATATTGTTCTGGCAAGCTGATGCAGGTTTGTAACCTCAATGTGCTCCATTAGATCCGGAGCAAGTTTCTCCATCAGCCCTTTGATTGTCACGGACAAGTTGGTTGTATAAGTAGTTATCAGAACTTTTTCATCTTCTGCACATTGATCAGCTAACCATGCGGCACGGTGCATTAAAGCAACAGTTTTACCTGTGCCCGCAGCACCAAATATTCTCATGGGTCCTTTGGTATCCCACTCAACTAATTTACGCTGATATGGATGCAGAAAAATGCGCCACTCCTCAATGTCTTCACTAAGGATTTCTTGCAAATGCTCTTCACCTTGGACTAAGACAAGATTCATATTGGCCATATCAGCCAAATGACTAAAGTCACCTGGTGTCGATGGTTTCTCTATTTCACCGAGACCACCAAGCATTTCATTTATCGATTCATCTAGAGACATTCCCGAGGCAATACCGAAAAGAATGTGGCTGGCTTCTGGTGGCAAATAATCGGATAGCCGTTCAAAGTCATTATCATTACGAACCGCTCTCACAGCGGGGATGAGAGCTTCGGGAACACCAGCCTGAAACAACTCTTGATCGGAGAGTGTCTGTAATACATAGGACTCATCAGTTTCAACATGCTGAAACTCTTCTTCTGTCTCATTAGCAGAAACTGACTTTTCAGCTTCCTCAACATCAAATACTTGAAAAGTACCTAATGCCATGTGAGCTTCAAACTGTTTGTTCATGCACCATTGATAAGCTTCATCATGGTGATCAATATGCATCAGTAAGAAGGTATCTCCCTTCTCAGGCGCAATTACAATAGCCCTATAATCCAACCCAACGCGTGCGCTACGAACCTTCTTATCTCTAGCAGCCTCAATAGGCTCAAGATGAATACTTGCTTGAGTGCTGTCATGCTCAAACTTATAAGTTAGCTCATATACTTTTTTCTGCACTCTCGTAGGGAGCTTACCAAAGTTTTTTAGCACGTCTCTGTGCAATATCATTTTAGCCATTATAATTCTCCTGTTTTTACTTCGGCAGCTGGTTAAGACACCACTGCTCCCCACGCTCTTCAATTTCACGCATTGTTATTGCCAGCCAACCAGCAGCCTGCCACTCAGCAACGAACTCCTCTTGGGTTCCTGCTAAAACAGCAATAGGGATATCTGCATTAGGCCATGCTAATTCAGCAAACAAGTCATCTCGTAAATCATCACTATAAAACTCGCCCTCTGGTAAAAAGCAACCTGCCGCTGCCAACTGTGGGATCAGTCTCTTTACTGGGCCAACAGCATCGTCTAGCAGCTCTTGCCACTGTTCATCTAAACTTATTTGTGGGCTTAAAGTTGGCTCTGGAATAGCCCCACTCTCAACTTCAGAAGTAGTATAAAAAAGAGTGTTGTCAAGGAACTGAAACAAGTTCATCAGTGCGTGGAAACGCCTCCAGCGCATCTTATAAGTTTCAATAGCTGAACGCTCTGAACTAGAATCACCTAACCGAAGTTCCACATATAAATTGGTATAATCTGCGTTAATAACCTCTTCATTTAATGCATAAGTGAAAAGGTCGTTACTAAGGCTTAAGCCTTGAGCCAAATAAGTCCATTGCGCATGCTCAGATATTTGCGGCAGTGGGACTGGGTAACCAGTTCGCCACATAAGTAACTTTTCTACAGTTTCATTTCCTGTATGCCCCATCCCTTTACCAGCCATCAATAAAAGGGTAAAACCTACTGCTTCCTGTGCAACCTGTCGCCAAAAGTTAGCGTCTGGAACTCGGAGAAATGCCTTAAACTGATCAAAAGAATGGCTACTGAGTGAGGGTAATAACTTAGCACTCGAAACACTATTTAATCTTTTTGGCAAATTGTCATCAGTGACTCTCTTATCCAAAAAGCGAAAACGCTCACCTGTCTCTGACTTCAGATCTTCCCAGCTAAGCGACCAAACCCAATACCCTTGGCTTTCTAGTATTGAGCGACGTTTGCGTAAATCATCGGCAAGTCTTGAATTGGATTCGCTAGGTTGCACATGAGGCTCAAACCCATCAAGAAATATAGCCATAGGACGACAGATTTCATCATCTGCAGTTAAAAGAAAGTCTGGCTGGCATTGCACTGACACCCCTTGCGCACTACCAAGCTGAGGCTGCAACTGTAAAGACCAAAACCGCCCATCACCCAAAGTAAAACGAAACCCCGTACCGCCACTGATTAGTTCTTCACGCCAGTGTTCAGACGCTCCACTTTCCTGAACCCAATCTTGCAACTTACCAACAAAACGCTTTTCAAGAACACTCTCGAACTTAGCTGTGGGTTTAACCTCATCTAATTCTGTTTTAGTTTCTCGCTCAGCGCCGGCTTCAATTAAACTTTTCAAAAGCCGGATGCCACGTTCCCTTGAAATCTCATCAGCTCTAAACTGCATATGATAAGTTCTAAGGCAACGGTAACATCCATCTGTATCATCATCAGTCTGGTGCAATGCTCGACAATCACAAGTTTCCAGCGCTGCTAGAGATAAGCGCAAAACATCCATAATACCTTCACCAGATAACCCCCTATCATCATGAGTCTGGAACAGCTCTTTTAAAAAGCCAGTACCGCCAGGCACCGCATCCATCAACACTAAATAATTTTGCGTAGTACCTTCCAACAAATTTGGAATAATTTGCTGTTTAACTAGCAAATGCCCCGGGTCTCCTTGGAAGCGCAAGCGCATACCTAAATAAATAGCGGCTTCCAAAGTGGAAAGATCTTCTGGCTCAATTTCAGGTAGCAATAAACGGATAGCTTCTGAGCGTAACTCACGATATAAAAACACACTTTTCCAAGTGTAGGCATCTTCAAGTCGGCCTTCCCGTTTCCGCTTCTGAGTTTCTCTATGCCCTGCGCAGCTTCTGCGATGATTCACTTTATCTCGTGTTTCTCTAGGCTTTACTGCAACACCACAATCAGCGCAAACAACAAACCCCTCACTAGACACTTTTAAGTTATTACCAAAAGCCAAATCACGGTGTTGATCCATAAAGCCAGTGTTTACTTCACGCAAAATCATAGCTGCGCGATACTCAATACCGAACGGTAGTTTCTCGTTCGCAACAGCCCCGCTCGCCTGTTCAACTGTTTGATCAAAAGAACTAACGAGCTGATAAACCTCATTCTCACGCTCATCACCCTTATCACCGGATAAACTATCGTAGTACTCCATGTAAGAGATCGCTTGAGAGCGAGAAAATTCTAAAAACTGTGCCTGTTGCCCTTTTACTGTTTGCCCTTCAATACCATCAAAACCACACTGAGGGCATGCAGGTATAGCGTCTGGACGGTCAATTTCACTTGTTAATCGCATGTGACCGCACTGGCCACAAACCCCCCATTCTGTGATCAATGGCTGAGTGCGCGATCCAATTTCTATTTGCTGAATATCAAAACGATGACTATGCGTGTAGAAATGGTTCCAGGGTGCAAGCTCACGAATAGCTGATGAACCGCCACGAACGAGCTCAAAAGGTTCTCGCACGCGCAACTCATGATCACCACTGTCGCCTTTGGGCTTACGATGGAATACTGCACCTGAAAATCGAACTCCACGCTCAGGGAAAGCATAGTTGGGTAATAATCCATGCTCTGTAAGGACTTCAAGGGCACTTATCTGATTTAATTTTTGTTGGCGTGCATTAAGGATTCGCTCTTCTCGTTCAATCTCATGTAAATCAGCTTCATCGATCTTGCCATCTAGTTTCTCCTTCTGACCTCTTAAACGTCTTTTAGCATTTTCTAACAACAAGCGTTGCTGTCGAAACTCGTTAGCCGCTTCCTCAATACGAACGCGCAAGCGCTCGGTTTTCGACTCTGCCAAAAAACGCTCTTGCGTGTCAGGTTTCGCATTCTCCTTAAAACGCTCAAAAAATCGAGCCTGCAGAGTTACTTCATTTTGAAAAACCCAGTCCAAAAGTGTCGGTATATGGCCAGCTTTATTTTGAATGACCTCATCAATAAGCTGCTTACCCGTAGCAGGTAAATCTAGCAATACGCCTTCTCGTACTCCTTGGTCAAAACAAAACGCAAGGTATTGGCGCACTAGCACCGCACTGGCATCTAACCAGCAGCCGGGGGGCTCGACCTCACCTGAAATAAGCGCGTCTGGTCGCGCATAGAAGAAAAGATCATGGGGACGTTGATTAATTACAGTCAACACTAAGGCTGTGCCAGTTTTACGCCCTGCACGACCAATCCGCTGTAAATAACTTGCTGTCGTTGGTGGAATCGAACACAACATCGTGGTGGATAGATCACCAATATCTATACCCATTTCCAGCGTAGATGTTGCTGTTAGAACGTTGGGGTCATCAGCGTGACCACCTTTGTTAAAGCTATACTCAAGAGCTTCACGTTCGCCAGTTGCAAGCAGGCCTGTATGCTCATGCGCAAAAACACGACGTAATGCCCCTTTACGATAACGTGTCCGATAATAGTTTTCTCGCTCTGTTAATAAGCCCAGTTCATACTCACCATACTGATCTTGATAAGCTAAACTTGGTGAGCCCTCCCATAATTTAGCCTCCCACTCTGGGCGGAAAAGCTTATAACCCCGATTGGGTGCAATAAGCTTATTACCACTGGGATATAGTTTTGCAGCCTTATCACTAATAGCATAAAAAACTTGTTCACCATCTGCATGTACTTCAACAAGCAAGCCGGTACTCTCGCTAACCTTGAGAAACTCACCAATTAAATCAACCAAAGTGGCGTCATCTACACCAGGAGCAGCCAACACTCTTCGAGCCCAAGTTAACTGCCAGGGTAATAACTGTTTCGCTCTTGGGGCTACCAACATGTGGTCATGATCTTTACTTGGTAGTGTTGACATCAGTCGCGGCCTATATCGGCCTTGTGAAGGGTAAGTCTCTCGACCAACGATAGTTTTACCAAACGGGTATTTGCCCCAGAAATTTTGCGCAGCATAAGCCCGCAAATAAGGGTGGTAAACACCGCCACGCTCTCGCTGACGGTGTAAAACACCTAAGATCCAAAGGGTCAGCGTTTCCTCAGGAATACCTACAAGGTTTGGACTAACACCTGATAAGCGCACAGATAGCTGCTTAACCGTTTCACTAATAATTTCTTGATCCCAGCCTAAAGTCGCACTGGCATGCAACTCCATCGTTCGGCCGTGAGTCAACATCAGGCTAAACTCACTGGTGGCCTCCCAAGTGAGGCGCTTAGTAATATCCTTCAGCAGTGCTGGCGGTATACTCTGTATACCAACCTGATTACGAAAATCTAAATATGCATCATATTCACGTAGGTCAGTTGGTATTAGTGTTTCTAATGCACGCTTAGCACTTCCAGGCCGGCCTGGTTGGTCTTTACCCCAGTAATCAATTAGCCTTTGCCCAACCTCGGGTAGCGCTAATCCAGCATCGCCAGCGTCATCAATCACGTGCTGCAATGCAGTTCGCAAAGTAAAATGATAAGTTCTGGCAGAAAAGAAGCCCGCCCTATGACTGGCGTCTTGAACACTATCGGTAAATGCTAATAATTTTGGATCGTTATTAAGTATCGAGCCAAACACCTCATCAATAGCAACACTGGATATTGTTGCTGCACGACTACCAATAAACATCAAGCTGCCGACTTCATGACAGTGAGGACACTGCTGTGTTCCTCGACGCTGACCGCCTTCTGGCGTATATGGCGCATGTATCATTTTTACCGGAAATGTTTTTTCGTCCGTTAAGGGGCAAAGTCCACCCCCCTCTCTGAGAACCAAGGAGCTAGGCGCCAAATGCCACTTCATCACATCTAGCGGCTGCTGTCCTGAATTGGAGATGGGGTCGTCTCCTTCACGCCATGGGCTTAAGATCACCAGCGAAGCAGAAGGAGCATGCTCAAAACCCCAAGCATCATAAATTTCGCGCACATCATCACGTAACTGCATACCATTGATGCCATGCTGACCTATTACAGAGTCCATATCTGGATCTCGCAACCCAACCCAAGCTACTTCACCACATTCAGTGCAGTGAACAATAGGGAGTTGCTTCTTACCCTCTGGCAAAGGATTATCCAGCCAAGTGAAGGTAGGATGCAGACTCACACGCGACCCAATACGCCTTAATTCTCTTAGCCAAAGCTGCACTTGAGTTGGTACTAAAGGAAAAGGCCTACCGCTGCGTAATTCTCGAGCTTGTGCAACTAAAGCCAAGAACGCCATCAGAACATCTCCGCGAGACTGCATATCGCCGACTGCACGGAAAGTAAAAGTCATATCTTGCTTGCTGATTTCACGTAACAGATCAAACCAAGATACAGCTCCTGCTTCAGTTACTTTTAACAGCTGATGAAATAAAGGATGCTTACGAATCCACTCCCCGAGGGCTACACCCCAAAGATCCTCGACCTTCAATGGTGGTAGATAACTTTCTAACTTATCTAAACGTATAGTCCAATCACTCCACCGAGGATCACCAACAGCTACCGGAAACTCTGGGCCGCCGAACAACTCAGACATGCGAAAGCCATACGCCTTAGCATCTTCGCCATCAGCCGGAATACATTCCTGCCCATTAGGATAATGTTCCACCTCTCGAACAGGTGACCAAACCACCTCTTCAATGCGATAACGGTCCTCCTGAATAATAGCTTCATGAGTAATGTTTTCTTCAAACAATGTGCTAGCAAAATCACAGAGCTTATAAACTGGCCCCATTGCGTGCTCATCATCCCCACCAGCTACAGTGGCGCTTGTGCCAACCATGCAAAGTTGACCTTTGGGAATATGAAACCGCTCTTTCAAACGTCTAATCAAACAAGCAACATCAGCCCCTTGAGCACCGTCATAGGTATGTAGCTCATCGAGAACTAGATATTTAAGCAGCTCAGGATCGTCCTGATTGTGCGTCCAAATGCTGGTGTCTTTAGGCCTAAGCAGTAGGTAATCCAGCATTTTATAGTTAGTAAGCAAGATATCGGGTGGATTACGCTGCATTTCTGCACGATTAGTAATAGACCTGTAAGCAATTTTGCCACCACCTTCAGGATCTGGAATGATAGTCATCTCTAAGAAAGTATCATCTTCTCGCCCCTCGTCTTTACTAGAGGTTTGAGTCATACGGCCGGTGTACATACCTACTCTAATATGGGCTTTGCGCTTGCCCTTGTGGTCATAGCTCAGCTCATCTGAGGTTAAAATCTCTTCAGCAAATCTATTGGCTTGGTCGGCAGCTAGCGCATTCATAGGGTAAAGCACAATAGCTTTAATTCCTTTCCCTTTGCCTGTTTCTTTCAAACGCAAGCAATGATCTAGCAAAGGATAAAGGAAGCACTCCGTCTTACCTGAGCCAGTACCCGTCGTTACAATCGTGTGCTGTGGGATATTTCCATTATGAGTAGTTAACCGCTTCCAGCTAAGAGCTTGATGCTTGAAAGGCACCCAAGGTACATGCAAATCAAACAGCTTTGAGGTATCTGCTTGTTCCAACCGGAACGGTCGTTTGAGTTGAAGCCACGGCCCTTTAAACAGCCCCTCTTCAGGATGAGTAAAGAAGGACTCTAGCGCTTTCTCAGTCTCTCCATGACGTATTTGAAAGGTCGCTCCTAAATAGTGGAGAACCTGCTTTTTAACTTCTAGCGCTAGCGTTGCGGGCAACATACTTCAG
>Ga0265295_1005578_pt1 | contig 15881 bp, 16 predicted proteins | sample Munlansysbiofilm_FD_192503 | JGI IMG/M metagenome (GOLD analysis project Ga0265295, IMG submission 192503) | Leachate microbial communities from a municipal landfill in Southern Ontario, Canada - Methane capture system biofilm | ecosystem: Engineered > Solid waste > Landfill > Unclassified ... | reverse complement strand
CAATCGGCGATGGAGGTCACGAGGATGCGCGTCAGGTTCAGCTTGTCCTTGAGGCCGTCGATGCGTTTCCAGAGCAGGTTGAGGGTGATCAGGGTCTTGGCTTCGGAGTCGTTGAAGTGGTGGACCAGCTCCTTTTCCATGTACAGGGGGTTGGTCATGACCACCACTGCCCCGATCTTCAGACAGGCCCAGTAACTGATGACCGTCTGGGGGCAGTTGGGCAGCATGATGGCCACGCGCTCGCCCGGCTTGACGCCGATCTTTTTCAGGTTGGCAGCCGCCAGGTCCACCAGACGCTTGAGCTTCTTGTAGCTCACGCTCCAGTTGTTGAAGACGATGGCCGGTCTGTCGGGATAATTGGCGGCAGCGCGCTCAAGGACCTCGTAAAGCGGGATGATTTCGTAGTCCAGATTCGGACTGACTTCCTGGTCGTAGTGCTTGAGCCAGACTTTGTTGATGCCCTCTGCGATCATATATCCCCCCCCGTCTGAAAAGAAGTGTGAGAGATGTCCTACAGTTCCGAGCGGTTCGGCGCAAGCCTGTGGGAAGGAGCGGTTTTTCCATGCGGCCAGCCCCTGGCCTGACTGTTCAAAAATCAAAATTCGCAGGCCGTTCCATAATGGTAAGATGCGAGGAATCGAAAAAATCCAGGGCGCGCAGTCATGGGCAGATAAGTGGAAGCGGGGCGCGGCGGTTGTCCCGGCCAGGAACCGCCGAAACTCCTTCGCCGGCCTCGTAGAGTTGAATCGCCGCCCCTGCCGGACGCGCACCGATTTTCAAACGATCCGCGACGATTCAACAAACGATGCCTGGCTCAGTCAGACAGTCGCCGGTCCCTGGCCGGGACAACCGCCACACCCCGCGCTTATTTCACAATTCTAGCGGTCTCTATTTTTATTGTTGACGCGGCAGATTGCCGTTTTGGAACGGCCTGCTACGGGCGGTCGAGGATTATGAGCACTTCCATGTGCCAGGTGCCGGGGAACATGTCGAAGAGGGTCAGGGAAGAGACGCGCCAGCCCGCTTCGAGGAGGGGTTTTAAATCACGTATGGTGTTGACCACGTCGCAGGAAACCCAGACCAGGCGTTCAAGGCTGGTCATGCCCAGGAGCGTATGACCGATGCCCTTGGCTCCGGTGCGGGGCGGGTCCAGGATGGCGGCGCGGGGGGCGAAGTCGGTGACGGTTTTCCAGCTGGCGGGCTTGGCCAGATTGGCGTCGTGAAAGGTGACCGAGCCAAGCTTCAGACGCCTGGCGTTTTGCCTGCCTGTCTCGACGGCAAAGGCGGAGCCCTCCACGGCCAGCACGGTCTTGCCGAGGCTGGCCAGGGGCAGGGCGAAGTTGCCAGCTCCGGAAAAGAGGTCGGCAATGTGGTCATGGCCGTTCAGCGCGTCCACGACAGTGCGCACCAGTTGCTGATTCAGCTCCCAGTTGGCCTGGAAAAAGGTGGACGGCGGCAGCTGCATTGTCAGGCCGAAATCCCCAAAGGAGAAGGGCAGGAGCACGCGTTCGCGCTCCGATGCGGCCAAGCCCGTGTCCGGACTGGCCGCGATGGTGAATCGGCCATCGGGCAAGCCTTTGGCTAGGCCTGCCATGGCCCCGGCCAGCGGCGTGGCCAACAGATGGCAGTCGGTCAGGGGAACAAGGTCGTTGCTGGCATGGGCCATGGCGTGGGGACGGCCACCGCGCACATGGATCTGGCCGCGCCAGCGGTAGCGCCAGCCTTGCGGGCTGGCTACGATTGTCGGCTCCGGAACCTTTGTCCCATGGTCGCGTCCCAGGGCGCGGGAGAGGGCGTCGCGCAGCATGTCGGCTTTGAGAAGAGTGCCTGTTTTTGGCGCGACCATGCCGAAGCGCGAGCCGCCGCAGCTGCCTGAGTGGGGGCAGGGGTGCGCTTCGCGCAGGGGCGAGGGGTCGATGATGTCCACGGCCTCGGCCTGCAGGAAATCCTTGGCCCTTTTGGTCACGCGCACGACTACCGTTTCTTCCGGCAGCACGCCGGGTTCGATGATGACCACCTGTCCGCTGTCCAGCCGGGCCAGGCCCCGCCCGCGCCAGAGCAGTTTTTCGACCTTGAGGGTCAAAAGGTCGCTTGATCCGGTCATGCTAGGCCAGTCCGAGCCAGGCGGTCAGGATGCGTTGGATGAGCTTCACGGCAGCCGTTTCCGACACCTGGGAACCGGCCATGGGCGCAAGTTCGCACATGTCCATGCCAACGAGTTTTGGTCCCAGGCCGTCGAGCCAAAGCTCCTTCCAGAAGCGGTTCATCCACGCGTAGGGGATACCGCCGGGTTCGGGCGTGCCCGTGCCGGGAATGACCGATGGGTCCATGCCATCCACGTCAAAGGAGATGTACAGCGGTCTTTGGCCCACGAAATCCCGCACCCGCTCGGCGGCCTCGCTCGGCGTGGGCAGATCCCAGGCAAAGAGGGTCATGAGATCCGAGGGTTTTTGCACGCGCATGAAATCTTTCTGCTCCCGGCACAGGGAGCGGATGCCGATCTGGGCCAGGGGAATGCCCATCTGCCGGGCCCGGGCCATGATGCAGGCGTGGGAGTAGGGCGTATCGTTGTAGCTGTCGCGCAGATCGGCGTGGGCATCGATGTGCAGGATGACCAGATCGGGATGCGCTTTTTGATAGAATTCGAAAAGCGGCAGGGGCACGGAGTGCTCGCCGCCCAGGGTCAGCACGAAATCCCGGCAGGCGTCGAGGCTTTGCAGGCGTTCACGCATGGCCTGATGCAGGCCTTCGGGTCCGGTGGCCGGAGGGTGGACCACCGGCAGCAGGGTGAAATGGGCCAGATCGCCCAGATCAAGGTCCAGTTCAGGGTCATAGGATTCTATCTGCACGCTGGCCCGGATCAGGGCTTCGGGGCCCAGGCGTGTTCCCGTGCCATAGCTGACCGTGCCTTCGTAGGGTACTGGCAGGACAAAAATGGTACGGCCAAGCTTTGGGCCGAGGTCGAAGAATTCGTGATGCATGGATGTCTCCCTCAAACATGGGTGCGGGCAAAAGCCCGATGGACGGGGGCTGCGGCCTAGAGTGGAGTGCGGGAGCGCAACAGGATGCCGCTGATGCCGTTGCCCTTGAGCTGTTCCTTGAGGGCCAGGGCCGAGTCCACCGTGCCCTGGTGGTGCACGTAGACCCGGTACCAGGTCTTGCCTTCGTGGGTGGCCGTGATCACGGAGGTCTTGAACTTTCCGGGATCGAGCTTTTTGAGAAAGGTCTGGGCCTGTTCCATGGAGGCCAGGGCCGCGACCTGATAGTTGAAGACGAAAACCTCGCCCTTGTTGTCCTTGGTCGCGGCAGGCGCGCTCTGTCCGGCCGTGGCCGCCGCAGACTGAAGCGCCGCCTCGATGGGCGACTGTGCGGGGTTCACGGCTGGCGCATCAGCCGTTTTTGGCGTCTCCGCCTCCTTTGGTTTGGGCTGGGGAGGTACAGCCTTGGCCTGCGGGGCGGGAGTCGGGGGCACGGAGCTTGGGCCCTGCTTGAGCTTTTCAAAAAATTCCAGCTCTTCGCCTTTCAGGACTTCCTCGTTTTTCTCGGTCAGCAGAGGAATATCTTCGGGCAAGACTTTTTGGGCCATTTCCATGGCCATTTTTTCCGGCTGGTAGCCGCGCCCGACGATAACGCCGAGGATGAAAGACCAGGCCATGCCGATAACCACAAGTATGGCCAGGGACAGAAATCCGGACAGGCCCAGATGGAAGCTGAGCTTATCCTTGTTCTTTTTCTGGGTGGTGCTTGACTTGCGTGTGATCATGATGGCGGACCGGCTTGGCTACATGCGCTCGGGGGCGCTTACGCCCAAGAGATCAAGGCCGGCTCTGAGCACTCCGGCCACGGCCCGGAACAGCAGGATGCGCGCCTGCAAGAGGTTTTGGTCGTCCCCGGACAGGATGTGGTGCACAGTATAATAACGGTGCAGCAATCCCGCAAGATCCATGAGGTAATAGCTGACGTGGTGCGGCGACAGGGTCCGGGCGGCCAGTTCCAGCGTGTCCTCGAAGGCGTCCAGGGCCTTGAACAGGGCCTTGTCCTCGGGCGTGGTCAAGAGGGCCATGAGCGCGCCTGACGGTTCGGGCAGGGCCACGCCCTGCTCCTCGGCCTTGCGCATCAGCGAGCTGATGCGGGCGTGGGCGTACTGCACGTAGTAGACTGGGTTGTCCATGGACTGCTGCTTGACCACGTCGAGGTCGAAATCCAGGTGCGAGTCGCTCTTGCGCGACAGGAAGATGAAGCGGGCCGCGTCCACGCCAACCTCGGCGCAGACATCGGCCAGGGTTTCGAACTTGCCTGCGCGAGTGGACATGGCGATCTGCTCGCCGCCCTGGATCAGGTTGACGAGCTGCACCAGAATGACCTGCAGGGATTCGCGGTCTTTGCCCAGGGCCTCGATGGCCGCCTTCATGCGCGGCACGTAGCCGTGATGGTCCGCGCCCCAGATGTCGACCATCATGTCGAAGCCGCGGCCGATCTTGTTGTCGTGATAGGCGATGTCCGAGGCGAAATAGGTCAAAAGGCCGTCGGATTTCCTGAGCACCCGGTCCTTGTCGTCGCCGTGGTCCGTGGACCGAAACCACAGGGCCCCGTCCTTCTCATAGGCCCGGCCTTCGGCCAGCAGGCGGCTTAAGGATGCCTCGACCTGTCCGCCATCGACCAGGCTCTTTTCCGAGAACCAGTGCTGGTGCTCGACGCGAAAATCGATGAGGTCCTGCTTGATGCCGTTCAGGATGTCCGTCATGCCACGCTCGTAGCACAGGTCCAGGGCCTCAACTTCTGGCAGGTCCAGCAGGGTCTTGCCTTTTTCGGCCAAGAGGGCGGCGGAGATGTCTTTTATGTAGTCGCCCCGGTAGCAGTCCTCGGGGAATTCGATTTCAATGCCGCAGGCCTGCTGGTAGCGCACCCAGACGGCCAGGCCCAGGAGGCGCATCTGCCGTCCGGCGTCGTTGAGATAGTACTCGGTCTGAACCTCGTGGCCCGTGAAGCGCAGGATGCGGGTCAGGCTGTCGCCCACGGCCGCGCCGCGTCCGTGGCCGATGTGCAGGGGGCCGGTGGGGTTGGCGGACACGTATTCGACCTGGACTTTTCGTCCCTGGCCGACATCGATGCGTCCAAAATTCGTCTCGTTTTCCAGGGCCGCCAGAGCCACTTCCTGCCAGAACACGGGCTTGAAGGTGATGTTGATGAATCCGGGACCGGCGATCTCGATAGCCTCGATTTCGGGGCAGGCGGCCAGCAGTTCGGCCTTGATCTCTTCGGCCAGGAGACGGGGGTTCTGCCCTTTTTCCTTGGGCATGACCATGGCGATGTTGGTGGCCATGTCGCCGTGCTGATCGCTTTTCGGGGCCTCGATGGTGGTCTTGGCCGGGAGGGCCTGGCCTTTGGCGGCCATGAGCAGGGTCAGTTTTTCAGCAATATAGTTTTTGGCTTTCATGCCCGGATCTCCTCAAAGGCTGGCGGCGTGTTCAAGGGTGCTGACGGACAGGGTCTGGGCCCCGTCCCGATCTTTCAAAATCTGGGCGACCATGCGCGACAAAACGCCTTTGGGTCCCAGTTCCACAAAGGAGCGCATGCCGTCGGCGTACTGGTTTTCGATGGTCTGGGTCCAGTACACGGACGAGGTCATCTGCTGCTTCACGGTTTCTTTTAACACCTTGGCGTCGGCCTGGGGTCTGGCCGTGACGTTCAGATAGACCGGGATTTTCGGGTCGCGCCAATCAAGTTTGTCCATGTGCCTGGCCAATTCGTCTGCGGCTTCGCGCATGTACGGGGAGTGGAAGGCGTTGCTGACCGGCAGGACCAGGGCGCGGCCTTTTAAGGGTTTGACCCCCGCGCAGACATGATCCACGGCCTGGGCGTGTCCGCTGATGACGAACTGGGCCGGAGTGTTGTAATTGGCGATGCGGATTTCCTGTCCGGTCAGGTTGGCTGCTGCGGCAACCAGTTCCTCGACCTTGGTCTGGTCGAGTTTGAGGATGGCGGCCATGCTGCCGTCCTGATTCACGGCTTCGTCCATGAGTCTGCCGCGCAGGCAGACCATCTCGATGACGTTGTCCAGAGTCAGGACCCTGGCCGCGAACAGGGCCGCGAATTCGCCCAGACTGTGCCCGGCCACGGCGGCGGGATTCAGCTTTTCGGCCAGGAAACACCACAGGTTGATGTTGACAACGGTCAGGGCGGGTTGCAGATTCCGCGTCATTGCCATGGCGCTTTCGTCGCCGTCCCAATATATTTCACGCAGCGGCAGGCCGCTTGCGCGTTCGGCTTTTTTCCACAAGTCCATGGCCTCGGACCAGTGTTCGGCCAGATCCCGGCCCATCCCGGGCTCCTGTGACCCCTGGCCGGGAAAAATGATGCTTTGCGTACTCATTGTTCCTCCAATCAAAAAACTGTGCTGCTTGTATCCGCAGCCCCCACGCAGGTAAAGGGGAAATCCCCCCATGCTCCGCACGGCGGGGATTGCCCGAATCTGTAGCAGGACCTTATATGAATTCAGTTCCCGAATCGTCCCTGGTCGCGGCAGCTGCCGCGAAGCTTGGCCGCGTCCTGACCGATGAACAGGCCCGGCTTTTGAGCGTCTACCTTGAAATTCTGGTCAAATGGAACAGCCGCATGAATCTGGTCGGGCCGTCCACATGGCCCGAGATTCTGGGTACCCTGATCCAGGACTCCTGGCATCTGGCCGACCTGCTGAGCACTCTTGAGCCGAGGCCCGGCCAGACCCTTGATCTTGGCGCGGGAGCGGGGCTGCCCGGCATCCCGCTACGCGTCTTCTGGCAGCAGGGCGATTATTTCTTGGTGGAGCCCAGACAAAAGCGCGCCCTTTTCATGGAGCAGGCCCTGGCGCACATGAGGCTGCCCCGGACCAAGGTCATCTGCGCCCGCATGGAGGCCTTGCCCCCGGCCAGGCGGGAGGCAAATCTCATCGTCAGCCGGGCCTTCATGCCCTGGCAGAAACTGCTGGTCGCGGTGAAGAGCTGCCTTGCCCCAGAAGGGCGGGTGCTGGTCATGAGCAACGAGACATCCGCCGACACGGTGGAAGGCTACAGCCTGGAGACGGTCCGGGACTACACGGTGGCCGGAAAGAAAAGGTACTTCCGGCTATTCGTCCTTGGGGGGCATGACTTCTGAGAGATGCGGCATGAGCAGGCGCGTGGCAACCTTGTCAGCCTCCTCGGCCAGGTCCATGAAGCGTTCGAGATACTCAAGAATCTCGATCTTGCGGTCCTCGGCGGAGTAGCCGTAGTCTTCCTCAAGCTGGCCTGAGGTCAGGTATTCTTCGAATTCGTTCAGAAATTTTTCACTCAGCATAGAACCTTCCTAGCACGTGCGGTATCGACCGGGTTTACCTGCCACAAGAGCCGGGTGTGGTCAAAGAGGCTTATCAGCCCGCCCCAAAACGGCAATCTGCTGCGTCAGCGAAAAAATCCAGACCGCTTATGTATGTGTAATACACTGCGCGCCCTGGATTTTTTCGCTTCCTTGCATCTCACCATTTTTGAACAGGCTGCGAATTTTGAATTTTTCAACAGTCAGTTATGGGGGAAGAATGCTGGTGAGATGAAATCACTGCAATAAAGTCGCGAAAGAGTCTGGGTGTCATTCCCGCGAAGGCGGGAATCCATTCTTTTCAGCAGGCTAAAAAGGCATGGATCCCCTTTTTCAAGGGGATGACGACTTTTTGCAGTGCCGTCTGAGATGAGAGACTCGGCGTTATTCTCGCAGTAAAATGAGCGGGTTGAGAGGGCATTAGTCAAAGGCTGACTTGAAAATCCTTTTTGTTTTTCGCTTTCTCGAAAATATCTGGCGTGAGCTTATTTGTAATTTTTCGCCCAGGTCGCCAGGGGCAAAAACAGGATGTGCGAGGAATCGGGCAGGGAGATGAAACCGTGATGCCGGTAGAAGACCGCGGCCATTTCGTTCGTGGCGTCCACCACCAGAGCGTGGGCCGCGATCTCGGAGCGGGCGGCGCGATCCAGGGCGTCGGCAAGAAGCGCCCCGCCCAGACCCTGCCCCTGGAATTCCAGGTCCACGGCCAAGCGGCCAAGGCGCACTGCCGGAACGGTTGGATAACGCGGGAGTTTTTTGGCCATGTCGGCCGGAAGGTCGACCAAGAGCAGGCTGGCCGAGGCAACGGTGTAATAGCCCGCGATGCGCTGGGAATCAGTGAGGGCCACAAAACAGGCGGCCACGCGGCGGCGAATGTCCTGACTGACCTGTTCACTCAGATAGCTGTCCAACTTTTCTGAACCACATCTGAACGCGGAGCGGTCGTGGGTCGCGTCAAACGGCTTGAGCTGAAACGGAGCGCTCATTCCACGCCCAGAAGATTACGGCGCCGGGCAAAAGCCCGTTCCAGGGCCGGAGCCGGGGACGGCGGCGAAAGCAAGGCTTGGGCAAAGCACTCCTGATCGGCCAGCGACAGGCGAACCACCTCGGCTTCCTCAATGGCCCGCCGAGCAGCGTCTTGGACGGCAGCGACCACAAAATCAGTCATGGTGCGGCCCTGAATTTCGGCGGCACGTTTGAGCAGTGAGTGTAAATCCGGGGTGATCCGGGCTTCAAGTCGAGCGGATTGCATAACTGCATCCTCCTTTTCAAAAATATGTACGGCAAATTGCCGGACAGGGCAAGAGTCTGGCACCTCCGGTTACGAATTTTTCCATGTCACTGACGAGATGCGATTCTGCTAGGAGAGCGGTAGAATTATCTTTTCCTTGTCCCTAATTTAGGATAAGTGGATAAGCTATAATAAAGCGAACCCATATTTTAGGCTCATGGCAGGCAGGATGAAGCGGGAACTCCAAGGCAGATACGTCATCATTTCCACGGTGGGGGAGAAGGTCCAGGCCTTTGTGCCAGCCCCTTTGCCGCCGCGTCCGCCCATCGACTGGACGCCGGAGTTGCGGGGCAAGTTCGATCAGGCGCTGTTGGAGCTTGGGCGGCTGGACAGCGTTTCGACCCTGTTGCCGGACACCTCGCTTCTTATCTCCATGTATGTCCGAAAAGAAGCGGTGCTTTCATCCATGATCGAGGGCACGCAGTCATCCCTGTCGGATCTGCTGCTCTTTGAACTGGATCAGGAACCTGGCGTGCCGCTGGATGACGTGCGTGAAGTCAGCAATTATGTCGAGGCCTTGAACCACGGTCTTCGTCTGCTAAAGGAAGGGCTGCCGCTTTCGCTTCGGTTGTTGCGCCAAATCCACGGCGTGCTGCTGAGCAAGGGGCGCGGCAGCACTCAGATGCCGGGCGAGTTTCGACGCAGTCAGAACTGGATCGGCGGCACTCGACCGGGCAACGCGGCCTTTGTCCCGCCCCCTGCCGAGCATGTGCTGGAATGCATGAGCCAGCTCGAACTTTTCCTTCACGATCAGCCAGGACCGACTCCGGTGCTGCTCAAGGCGGCGCTGGCCCATGTGCAGTTTGAGACCATACACCCGTTCCTTGATGGCAATGGACGCCTGGGCCGCCTTTTGATCACCTTGCTGCTTTGCGACCAGAACGTGTTGCAACAGCCGATGCTCTATTTGAGTCTTTATTTCAAAACCCACCGGCAGCACTATTACGAACTGCTCAACAGCGTCAGGCTGACAGGAGACTGGGAAGCCTGGCTTGATTTTTTCGCAGAGGCGGTCATCGTCACTGCCACCCAGGCAGTGGAAACGGCGCGGCAACTCCTCGACCTCTCGAATCGCGACCGAGACATGATAAGCGCCCTTGGCCGGGCGGCAACGTCCACGCTGCTGGTTCATCGGGCGCTCATGGAACACCCCATCGCCACTTCCGGCTCGCTGGCGACAAAGACCGGCCTCACTCCGGCAACGGTGAACAAGTCCCTCGGACACCTGGAACAGCTCGGCATCGTCAATGAGCTGACCGCCCGGAAACGAAATCGCCTTTTCAGCTATGCGGGGTATATCGAGATCATGAGTCGCGGCACGGAACTGCCGGGTAGGTAGGGCGGGTAGGTATTCTCTTCCAAAACTGCGGATTTTTCGAATTGGCGCAGTGCTGCGGCCCAGAGAGGGGGGGGCGACATCGAAACGATGATAATTCGAGAAAGGCAGAAAGCAAAGAAATTCTAGGTGTTATCCAGTGGTTTTTCCCGAGGAGAGAAAACCTAATTTTCTGGCCCGAAGGAGTACTTTCTCTTGACCTCGGTCTTTTTGATGGGTGACTCCAGATTTCACCGGAGCGTCTTGTTATGCGTTGCTTGGGATATAGACGCTCTTTCCAATTTTGGCGCCGACAACAATTGCAGCGACCTGAACAACAAACAGAACAAATTGGCCCATCCCGGTGCCATCATGTTGCGCGAACATCAAGGACAATAAGCCCATTACGATAGTAAGCGTTACAACGACAGAGATAAAGCTTGTGGCAATAGTCGAAGCATCAATTGTTTTAAAAATCCTGGGCGTTATGTAGGTAGCCAAGAAGCCACCAAATCCAGGGGCAAGAATCCACATAAGTAGAATGTTTAAAAGATGCATCAGGCCAACACCTTCTCTGGCACGGGAAGCCACATGCATAACTCCATAAAGTAACGAAGCCAGTATAAGCCAGCCTGTCAGCATAAATACAAATGCCATTATAACTGCCAATGCTGTTTTCAATGTCTAGTCACCATCTATCGCTGAACCTATTGCTAAAAGTAATGTTGCGACTATACCGCCGCCGTACACAAGCAACACTGGGAACCAATTTGAATTAGATATTGCCTCGTACCATGGTGCAAAAGCCAAAGTCACCGGCGCGAGAAAAAATGCAATAGCACCACCTATGAAACCCAAATGATCAACCACTATGCCGAGTGATATGAAGAGCCCCCATAATCCTGCAACGAAATAGACGATGCACCCTGGAATCTTAAAAATCGCACCCATGTTATTTTCCTCTTTTACGCATAACGTTCACGGTAAGGAGCGCTCCGCTTGCGACCCGCTCTACTTGACCGTGTTATTAGGCTCGGATGGTTCTTTATTGGTAAAAAGCCCGCCAGCAAAACCAATAACAGCGAAGAATATGTTTGCCAGAACCTGAGCATCGAGCTTGCCTGCTGCATAGAGTAGCCCTGAAACAACAACCACGATCAAGATCAAAAATGTACTGGTAGCGAAACGACCAAACCCTTTCGTTTTTGTTACAAAAAAACCAATTATTGAAATAAGACCAATCACAAACACCATCAGTAATAGCCAAACACTACACATTTTATTACTCCGAGCCCTAAATTGTTAAAATTTTGTGGCTAAACCCTCAAGCATTGAGTGGTCCGAAGTTTCCCGGCAGGTCACACCCTAGCGCTTACACTCTTGAGTGCCATCACCCATACAGGCAGGAGTTTTTTGATACTCCAAATGATTATTTTTCTGGTTTCCAATTTCGCGAAAGTTTTTGTCCTTCTTTGATTTGTTTTGGACTCATTTTTTCTATAATTTCAAATCTATTTTTTATTGCCTCAGGAGAACCCTGATTTGCTGCTATGTTTAACCACTTATAGCCTTCAATATAGTCTACAAAATTCCCTTCGCCCATTAAAGACAGCGTCCCTAAAAAAACTTGCGAATCTAAATCACCTTTATTTGCTGCTTTTCGCATCCATGCAGCCGCTTTATCGAAATCTTGGTTAACGCCATCGCCGCGAAAATACATATACCCGATTAAATTTTGTGCTTTTGTATAATTTTGCTCGGCAGATTTTAAAAGCCATTTATATGCTTCTTTATAGTCTTGTTTGATTCCTTTTCCTAAGGAATACGACAATCCAAGCTGGCTTTGTGCTAGTGGGTTACCAGCTATGGCAGCCTTATGCAGCCAATATACTGCATTTGTTTCGTCTTTCTTAGTCCCTAATCCTTTTGCATACATGCCGAACAAAATTAATTGTGAGTCAACATGGCCTTGCTCTGCTGCTTTTGTAAGCCATTCAAGAGCTTCAGGATATTTTTCAATCGAAAATAAAGTAGAGCCCAATGTTGCTTGCGACTCTGCATCTCCACTCTTTGCTGCTTCGATTATTTCTTTTGGAGACTTTTCAGAATTTGCGGCAACAAAACTTAGAGGAAATAGAACAGCAATAAACATTAATGAAATTAAAATCTTCAAAATGTACCCCATTTTAATATATTTTTTAGGGTCATGACTAGAACAGCGGATAGCAAATCTGCTAGGATCAAGTCATGGCAAAGGTTAACAAGTACGCAAATCGTTCAAAAATTTCAGAGGCCAAATTCAGGCAATTCTTGAAGCTTTTTTCCTTTGATCTGGATGCCTCCCAGATCGCCCTGGTGGCTGGCCTGAACAGAAATACCGTAAACAGGTATCTCATGGCCTTGCGCCAACGAATCGCTGAGTACTGCGAGCGACAAGCCCCAGTTCTCGGAGAAATCGAAGTTGATGAAAGCTACTTCGGACCTCGCCGTGTCAAAGGACTCCGAGGTCGTGGCGCGAGCAGTAAAACCATTGTCTTTGGCATCTTCAAGCGCCAAGGCCAAGTTTATACCGAGATCGTGCCTGATTGCAGCCGTGCCACGCTTCAGGCGGTTATCCGAGGCCGAGTCAGCGTCGAAAGCGTCATCCATTCCGATGGATGGCGTGGCTATAACGGCCTGGTGGATATCGGAGACCAGAAGCATTTCAGGGTCAACCACGGAGACAATGAATTTGCCAATGAGCGTAGCCATATCAATGGCATAGAAAGCTTTTGGGGCTACTCGAAAACTCGCCTTGCCAAGTTCAGAGGTGTCAGCAAGGTAACCTTTTTCCTGCATTTGAAAGAATGCGAATTTCGATTTAACTATAGGGGCCAGAACATCTACAAAGTCCTGCTCAAAATCATCAGGACAAACCAGCTGTTCTAGTCATGACCCATTAAAATTAAAATACAACACTAATTAATAACTAACATTCAAATCTAACATTTATAAAAATAACAAAAAAAATATATTTAATAATGCAAATATTAAAAAATTTAATCATCTATTATCAATAGTGCATCAGGATTTCCAAGTTGCACATAAGAAAGTACTTCTGAATATACAAAATTATGACAAATTTCACTTTCGATTTCATATTTTGCAACACATATCTGATCTGATAAATAATCAATAAATTTTTCATACCATTGATAAGACAATGGGTTTATGAGCATATTAGCTTCCAACATCAAATCAGATTTAAATTGAGGATGATAAATTTTATATCGTTTGAGTACCCAATCTATGAGATCTGTCAAATAGACCATTCTTTTTAAACCAGTAACTATTTCACTCCAAGTGATGATTTTTTGTAATTCTATAGTTTTCTTTAAAAATACATCTGTAATTCTCAATATTAGCCTTGCTATAAATACTGATGCATGAATAACATGAACAGGTGTCAGCGTAGACAGTACGGTTCTTGCTCCAAGAAGCAAAAATGCATGAGCAGATGACGTGTGAGAGCCATCTACTGGAAAGCTATCGCAAGAGCTAGTAATCACAATTTCAGGTATGCGAACAGATCCACGTAAATTATATAATCAACCTTCTCGCTACCAATAATTAAATACGAAATCCAAGAAGAAGGATCATATCCGCCATGTCCATCATAAATCAAAATATGACCAGTGAATTGATTTAAAGCGTCAACAAAATCATCAACTGTGGAAATATCCTTATAGTCTACCGACACCCTTCCTTCGAGATCCAAAGTTTCCAGTGCAACTGACAGGTACTTACGTATTGGATCACTTGATTGAAAAGAACGTATAACAAGAACGCGCTGTAATTCCTTACGTTGTATATACTGGTGATCATTAAAAAGAACTTGCTGCAAAAAACTGTTTCCCGCTGCAGTTGGCACTCTGCTGACATCATGCTCAACTGATAGCGGCACCTTGTTTATTTCAAGAAATTCAAACGGGACATCACCCGCAATTTTTATATGACCAGTGGTTTCCCTCATTAAGTTTCTAAAACCATCACATGAAAATGAATTAATAGAGTTTGAAATTGATTTTCGAATCTTGTTGAGTTTCCAACCTCTATGAATACCATTCCCTCTGGCGCATCCTCCAAATCGAACAAGATCAGGCCTTATTGAATTAACACCATATGGAAATCTATAGACTGGTGTAAAACTATTACAAGCAAGACAAGAAATTGCAGCAGCATAAGACGCAGCTTCATCTCTTCGAACTTTAAATATAGGAAGCCAACTGTTTCTTAAAAATTCATGCTTATCATTATCATTTAATTCTATAATAAACGCATCTTGATTTCTGATAGCCTTTAAAACTTTTTTTATACCAACGTCATCCTTACTATAATAATACTTAGAATATAGCCATCTTCCCATCGAAGGTGCAGATATAATCAACGATGGGCTATATGATTTCTTTGGATGAAATCTATTGCGAATTGACCTGATTAGTTCTGCGTATTCACATATTTTTTTTGAATAATCATCTTTAATTATAGATGTAAAATACGGAATTTTATTCCCATAATAATTAAATTGCTTTAATGAATTTATCGCAGGATTAAATGACATGTGCCCATAAAAATTTAGTTTAACTTTAAATTTTTTCCATTTTACGAATTTTTTTTCATTATTCGGCAACAAACCATTTTGATTAAAGAATTTAAACAAAGAAATTCTAGACAAATTTTCTATTTTTATATCGGAAAGCCTAGAGTCATCGACACAGACACGACAAACAGGATACTTACATTTAGCAATCAATTTTGTGACAAAATTAATTTGATTTTTAAAGAACAAAATGGAGACGTATTTATGGCTATATGCGACAAATACTTTATCCAATGATTCTTGTATTATAGGAATTATTTGTTTTTGCAAAGCTCCTGCGACTCGATGCGCTATGACATCTTCACGACTCATATAAAATTCAACAATCGATGTAGGAAGCATTGAGCTCAGTTCAATTATAGAACTTGACCTAATTATTCCGTTACTAAAACCTTGAAAAATTGAAAATCCGTCAAAAGCAATCAGGCCAAGTGACTCATCTAATGGACATATATATATTATATCAAAGTCATTTAACACGTTAAAATCACCTTAGGCAAAATCTGGGGTCCAAAATCTGTGGTCAAGTCTTCCGTTGACTTACCTCCGACTGGAGTTGGGAAAAATTTTCCAGTCTCTTATTTTCAATTCCTATCTAATTACAAGAAATTATTCAAAAAATGACCTTTTACTCACCGAATCCTTCGCCCTCTTCAAATACGGGGTGCCGCAGACGCGGAATTTTCCTGCTGTCTGTAAACAACTTATCTTCTGAAGGGCAACAACTTCTTTTGTCATACATTGTTGTACTTACTCTTGAGTATTTCTGCGGGGGTGAATTCGCCGGATTGTTCGTATTGCTTGGTGGTGGGGTGGAGGGGCAGTGATTTCGACGTGACGTGTCCTTTGAAGTGCATCATGTCGTTATGAGAGTTTAAGCCCTGTTGATCGGGACAAAAAACAAGCCCCCTTGGTTTCCCTTGGGGGCTTTCTAGGCGAAGCGCTATTTTGCAATCTCTGTCCGCATCGGCCTCCCGAACGAACCTGGGGTGCTTAACCATCATAGTGGTGCAGACGTTTGCAAATTGATTTTATTCGGCCTTCTTGAAATTTAACCCTATGGCCAGGATCAAACACGGTTCAATTCTTCCTCGTTCTCCCGATCTACAAGAACACCCGGTAATCGACCTTCAGGACTTCGGCCAAACGCTTTGCCCGTTCCTTGCCGATGGAGCGTCGGTTGTTCTCCATCTCCGAAATGTGCCGCCGTGGGATTCCTGACGCCTCGGCCAGCTGTACCTGGGTCAAGTCCTCCCTGTAACGCGCCCCGCGCAGCATCCCGCCGGGCGTCCTGGCCGGGAATA
>Ga0265295_1005577_pt1 | contig 15881 bp, 13 predicted proteins | sample Munlansysbiofilm_FD_192503 | JGI IMG/M metagenome (GOLD analysis project Ga0265295, IMG submission 192503) | Leachate microbial communities from a municipal landfill in Southern Ontario, Canada - Methane capture system biofilm | ecosystem: Engineered > Solid waste > Landfill > Unclassified ... | reverse complement strand
AATGTACGTATTGATCAGTTCCCCGATGTTATCCTTGCCCGTTGGTTTAACTTCAAAGCTGCCAGCCTGCTGCGCTTTTCTGAAACAGAAACAGCCGATGTCAATATGAGTGAGCTATTCAAATAAGCCATGAGCTGGCTGGGACTTACCCTTACCCTGGGGCTGACCGCAGGCACATCACTGGCTGGCGGCTGGTGGTTTGTCCGCTGTCAGCGTCAGGCTCGCTTCATGTTGGATACCCCCACCTCAAAAATCCGCTCTGCTGCCCAAGGTTATGTTGAGCTGTACGGCATATTGCAGAAATATCATGCGCCCCTGGTGGCACCTCTGACAGGTCTGCCCTGTGTCTGGTGGAGCTATCGTATTGAAGAGCGCGAAAGCAGCGGTGGCAGAAAAAGCCACTGGCGAACCATTGAGCAGAAAACCAGTAATGCCCCCCTGTTGCTGGATGACAACACCGGACAGTGCCTGATTGCCCCTGCCGGTGCCAAGGTAATGGCAGTACGTCGCCAGGTCTGGCACGGTGATAGCTGCTACCCGCTTGCTGATACACCAGTGCATCGGTTTAGTGGACTAATACTGGGGCAAAGCCGCTACCGTTATACTGAAGAACGTTTGCTGGAAGGGGATTTTTTATACGCCATTGGTCAGTTTTATACGCTGGGCGGCGCACATTATGAGGTGGATGAAGAAACACTACGGGCGCAGATAATCCGCCAATGGAAGCAGGATTTACCCGACCTGCACAACCGCTTTGACAGCAACGGAGATGGTCAGCTGGATGAAGCAGAATGGGAAAATACCCGCCATGCCGCGCTGCTGGAAGCCCGCAAGCAGATACAGGAATTGCGCAATGCACCTGCACAACATCACATGTGCCAGCCTGGCGAAAACCAGCCCTTTATCCTGTCCAACCATGGTGAAGATGAACTATCCCGCCGCCTTTACTGGAAAAGCATCGGCTGTGCCCTGCTCTGCCTGGCTGGCGCACTTGCCACTGCCTGTATTCTTAATAAGTTGTAAGCTGCAAGCGTGGTTTAAAAACCTTAACAGACTTTTGAAAACGTTATGAGGAAGGCTGTTAAAAACACTCAATTAGGGTCTGTGTAATCAACAATATCACCATTATAACTGCGCACCTGCCACAGCCCATCTTTTACACAGCGGGCTGTTTCCTTTAAAAGCGGTACTTTGCCCTTGCCTTCTGGCAGATCTACCACAAAGTGCGGTATTGCCATGCCAGAGATTTTACCCCGCAGTTCATCCATCAGTTCCATCCCTTTTGCCAGCGCAGTTCTGAAATGGGCAGTACCTTTTACCAAGTCCATCTGGTGCAGGTAGTAGGGTCTTACCCGCATCCGCAGTAATCCTCTGAAAAGTTTATCCAGCACTGTTGTGCTGTCATTTACACCTTTTAGCAGAACCGTCTGGTTGGCAAGCGGTATACCGGCAGCAATAAGCAGTTCACAGGCTCTGGCTGACTGTTCTGTCAGTTCTGCCGGATGGTTGAAGTGGGTGTTAAGGTAAAGGGGATGGTGCTTTGCCAGCATACGGCAAAGCTGCGGTGTAATCCTCTCCGGATCGGTTACCGGCAAACGGCTGCCGATACGGATAATCTCCACATGGGGGATTTTTGTCAGCTGCTCTAACAGGTTGTCCAGATAATCAGGTGGCAGCATCAGCGGATCACCACCTGAAACAAGGATATCCTTTAGGGCTGGGGTTTCTGCAATATAGGCAATGGCTTTAGCCAGATCAAGACCAGAACCAACGCAGCCAATCGAGCGTTTACGCATACAAAAACGGCAGTAAACCGCACAGCTGTTGCTGGCAAGTAGTACGGCACGGTCAGGGTAGCGGTGGATTAGTCCGGGTACCGGGCTTAGGCGTTCTTCATCAAGGGGGTCTGGTTGCTGGTCATCGTCCAGTTCCTGCAAGGATGGGATTGCCTGAAGCCAGATCGGATCAAAAGGTTTTTTAATCAAACTGGCATAGTAGGCAGATATGCGGAAAGGGTAACGGCTGGCAACCGCGTTCAAAGCTGGGTCATCAACCTTGAAACGGTGCAGCAGTTCATCAAGGCTTTCAGCAGGTGATAGGTTTTCAGACAGGTGTTTCAACGTAGCAGTACTTTTACAAATTTAAACAGGTAGTCAACACCAGACCAGATGGTCAGCAAAAGGGCGATCCAGAGAAAAAACATACCGGCATTGTGCATTGAAACCGTAAGCAGTGGGTGCTGGATGCCGAAAAACCAGTTGTAGTCATAATGAAGCAGTAAACCGATGATAGCTGTTATCTGAAAAATGGTTTTGTATTTGCCCAGATTGGAAGCCTGTATAACAATCCCTTCACTGGATGCGATGCTGCGCAGTCCGGTAATGATGATTTCTCTGGCAAGGATGATTAGTACAATCCAGGCTGGAGCGCGGTTGTAGGGCAGAATCATCACCAGTGCTGCTGTTACAATAAGCTTGTCAGCAATGGGGTCCAGAAATTTTCCAAACACTGTAACTATCTGCATTCTGCGTGCCAGATAGCCATCCAGCCAATCGGTTGCCGAAGCAATGGCAAAAACCACGGCAGCCCAAAAGCAGGCACTGCGTGTAGGCTCCAGCAACAAAACAACCAGCAGCGGTATGCAGGCTATCCTGAAAAGAGTAACAATATTGGGGGGATTTAAGATAACAGAACGCTTGGACATGGCAATATCGCTTAATTGTTTTCCATATAGGCAAGCACACGGTTCACATAGGTGCGGGTTTCCTGGTAGGGAGGGATGCCACCGTAACGGGCAACCTTGCCCATGCCTGCATTGTAGGCTGCCAAAGCTAAAGGCACATCACCATTAAAGGTATCCAGCAAAAAGCGGAGGTAACGCACACCGCCATCTACATTTTGCTGGGGGTCAAAGCTGTTGGTTACATTCAGGTCTTTGGCAGTTTCCGGCATCAGCTGCATAAGTCCGCTGGCACCAACACGGGAAACAGCATTGGGATCAAAGCCTGATTCTGCCTTGATTACTGCCTTGACAAGTGCGGGGTTAACACCATAACGGGCAGCACTGCTGTTAATCAGCGGTTCAAACTCTTTGGGATTACGCCCTGCTGCAAAGCGAAACTGTGTCCGTAGTTGCCGGTCTTTGCGCAGGTCTTTCATATATACTTTAAAACGTCTGTCCCGTGGAGTATTGGTAAAATGCACCACACCATCGGCATCTTCATAGCGGTAGATGTCAGCAGTTGCAGGGGCAGGCACAAAAAGCAGGGCAAGTAGCAGTAAAACAAGCCGGCAATACCTGCCCGAATGTTTTATCTGCACCTGCCCGGATGATATGTCAGACTTTGTATACATTGGTTTAGTAGGCGTAAATAGAGCTGAAAAGTCAAGGATTTTAAATACAAACCTGATTTGACTTACCGCTTGCTGTTGCGGCAAGCCAGTGCTGCCCCCACAAACGCCTTAAAAAGCGGATGGGGCTTTAAAGGTTTTGATTTAAATTCAGGATGGAATTGACAACCCAGAAACCAGGGATGATCCGCCAGCTCAATGATTTCCACCAGCTCTTTTTGCCGGTTGGTGCCAGATAAAACCAGACCGTGATCAATCATCTGCTGGCGATAGTTGTTGTTAAACTCATAACGGTGGCGGTGCCGTTCGGCTATTTCAGTATCATTATAGGCATCAAAGGCATGGGTCTGATTACTTACTGTACATGGCCAGGAGCCAAGGCGCATGGTGCCGCCCCTTTTATTAACAGACTTTTGCTCCTCCATCAGGTGGATTACCGGTTCCTTGCAATCAGGGTAAAACTCGCTGGAGCAGGCATCTTTTAAACCGCAGACATTGCGGGCAAACTCAACAACTGCCATCTGCATTCCCAGACAGATACCGAAAAACGGGATTTTACCTGTTCTGGCAAACTCAATCGCCTTGATTTTACCTTCCGAGCCGCGCTCACCAAAGCCGCCAGGTACCAACACTGCATCCACATCATCCAGCCAGCCGTCAATACCGGTTTCAGACAGTTTTTCCGCATCAATATATTTAAGATACACTCGACAATCATTGGCAATGCCGCCGTGGGTTAACGCCTCTGCCAATGATTTGTAGGACTCTGTAAGGTCAACATATTTACCCACAATGGCAATACGCACCTCACCACGACTGGGGTGGCGCAAGGTGTCCACCACATTTTGCCAGCAGGACAGATCAGGCTGGCTTGCCTGGATATGCAGTTTTTCCACCACCTGCCCATCCAGCTGTTCTTTGTGCAAAGCCAGCGGAACAGCGTAGATATGCTCGGCATCAATGGATTGGATAACGCTGTTTTCTTCAACATTGCAGAAAAGGGCTATTTTTCTCTTCATCTCCTGGGGCAGTTCGCGGTCACAGCGGCAGATCAGCATATCCGGCTGTATACCGATTTTGCGCAGCTCCATAACCGAATGCTGGGTGGGCTTTGTTTTCAGCTCGCCGGCAGTGCGGATGTAAGGCACCAGGGTTACGTGCAGGTAAAGGGTGTTGCCAGCCCCGCAATCAAAGCGAAACTGGCGGATTGCTTCCAGAAAAGGCAGGGATTCAATATCGCCAACTGTGCCGCCAACCTCCACAATGGCAACATCGGCATCTTTAACATTATCCAGAATCTTGCTTTTTATTTCATCGGTGATATGGGGGATAACCTGCACAGTGCCACCACGGTAATCACCACGCCGCTCCTTCTCAATAACCGAAAAATATACCTGACCAGTGGTGAAGTTGCTCTTTTTGGAGAGTCTGGCAGAGGTGTAACGCTCATAATGCCCCAGGTCCAGATCAGTTTCTGCTCCGTCATCAGTAACAAAAACCTCACCATGCTGAAAAGGTGACATTGTGCCAGGGTCTACGTTTATATAGGGGTCCATTTTCTGCATGGTTACCCGCAGGCCACGGGCTTCCAGCAACGCCCCCAATGAAGCGGCTGCCAGACCTTTGCCAATGGAAGAAACAACGCCGCCGGTTATGAAAATAAACTTGGTTTTCAGTGCATCAGTCTGCTGGTCATTACTGCTGTTACTCATAATCTTGTCAACTCCCTGGCTTTAGCTAGATCTTCAGGGGTGTCTACCCCCAGTGATTCATATTCTGTTTCCACAACCCTGATTTTTACACCGTTTTCAAGGGCACGCAACTGTTCAAGTTTTTCTGTTTTTTCCAGAAATGTCGGAGGCATTGCCGCAAAGTCCAATAAAAAATCACGGCGATAGACGTATAATCCCACGTGTTTGTAGCAGATTAGCCTGCCATCTGTAAAAGCCTCATCATTTAAAGCCTGCCACTCATCCCTGCAAAACGGCAGCGGCGAACGGGAAAAATAAAGTGCATACCCGTTATTATCAGTAACAACCTTAACCACATTTGGAGAAAGAAAATCATCCAGCTTTTTGATACGGCTTTTAAGGGTACTCATCTGCAAATGCGGGTTTTGCAGAAAAGGCTCAATCGCCTGGTTAATCATGGCTGGTTCAATCAGTGGCTCGTCACCTTGAACATTGACAATAATGTTGGATTCAATATTTGCAGCAACTTCTGCCAGCCGGTCTGTGCCGGTCTCATGTTCGGCAGAAGTGAGTACTGCCTTGCCGCCAGCCTGACGGATAACATCGGCTATACGCTGATCATCGGTTGCCACAATAACCTGCGACACAAGTTTTGCCGCGCAGGTGCGCTCATACACATGGCGGATAATCGGCTTGCCGCCAAGATCAGCAAGTGCCTTGCCAGGAAAACGGGTTGAACCATAACGGGCAGGTATAATGGCTGTAATGCTATTCATTGCAAATATTCCTGTCAGATTTAATTTTCTTCTCCATCTGCTTCTATGCTACTGCGCCACCTGAAAGCATCCAGTTGCGCTGCCTGCAACTGCTCAAAGCTGATGTTGGTTGTAGCAAGTATTGCTTGCACAGCACCAAAATCCGCTTTTTCCAGCCGTTCTGACAGGTGCAGCAAAGTGCCAAGTAACCCTTTGCGGTGCAGCAATGCTGCGGTAACATCATCACTTATATTAAGATTTTCAACAACATTTTCCATTGGTGTTTCATAAAGGGCATCCAGCAGGGAAAGTACGCCGGTTAGAAACGCTGCTTCTGCCTGTTCACTTGTGCGTGAAAAACCGGTCTGGCAGATCATTAAAAGCTCCATCAGCCTGCCCCGCACCGCAGCCATTTCCAATAGTGGCGAGTTGACGCTGTTTTCACTGCCTCCGGCATAAATGGCAAGTTGCACCCAGCGACGCAGATGGTTTATGCCCAGTATCATAATGGCATGGCGGATATTGCGGATTTTCTCCCGCAGACCGGTCATCACCGAATTTACCAGCTTCAGCAGGTTGTAGGTAAGCCCCGGGTTCTCGCGGAAAGTTTCTTCTATCTCATCAATCTGCCAGTTTGTATTCAGTTGCTGCAAAAGCTTCAGCATGGTGATGGCAGAAGGTTCAATGCGACGCTGGTTCAGTACTGCCGGACGTTCAAAGAAATACCCCTGAAAAAGCCTGAAACCAAGTTTTTTGCATTTTTCAAACTGCTCAACAGTTTCCACCCGTTCTGCCAGCAGCAGCACAGGGTATTTGCTCAATTCTTCAGCAATACGCGGCAGTTCCTGTGGATCTGTGGTCATCAGATCAACTTTAACTATATCCACCAGCATGTAAAAAGGGGCATGTTCAGGGCTGTAAACATGATCATCAAGGGCAATCATAAACCCTTGTGCTTTCAAGGTCAGGCAACGCTCTCGGGCAGCATCATCAAGCCTGATTGTCTCCAGAATTTCCAGCACAGATTGTCTGTTGGGCAAAAGTTCAAGCATTTCAGAGTGCAGCACACTGGCAGCTATATTGATAAAGCCCAGCTTGTCACCCAAAATCTCATGCAACCCGAATTCTGAAAGAGCAGTGGCAATAACAGCGGCAGATGCCTGGTTCTGGTCGCTAAAAACAGCACAGTCATGGTCTGATGCAGCCCGAAAAAGCAGCTCATAGCCGTACAGCTCTTTTTTGCAATCAAGAATCGGCTGCCTGCCGATGAACAGGCGTTTTTTGTCTGGCTGCTCCATACAGTTTATGCAGGCTGCGGATAGTTTTGCCAGTCAATAGCTGCCACTGCTGCCATTAGTTGTTGTGTTGCGTTTTTAAGCTTTAGTTGCAATGCCTGGTGGTCAAACTGTTGATTTTGCATGGTCAATTCTTCCAGCTCCATCAAAATCCGGCGCAAGGTTTCTGCACCAATGTTGGCAGACATACCTTTCAGTTTATGAACAAGCTGGTGCATTGTCTCATCCTGCACACCGGTTGCCAGCAGTTGATCCAGCTGGGTAATTAGTGGCAGACCATGCTCTTTAAACAGCTCCAGCATATCCTGATAAAGCTCCTTGTCATGTCCCAGGCTGTCAAAGTCCAGTACTGATGCTGTGCTGCCTGCAGCGTCAAAGCTGTTATCAGTCAGCCGTAACTGATTGAAAAGCAAGGTGATACTTTCAACGGTCACCGGCTTTGCCAGATAGCCATTCATGCCTGCGCGGGAACAACGTTCCTGCACCGCTTTCAGGGTGTATGATGTGAGTGCCAGCACCGGCGTATAATGCCCGATACGCAGTTCACGCTCCCTGATCAGCCGAATGGCTTCAAAACCATCCATCACCGGCATTAAAATATCAAGCAGCAACAGATCGTAACTGTTTTGTTCAAGCTCTTCCACCGCCTCACGACCGTTGTTCACAATCACCACGCCATGACCCAGCTTGTCGAGAACAGCCTGCAAACTGCGCTGCTCCAACAGATTGTCTTCAGCCACCAAAATACGCAGGCTCTGACCATGGTCAGGGTTTACCTTAAAATTATCCCACAGTAAAAAAGGCAGCTCCTGGCGTGCAGGGGCAATTTGTGTTACGGGCTTTTGTACTGTTTCCTCAAAATCAGGCACAGTGGCAGCATCAACCTGCTCAAGCCAGAGTTCAAAGCTGACCGACTTGCCTTCACGGGCAACATTACGCACAAGCAGGCTGCTGCCCAGGCGGGCAGTCAGCAGGCTTGCCAGTCCGATACCCCGCAATTGCCTCAGGGCAGCATTGCCGTTACGGGCAAATTCATCGGTAATATATTCTTCTGCACTGCGGTAATTACTGCGGGTAAGGCGGCGTTCCACAGCATCAATCCTGAAACGGACTGCCACTGTTTCCTTCTGCCTACCCTGAATGGCAGTACTAAAGGTGATTTTGCCATTGCCGCTTTCAGCCCCTGCCCACTCCAGCAAAGCGTGCAAAGCTTCCCTTAATATCAGCGGATGACCACTGACCAGATCAGGCAGGTTTTTTGATATTTCCATGCTGATGTTGACAGGCGAGCCGCAATCCTGGCAAGCATTATTGCAGCAATCTTCCAGTAGTGCGCCAAGATTAAAAGTCTCCGGAGTGGTCAGGCGGGCATCAGCAATCAGACTGACAATTGTTGAAAGTTCGCGCTGGCCAAGGTGGCGGGCAGCAAGCAGATCAAAAGCTGCCGCAGCAAGCATTGGTCTGAAAGCATCACCTGCCGGCAGCATCGGGTTCATATCCTGAACAGAAAGCAGGCAGGATGCCTGACCACCAGGACTATCTGCCGTGCCGGAAAGAATAACCAGACCCATGGTCAGCAGTTTCTGACCGATAAAAGCTGTTTCCTGCCAGTTTCTGCCTTCGGCAATGGCTGCCCGTATTTTGACCAGAGGCTCATCAAAGGAAGGACCGAAAATCATGGACAGCAGCTCTTCAAGGCAATGGGGTACTGCTGTAAGTGCAGATTGCCCCAAAAGTGTATCAACCGCTTTGTTGATACGCACTATCCGTTCACCAGTACCAATAAGCACCACGCCAAAGGGCAGGGCATCAAAAACCTGGGTCAGTCGGGAAGCATCCAGCAAGCTGCGTGATGTATCAACACAGATGTGGGTCTGCTGCCGTAATCGCAACAAAATATCAGCCAAAGGGGCAAGCTCGGCAGGTTCTGGCAGATAGGCAGCAAGCCCCAGTTGCAAAGCCTTTTGCCAGGCTGTCCGTTCATCATTACCGCCAACAATAACGCAGTGCGCTCTACAACCCCATCTTTTTCTCAGCCTGGTCTGTATGCTGAAAGCGTCTGTTTGCTCATCATGCAACAAGATAACAACATCCGGCATGGTTTCCAGAAAACGTGCCTCGGTTTCCTCTGCATCATCAATGGCAATCAGATGCAAGTCTTCTGCAAGCAAAAGTTCCAGCAACTCATCCCTGCGGGAAGAAGGTCTTGCTGCCAGTAATACAGAAAAAGGCTGTTCATGATTACCTGTAGCAAACATAGGTATGTTACCTCTTTTGTTAAATCAGAAATTACCAGGCTTTTCAGGGCACTGTTAAAAGAGTTCAATCTCGGGCAAACGTTCATTGCTGCCAGCCTGCTGCCCGTTGCCAACAACCTGGTTGTGCAGGTCACGCTGATCATCCATTACATAGCGCGAAAAAATTGATTCAATGGCAAACATGCTGTTTTTAATCTGTTCAAAAGATGAATCACCCTGTTTGATTTCATTTACCAGGCTGCCCATCTGGCTGGAAAAGTCTTCCATAATGTTGATGACCAGCTCCAGTTTCTGGCGGGTAATATCCTGAAACTGAATATTGCTTAAAGCAGCAATTACAATCTGTTCAATATTGCGGCTGGTAAGGTCAAGCTCATTGATGGTGGAGCAGACAGTACTTTCCATTGTGCGGGCATTTTCTTCCAGTTGCTGCAACTGGCTGTGAATCTGCTGAAACTGTTCCTGCTCTGCCTGTTGCTGTTCATCAGACTGTTTGTTGGAAAATTCACGGTCTATCAGGGCAGCCATCTCTTTCATCCCCTGACCGATCTGGTTTGCGGTCTTATCCACAGTGGAAGAAAGCCGTTGTACCTCATCAGCCACCACAGCAAACCCTCTGCCGGCTTCACCGGCTCTGGCAGCCTCAATGGCAGCGTTTAATGCCAGAAGATTGGTCTGATCACTGATGTCGCGGATGTGCGAAACCAGTCCGCGCAGGTTTTCCACACTGCCCACAATTGATTTTACCCGCTCTCTTTCAAGTCCGGCAGCGGCTTCACGATCTTTTTGATGCTGCTCGATATTTGCCAGCATCTGGCTGTTGTTGGCAAGCACCTGGTTTGAGCGGGAAGTTGCCTGGGATACTTCGGTGCCGAAATTGTTCATGCCGCTGATCAGATGCCCACTGGTGCGGTCAAGCTCTTGCAAGGTGGTGACAATCTGCTCTGCCGCGCCATTGGTCTGGTCAATTACATTTTCAATGTGCGAGCGGCTAAGGGTGGCTATTTTAGCAATTACCTGATGCAGTTCCTGAAGAATTGCAGCGCGGCAATCCTGTTCGGCTTTGCTGTTTTGCAATGCCTGGCTGCCAGCAGGTTCAGTCCGGCTACTGCCACCGGCAACAACAGCGGCAAACCAGCAGGCAAGACAAAGTATGGCGGTTGTCACTGCCAAAACAGCCACAGATGTAACTGTAATGGCATCAACCCAAATCCAGGAAAGCAGAGCAATAACAGCCCCGGCAAAAAGTGCAGCAAGCAGAGCCAGTAGCGGCTTACTGCCAGGGTTGTCGGTGTCTTTATTTTGAACCATGTTTCACCTTCCTTTAGGGAATCAGTTTTTTCAACACCTGCACCAGCTCTTCCGGCTTAACCGGCTTTACCAGCCAGCCGGTGGCACCGGCTGCACGGGCATCGGTTCGTTTTTGCTGCTGTGATTCAGTGGTCATTACCAGTACCGGCATAAAACGGCAGGCAGGCAGTTTTTTTACTTCCTTAATCAGGGTAATGCCATCCATGCCAGGCATATTCAGGTCTGTAATCATCAGGTTGGGTTTCATGCCTGCCAGCAGTTTAAGTGCTGCATCACCACCGGTTGCAGTTTGTACTGCATAACCGGCTTTTTCCAGAATCGCCTTAATGCTCATCAGCAAAGTTGTGGAATCATCCACCAGTAATATGGTTTTCATACTTATATCCCCTTTCAGCCTGGTTTCTGAATCAGAAGGAAAAACAGCCCTTTCCATCTGGAAACTACTCAAATACGCCCCAGTCTTCACTGTCCTTGTTGTTGTCTGCAACAGACTGTTCTGACGGTATTTCTTCATCAGCAACAGCTTCAGCAGCAACTGATTGTGCCAAAATGCCCAGGCAACGCAGCCAGAACTGGTCAGCCGGAGGAGCAACAAGCGGTGTTTGCCGCAATTTAAGTAGCTGCAATGGTGCAGTGTGCAGATGTTCACATTCTGAAAGGTCAAGCACGGCATCAGGATGCTGTGCAAAGGCTTCCAGCAGCTCATCAGTTTCTTCAATAGTAACCACTCCGCTTAAAACAAGGTGCGGAGGACTGAAATCCGGATCAATTCTCAGTGGCATAATCTATCACCTGGGGCAGATTTAAAAGCAGCATAATGGAGCCATCTCCAAGGATTGTGCTACCTGTGTAAAAGCTGGATTTGGCAAGCATACCGGACAGCGGCTTCATCACTGCATCAATAATATCGCAAAACTCATCCACCACCAAAGCTGCCAGCTCGCCCCGCACCCTGACAACCACAGCACAAAAGCCTGCTTTAAGCCAGTTACGGCTACTATCCATTGCCAGCTGCTCACCCAGATGGTAAAGGGGCAGCAGTTCTCCCCGTACTTTAAGACCAGGTGCAGTACCCATGGTCTGTACCTGGGCAAGGGGGATATCACCAAGGGTTTCAATCAGATCATTGGCAGGAATGCCAAAGGTGCAGCCTGCCTGTTTAACTGTAAGCAGGCGGGTAATGGCCATAGAAAGAGGCAGTGTGAGCCGCACTTTTGAACCGCAACCCATCTGGCTTTGTACGGCTACGGCACCGTTAAAGCTGTGTACCATTGTCTGCACCGCATCCATACCAACGCCCCGTCCCGAAAGATCTGAAATCTGGTCTGCTGTGGAGAAGTTGGGGGCAAGAATCAACTGTATCACATCATGGTCTGCCATTGCAGCCAGTGCTTCGGTGGAGGCAATCCCTTTTTCCGCTGCCTTTTTTCTGATTACCTGCGGGTCAATCCCTTTGCCGTCATCGGTAATCTCAATCGCAATATAACCAGCTTCCTGGAAAGCAGACAGGGTAATGGTGCCTTCTGCGGTTTTACCGGCTGCCAATCGCTCTTCGGGCTGCTCAACACCATGATCAAGGGAGTTGCGCACCAGGTGAATCAGCGGCTCGGACAAAGCTTCAATAACATCCTTGTCAGCACGGGTTTCTTCACCAACTGTAACAAGTTTTATCTTTTTGCCAAGCTTGTTGGATATATCCCGCACCAGACGGGGGAAACGCTCAAATGCCTTGGCAACCGGCATCATCCGCATCTCCATGGCAACATCCTGCAAGGCAGCCACAATCAGGCTGATATTGTTGGAGCGGTTGTCAATTTCTGCCCCCAGCTCCGGCACCTGATAAACCGTGTTTGCCTGCTGGCAAAGGTAGGGCAGGGAGTTACGCGCCACCAACAGCTCTCCCACCAGATCCATAAACTGATTGACCAGCCGCTGATCCACCCTTACAAACGCTGTTGCTGCGCTCTTTTTGTCAGTAGCTGCAAGCGGTTGTTCTTCCGCTGCACCAGTTGCGCCCTGTACAGCAACGGTTTCTGTAATTGTTGCAGCTGGCTCCGGCTCTGCTCTGGTCAGCAGCTCTTTGGTGACCACAACCAGCTGAAGCTGGTCTTCCACATACTGGAAGATGCTTTTAATCCGCTCCACAGACTCGCAAACCACAAGCCGGAAATAAACCTGGCAGGTAAAAGGATCAAAATCTTCCAGTGCCGGTGGATTTTCCGGCAGCAGCATTTCCAGCACCAGTGGTGCAGGCAGTTGACGCAGCAGGTTTACCGGATCATCGCCAAGGAAAAAACAGTTGGGATCAGGACGGTAACAGATGGCAACCGGCGGGGTGGGGTGGTTAAGCAAACCGTCTGGCCAGGTCTGCTCCAGGCTTAAAAGCCATTGTGACAGCTGTGCTGCTGCTTCAGGGTCAACTTCGTCCTGTTCAGCATCCTGTGCAGTTTCTGGTTCTGGCTCAACATCCATCAAAGCCAGCAGCAGCTCCCGCAGCTCTTGACCCTTGTTTGCCGCTCCTGCAGGAAGCTGTTCGGTCTCTTCAATATGGCACAGCCAATCGGTCAGTAAATCCAGCACTGCCAGCAGCAGATCAACAGCTTCGGTATCAAGGTTGCGTTGACCATTGCGTACCTGATCCATCAGGTCTTCGGCAACATGGGTAAGTCTGGTAATTGGCAGAAACTCCGGAAAAATTCCGGATGTTCCTTTAATGGTATGAAAGTTACGGAAAATTCCGTTAATCAGGGATTCATCATGGCTGGATTGTTCAAGGGCAAGCAGGCTGCGGGCAGCCTCGTCAAGGTAGTCACGTGCTTCTGCTATAAACTGTTCAAGCAGGGCATTCATGGGGCTGTCCTTTGCATACTTCTGCAAAAATCCGTATAACAACTGTTTTCATTGCAGAGTTCAGGTATGCAGAAACCTGTGTAGATTAGTGAAAATGTTTTTTCTATTTTTACAAAGGCTGCCAGCACATCCGGGTCAAAATGCTGTGGCATGGTTCTGCCGTCACCTTTAGTGATGATTTCCACTGCCTGCTGATGGCTAAACGGTTCTTTATAGGGGCGGCGCATACGCAGGGCATCGTAAACATCCACCAGCGAGACGATTCTTGCCTCTATGGGAATATCATTACCTGCCAGCCTTTGGGGATAACCAGTACCATCCCAGCGTTCATGATGGAAATTTGCAATCAGTTTGGCTACTTTAAGTATTGCAGAGTTTGATCCGGCAAGGATTTTGGCACCAATTACCGGATGCTGTTTCATGATTTCAAACTCTTCGGCTGTAAGCGGTCCTTGTTTGCCAAGTATGGCATCCGGAATACCTATTTTACCCACATCGTGCATTGGTGCTGCATAATAAATCATCTCGCACCTAGTTGCCGAAAGCCCCATCTGTTCAGCAATATGGCGGGCATAGCAGGCAATGCGCGAAATATGCACCGAAGTATCTTCATCTTTGTATTCTGCTGCAATTACCAGCCTTTGTACGGTATCAATGTAGGCTTCGCGCAGTTCCTGTGTTTTGTTGTTTACCTCGCTTTGCAGCCTCTGGTTAAATGTTGTGATCAGGTCTTGGTGTTCTTTTGCCTTGATCAGGTTGCGTACCCTTAATTGCAGCTCTGGTCGATCAAGTGGTTTAGCAAGAAAATCATTGGCTCCATGCTCCAGTGCCTTAAGCTTCATGGCACGGTCAGTCATGGCAGTAGCGATAATTACAGGGATGGCTGCCAGTTGCGGAGTTTTGCGGATCTGCTCAAGGACAGCAATACCGTCCATGCCTGGCATCATCAGATCAAGGATAATCAGGTCAATATCGGTTTCTTGCAAAAGCGCGAGGGCTTGCTCCCCGCTTTGGGCAGGAAACACCGTATAACCGGCTTTTTCCAGAATAGCGCGGTAAAGGTGTATATTCAGGCGTTCATCATCAACGCAAAGTATGCGATGTTTTTTATTATCCATTGTTTGTTTTTATTGCAAAGCTGCAAATTTCTCAAGACAAGAAGTATGTATACAAACAATCTGTCATGAATAAAATAATCAGCCACGAATCAATCCTGATTAGCACAGGTTTTTGCAGGAACTTCATACTGTTAAATTCAGGTAAACCCATAATTCGGAAGATGTCCAGCTGTTTCATTAAAAGACTTTGGTTTTATGCATGTTTATTCGTGCAGATTTGTGGCAAAAACTGCCTTCAGGTTTATATTATTACGGAGGACTTACTCAAAATGTTGCAAACATCTGTTATTGGACTTGCCTGTTTTTCACTTTTGTTGCTGTCAGCCTGTACAGATAATCCGCAGCCTTTCAAACCGCAGGTTGTTATAAGCAGCACAAACCAGCAGCCAGTAACAAAATTACAAACAGCAGTGGAAGAAGAAGCAGCAACTGATGTTGAAGTTGAAGCGGAAACAACAAACCCTGCTGATATCAGCGACCTGACCATCAGCATGGAGCAACCTGCCCAGCCTGCTCAGGAAACAGCAAAACAGCCAGCTGTTAAAATCCGTTACAGAGCAGGCGAAGACCCGCACTTTGCCAGTGAAAAAGGCTGGCCAGTTAGCTACCCGCTGCCTTTACCTGGCTCAATTCTACCAGAAAAGCGGATAGTTGCCTATTATGGCAACCCGTTATCCCGCCGCATGGGTGCCCTGGGGGAATACCCGAAAAATGAGATGCTGCAAAGACTGCATAATGAAGTACAGAACTGGCAAAAAGCTGATCCTGACCTGCCGGTGCAGCCTGCTTTGCACCTGATTGCTGTGGTGGCACAGGGCGAGCCGGGCAAAAGTGGCAAATACCGCATGGTGATGCCCGATGATCTGGTGGAGCAGGTTTATACATGGGCAAAAGAAGCAGGTGCCCTGCTTTTTATTGATATTCAGACCGGTCATGACGACATACGCAACCTGTTACCCCGTTTTGAGTGGATATTAAAAAATCCGGACGTGCATCTGGGGATTGATCCAGAATTTAACCTGATTAACAGCGGTAAAAAACCAGGCACAAAAATCGGCACCTTTGATGCTGTTGACATCAACCATGTGTCTGCTTATTTGCAGGAGCTGGTGCAGAAATACAACCTGCCGCCCAAGGTTTTTGTCATCCACCGCTTTACACAAAGGGGGGTAACCAATGCCAGCCAGATTATCCTGCTTCCGCAAGTGCAGATTGTAATGCATATGGATGGCTGGGGCGCACCCTGGTTAAA
>Ga0265295_1005575_pt1 | contig 15883 bp, 15 predicted proteins | sample Munlansysbiofilm_FD_192503 | JGI IMG/M metagenome (GOLD analysis project Ga0265295, IMG submission 192503) | Leachate microbial communities from a municipal landfill in Southern Ontario, Canada - Methane capture system biofilm | ecosystem: Engineered > Solid waste > Landfill > Unclassified ... | reverse complement strand
ATCAATCCCCAAACGTACCTGACCACCATTAACACCTAACACCGTGATCCGTATATCGTCGCCAATATGAATAATTTCGCCCTGATTTCTTGTTAATATGAGCATCCGCATTTCCCTATGTTTTCACTGGTTATACAACTACGACTCTAAGCACCGTAACAAAAATACTACACTGCAACAATGAGAAGTTCTGAACTGCCGGATAACTTTTACTTCACTCGTTAAAACCCATAGTTGCTGCAAAGTTTGTAAGGCGTACCTCGCATAGCTACTTGCAATATGAGCACCCTTTTCCTCGTTACGCGTTAGGAATTTTGTAACCAGCCGTCAAAACAGGGCAATAAAAATCACACGCCTGTGTCTCAAGGCTGCGAACCAGCGCGCAGACTGTCCAGGGTATTAATCCAGCATACACAACGCACTACCCCGCCAGCCCTGACTCCACCAACACCTGCACAACACTTTGTATTCCTTAATCTACATCAGGCGATATACCGGAGTCAGGACTCGACTCTTTAAACTCAGATGGTGACTCAGTGGAAATGGCACTAGCAAGGCAGCTTATTTCAAGCAACTGACCCAAAACCACAGCCTCGTAAGGGGCTGTTCAGGAACTTACACAATGGAATATTTTGAATACTTCACATATACCGCTGAGTATACCAACCTACCGTGTCCGTTCTGCGGGGCTACAGTACCCATCGACACAGATGACCCAACTGAGCCTTGGATTGGTCTGATAAGGCTTGGCTTTCTCAGACACTTTTTTGATTCATAAAATACTACTTCTCATAGTTCATTGGTGACATCCGCTCAGACATCGACCAGCCAACAATGCTACGTGCGAACAAGTCCATGACGACCGCCAAGAACAAGAAGCCTTCACGGGTATGAATATAGGTGATATCGCTGACCCACCACTGGTTTGGTGCCGATACATTAAAAGTGCGGTTCAGCGTAGTTGGTAACGTGATAGCAGGCTTACCACTCGAGTAACCTTTAGGTCTTTTATATCCGCGTTGCGCACAAATCTGCGCCAATCGCATTAACTTCAATGTTCGATCGCGCCCACATTTGATACCAGCCTCAGCAAGATCATGATGAATGTTGCGATAACCATAATATCCACCGCTTGCCAGCCAATAGTGTTTAACCAAAGGCAATAAGCGCTGATCATCCTTGTAACGCTTGCTCTCTGGTGTTTTAACCCAAGCGTAATAGCTGCTGTGATGAACACGCATCACTTTGCACAGTAGGCGCACAGGATAACGGTGGCGACGAGATTTTATCAACGCGTACCGCTCTTTGACTCGCAGGCAAAGAACACGGTGGTGGGTTCAACCGGTCAGTGCAACTATCTCGTTTAGCCTCTCAGCTGGCGTTAAATATTGCAATGTTTTTCTTGGTCGTTGATTCAGGCGTAAGGCAACCACATTAAGCTGCTCTTGAGTCCACCCGGATAAGTCTGTGCCTTTGGGAAAATACTGCCGCAGCAGTCGATTTGTATTTTCATTGCTCCCCCTCTGCCAAGGGCTCTGAGGGTCGCAAAAGTAAACCTGGACATCAGTCGCAACAGTGAATTTCTTATGAGCGCCAAGCTCGCCGCCCCGGTCCCAGGTCAAGGTCTTCTTCAGAGATTCAGGCAGTTTGTTAACCTCTCTGATAAGCGCAGACACAACGCTCTCGGTATCTTTTCCGTTGACCTGTACCAGCATTGTAAAGCGGGACTGACGCTCCACCAAGGTAGCAATGTGCGAGTTCTTGGAGCCAGTGATCAAGTCACCTTCCCAGTGACCAGGTACTGCTCGATCCTCCACTTCTGGGGGGCGTTCACGAATAGAAACTGCATCCACAATACTTGTCTTGGGCTCAGGGTTATCCGTAGTCGAATGTTTTGATCTACGCATACCGCGCCGAGATCGCAGGTGCTTTACCAGCTCTTTTTTCAGTACGCCGCGAGACTGAATAAACAGGCTGCGATAAATTGTTTCGTGGGATATCTGCATGGCTGGCTCACTCGGAAATTGGCGCTGAAGCCAGCCTGATATTTGCTCAGGAGACCAGTCTAGCTGAAGTTTCTGCGCTACAACTCGCTGCAATGCTTGGTTGGCAGCAAGCAAGCACTGCTTGGGCCGTTTTGCCTGATCCCATGCTCTTTTGTCAGCTGTGTTCGCACGGTATGCTGTGCAGCCACCATTACGATTAACCTCACGGCTAACTGTCGAAACTGAGCGGTCAATCAGTCTGGCTATGCTACGCAATGAAAGCCCAGCAGACAGGCCACGCGAAATCTCCTCTCGCTCCGACAAAGATAGAGCAAGGCGCGATCTGGTTCGATATGGAGGGGAAATACCGCCATGAATCGCTAACACGCCACTGATGGAGCCTGCGTGCTTACCTAGCGCTCGACCTATCTCACTGAGAGACTGTCCTTTTCGCCATCTATGCCAAAGCTCTCGTTTTTGCGAAGCTGAAAGCCCGCGCTCCTTTATCGTTGCCATTAGTAAGTATCCAATTCGTTAACCAGTACAGTATGTTGCATTGACCGATTGAACCCACCGTGGCCTCCTTTAAGATGTTGCGCTCTTGCTCAACACGCTTCAGTTCACGCTTTAAACTAGCTATTTAAGACTTTAAATCATTCTCTTCCAGTCGCTTTTTCACCGGTTTGGAAAAGATCTTAATCCAGCTGTACAGCGTCTTATCACTGATGCCTAAGCGCGTAGCAACGTCTACAACTGCATAACCGTGAACGGTGACTTGATTGACAGTTTCTTGCTTAAACTCATCTGAATAACGGTAGCCTTTGCTCATGTTTAACCCCTTATGGTTGTTCATCTTTTTACCATAAAAAGTGTCGGGGTTAGTCAGGCCTTATCATATAGTCATCTCATCGAAACGATCACACTGGAATGAAATTAGGTGAGCCCCCACTTCCTCTCCTCACCTCTACCCCTCAAAATACAAAGAAAAACAAGTGAGAACTTGTAAAACTTAATCTTGAATACTATTATCAGAAAATTCTTAGCAGTAGAAAGCTGCACTCATAAGAGTACTTATTGTCGAACACCTACTGGAATTGGAGCACAGGGAAAATATCTATGCGTGTATTGTTAGAAAAACGAAACTCTGAACGATGGAGTAGAGCCGTTGAGTTTGCCAAAAAAAGATACTGCAAATCTTATGGAGCGAATATCAACCCTTCACCAGATTATTATTTAATCGTAGAAAATGATGACAATAATATTCTGTCATGCGCTGGTGTGTGTTTTGCGACCGAGCAAAAATTATTTTCAGAAAATTATTTAGAAGAGCCTTGCCATACACTTATTTCTAAACTTGAGCGGAAGACCGTTGATCGTTCAAGTGTTGCGGAAATAGGTAGTGTTGCATCCGTGCATCCCATAGCCGGCCGTACTTTATTTGAAATGCTTTCAATCGTTGCTTGGTGCATGGGAGCCAACTACCTGATCTGCACATCAAACCCTAGATCAATAAAAGTAATGAGTCAGTGCAATGTTCACTTTGTTCCAATATGCAAAGCAAATATTAATCATGCACCTAAAAAAACAGGAGTTGAATGGGGCAGCTACTATCAAAGTGAACCCACCACAGGGTATATAAATCTTCGGAATATGCAAAATCATTACAGAGAAATGGTGCTTAAGACTGTATTTAAACATCCTTCTTTATCTATAGGATCACAATTATGAATTTTGCATTGCACATTCTTAACGATTTAAAAAATAATCCCGATCGTATATGTCTTCTACATGGGTTTGGCAGTCATATGCGAGAATATCGTTCTGGTGAGCTTTACCAGAAAATAATGCAATTCGGGCGTTTTTTGAAAAATAACATTCAGAAAAAGAACGCTGTGATTGGTATCGTAATGCATAACAGCCCTGACTGGGTAGTAGCCGATCTAGCTTGCCTTTCACATGGAATTACTGTTTTACCACTACCATTAGGATTCAGCCGCTATCAAGCTGATTTTTTGGCAAGCCAATGTGATGCTTTTTTAATTGATGATCGTGGCCGCACCACCTTGACAGAAAAATGGCTACAGCCAATAACATCAAAAATATTCTCTGTTCCTGAAATATTGGCTGACTTCGATTCCAACGATCAAACAGTTTCTTTAGGTTTAATACCGTCTTTACCGTCCGACTGGACCTGTAAAATCATTCATACCTCAGGCACAACCAGTCGTCCCAAGGGGGTGAAACAGAGTCTAGGTGGACTTGATATAATTTTAAACGCTCTGTTGCAGAAAGTGCCTCAGCATAATCACAAAGTCTATTTATCATTAGTTCCATTAAGTTTGCTTATAGAGCAAGTAACGGCAATTTATTTACCATTGCTTAGTCGGGGCATTATTCATTTCCTTGAGCCCGACACCCCCTTAATTGGTGAGAAAAACTGCCAATTGGACACCTTACTGTATCGCTTGCAAGAGGCCGGAGCTACAGCTGTCACTGTTCCACCAGCAATGTTAGATATATTTTTGTTAATTACTGCCACGAATAATAAAATAAAAAACTACCTCCAAAATAACGTCCATATAACTGTCGGTGGTGCTCCAGTGAGTGCCGAAAAAATAAGGATGTTAAAAGCACTGAATATTTCTGTCTATGAAGGTTATGGTCTAAGTGAGAACGGCTCAGTAGTCAGTACTGGAACCTACAGCGAAAACAAAATTGGAAGTGTCGGAAAGCCTTTGTCTCACGTGCAGGTGCGAATAAACTCTAACAATATAGTCGAAATTAAAAGCACATCTCTGTTCCAAGGCTACTCCGAAATTGACCCAAGCGCATGCTCGATCTCACAAGATGGCTGGTTAGATACAGGGGACATAGGCTTCATTGATGATGAGGGATATTTGCATATCACGGGGCGCGCTAAAAACATGTTGTGCCTTCCAAACGGGAGAAATGTTTCTCCCGAACAGGTCGAGATTTCATTTCAAGACCAGCCTGAAGTAGAGCAAGCGATACTCTTCTTAAGTGATACACAACAGCTAACTATTTTTCTGGTAGTCACTCCTCTTTTCAATATAAACACCATAAAAAAATGGTCGGAAGAAGCCTTTTCCGAGGTAGAGAGACCCGATAGTTTCTGGATAGTTGCACCAAACTCTCATGAATGGGCAAGCATCCGAGAAGAATCAATAACCCAAAAAAGAAAATTGCTAGCCGAAATGGCTATCCCTCATCTCGTAACTAGTTAACTCAAGGAAGATATCTATGAACAACACACTTTATAACGCGCATATTATTACTGATAAAGAGATTGCACTACACGAACCAACCTCTGAAATCTATGACCGCTTAAAACAGTCTGGCGTTATTGTTCTGAGAGAGTGCTTTAACAAAATTGAAGACTTTGGTTCCTTTGTAAAAAGGCATAGCTCACGCTTAACCCTTGATCCTGGCAGAACATTCACTGGTGGTGTGGCTCAGTTGGTAGATGCTGGCACTAGTGCCGTTGGCCTACACTGCGAAAATGGTAATGCACCCATCTGGCCTGACTTAACTTGGTTTTTTTGCACTCAAGCACCGCTCTTAGGCTCTCAAACTACACTCTGTGATGGAGTAAGTACCTTAGAAAAACTTTCAGAAAAAACCATCAAACGATTTGAAAATAAAAAAATCCGCTATCGAAGATCAGTGCCTGGAGATAAATGGAGACGGATTGTCTGCTACTACAACACCAGCATCCAAGATATTGAAAAGGCTCGATTTGAAGATCTTAAAAAAATTGTTGGAGATAATAGTTCTACCCATATGAAATATTCTCCCGATGAAGATAGCGTAGATTATAGCTTTACAACTTCAGCTATACAGATTTCGTCATTTTGCCAAAAGCCAGCATTCGCAAATAGTATTTTAGGACCATCCTTTAATTATGAAAAGCCCACCATAGACTTCGAAGACGGAGAACCTTTCGATAACAAGCTACTAGTCGAAATAAACTCTGTTACCGATAAAAATACATATATTGTCGGATGGCAAGACTTCGATTTAGTTATGATTGATAATCGTCGTGTTATGCATGGCCGTGAAAAAATAATAGATGACCGTAGACAAATCTATAATGCATTAAGCTATCGGTGATTATGATGAATAGTACCTATGTTTCAGATGCGGCTTATGAGACTTTTAACACATCAGACGGGCGTGAATTTATTGACCTGTCTGGAGGCTTCGGATATCAAATACCTGAAATAATCACCTCTGTTAGCAATCAACTAGATAAAATTGGACTATCCAACCGTGTACTGATTAGCGCACCGTTAATAGCTCTGTGCGAAGCTCTAGCAGATGCACTAGGCCCAAATTTTGAAAGTTCTTATGTATGTAACTCGGGAGATGAAGCATTTGAAGGAGCGATGAAGCTGGTCCGCGGAATGTATCCAACAAGAAAAACCATTATAGCTGTTAGTGGCAATAATTACGGTAACATGACTTATGGATCCTTGGCATCTGAGTTAAATATATTCTCTTCTTTAGCATCATATCTAGGTGTAAGGGTCATTTGGGTCTCTGCAGAAACCAACTTGAAAGAAATAGATGCATGGAAAGACTGTCTCGCATTCTGTTATGGGCCTTTTATACGATCAAGTGATGGAACAAGAGGTTTGCTTGATACCCGCTGGATAGAGTCTGCTGAGGACTTGGCACGTCGTCACGGTTCCCAAACAATCTGGACTGATATTGATACTTGCTTAGGAAGTCTGGGAGAGCAGTTTTCTCATGAGTTGCTTCGTGCTCATCCAAATCTAGTTGTTTTAGGCAACAGTCTGGGAGGAGGCTGCATTCCGATAGGAACCTACAGCTGTAGCCAATCCATGGCCTACGCCGCTTATGGTCGACACTCACCCGCTAAACATGGCAGTACTACAGCTGGAAACCCCCCTTCCTGTATCGCTGCACTTGCAGCTCTCCAATTATCAAAAGAACAGAAATTTTGGCAACGCTGTACGAGTAACGGTAATTTACTTGCAGCAGCCCTCAAGGAGTATCCAATCAGCCAATTTGGTGGCTGGGTCTGCCTTAAGCTGGACACACTCCAACAGGCCAGCACCGTTCGCCACGCTCTTCTCGCTGCTGGTATATTTGTGCGGTCTGAAGATCACGCAGAAATAGTATTTCGTTGTCCTCTAAGCGCTCGCACCTCAGTTATCCAATCCGCTGCCAAAACTATTGGAAGGACACTACACCATGTTATCTAATAAATCGCGTAACGAATGGGTAGATCTTTGCTATAAGCATTGGACTCCATCAGCTGCCAAACTGTATCGAATTGCTAATACCGGACTGGAGCTGTCTGCTAGGGATTGCCGCGTTACAGACCATCGCGGCCGATCATTTATCGACTGCGCATGTAGCTACGGAATATTCTTGGTGGGTCATGCCAACCCAACAGTCAAAGCCAGTAGCATCTCTCAGCTTCATCAGTTATCCACAACCCCGCCTGGGTTTTCAAACCAGCCGCAGCTTGAGCTATCTGAAAAACTCAGAACAATCGTACCTGGAGAGTGGGGAGTAGTAACTTACACCATGACTGGAGCTGAAGCCATCGAACAAGTAATTCGTTTTTTACTATCCATTCAAGCTCCAAGAAACCGAATCGTTATAATGGAACAGTCATACCATGGAAAAACATTAGCCACGATGAATATACTTGGTCAAAATATTGATCGAAACGAGTACGGGCTAAATCGAGAGAATATTATATTTATCCCTTATGGGGATTTTACCGCTCTAGAAAGTGCGATAAACGAGCAAGTAGCAGCAGTATTCGTTGAACCAATTCTCGGTGGAGCTTATCTTCGAGTTCCCCCAAAGGGCTATATTCAACGTATTCGGGCGCTTTGTGATCAATTTGGCTGTCTTATGGTTGCTGACGAAATTCAAACCGCCTTTGGTCGCTGCGGAAAATGGTTTGCTATTGAATATGACAGAGTGATACCTGACATTATCGTTCTATCAAAGGGATTAACAGGAGGTTATGCCGCCATAGCAGCTGTTTTATATAGCTCTGTTCTCAGTAAACAAGCCAGCTCTTCAATACCTATATCTAGAAATGGAGGACAGCCCTATGCATGCGCAACAGCTCTAGGTGCTATTGAAGCTCTGGAGCGTGATCAGTTAATTGAGCGCTCCGGCTTAGTTGCGGACAAGTTAGGTAAAGGCCTGCAACTTTTAGCAGAAAAATACCCCCAGATCATCATAGATGCTCCGGCGATTGGTTTAATGACAGGTCTACGTTTACGAGGGGCCGTATTTGAAGCATTACTAAGTATGGAGCTAACTCGAAGAGGTGTTCATGCAGGTCATTCAATGAACGAAAAAGCCAGTGAACCTGTACTTCGTTTTTATCCGCCACTAACCATTAGCGATGAAGATGTCTCTCTTGTGCTTGATGCAATTGATCAATCACTATCCATGATTATAAGCAAGTCAAAATGGCAATTGAAGCTTATATCACCAGTGATACACAACTTATACAAAATACCTTATTCGTGGTTATCTAAAGGAGCGAGTCATGATTGATCAGATGTCCCTCACTCAACAGGCAAAAGCTATTCGGGATGGTAGTCTGACCAGTACTGTACTGACAAAGCATTACCTTTCAACCATTCGGAAACATAACCCCAGCATCAATGCGATCGTACAGATGCGCGAAGAAAGTGTCATTCTTGATGAGGCTAACCAAGCGGATAAAGAAGCAGCTCATGGAAAATTTCGCGGACCACTGCATGGTGTACCTATCACTATCAAAGACGTTCTTCATGTAAAAGGTTATCGTCTCTCGCGTGGTATAGCTGAGTTTATGGGTGAGGCTAGTTTAGAGGATGCTACTGTCGTTGAAAGACTACGCAACGCAGGCGCAATCATTCTTGGTCTTACTAATGTTCCTGAGTTATGCATGGCGTTTGAAACTGAAAATCTTATTTATGGCCGTACGAATAACCCATATGATCAAACGAAGTCTGCAGGTGGTAGTAGTGGTGGCGAAGCTGCCGCCATTGCTGCCGGAATGTCTCCGGCAGGTCTTGCGTCAGATGCCAGTGGTAGCGTTCGCGTACCAGCACATTTCAACGGAATTTGTTCTCTGAAATTAACTCAAGGTCGAGTTCCCCTTACAGGTCAATTTCCCCGAGAACGCTCAGGACTATTCCACCATACATCCAATTTTGGTGTGATGGGACGCTATATTGATGATCTTGAAATTCTGGGCCAGTTAATATCTGGGCCCGATCATAAAGACCCTGATACGGTGAATGTGCCTTGGATCAGCGACAATGTAAACCTGCCTATGTGCAAGGCCGCATTCCTATACCAAACGTCTACTGTCTCTCCAAGCAAACCAGTAAAAGAAGCACTCGACAGCATTCGATCCATCCTTTCTTCTAGCATTTTATCTACAACAGAGGAAGCCCCTCCAATGTTCGAGGAGGCCAGTGAGATAATGTGGCGGCTATTCATTACAGGGGGAGATGGCGCTAAAGGATGGAAGCAGTTACTAAGTAGCATTAACAAACATATATGCACCCCTCAGCTAGAGGGCCTAATACGCATGAGTGAAGATGTCAAACTTAATGCAGAACAGATGAAAATAGACTGGGAAAATCTAGATCGTTTTCGTTACCACTTAGCAAGATTTTTCCGAAATTATGATTTTCTCATCACGCCCGTACACCCTACTACGGCTTTTCCACACGGGAACTCACTCAATAATAGACATGACTACGATTATGTTTTTCCATTCAGTATTTCTGGATCACCAGTAGTAGTTATTCGTGCTGGATTTGACCCAGATACACAGCTTCCTATAGGAATTCAAATCATCGCCGCAAAATGGCAGGAAGCGAAGTTACTAGTGTTGGCACGTTTTTTGGAAAAACGACTTCAACCTTGGACGCCAGTCTTCAAAAGTTCTGAACTCAAAAAAAACTCTATTTAACCTATGCTCTCTGAATGGAAACTAGCTATGGCTGACGCAGTTTACGATGAAATTGGTGATAAATTTGAAATCGCTGTAAACAACACAAGCGAAAGACTTGTAGAAATAAACACCTTCCAAAAAATGGTACAGAATGTAAGTAATAAGTACGTTCTCGATTTAGCATGTGGTAGCGGTTTTTTCTCGCAATTGCTTATTCAAATGAACGCAAAGAAAGTGGTGGGAGTTGATATTTCAAGTGAAATGATCAGACTCGCGCGCGAGGAAAATAAGAATACAGATCGACTCTCCTTCGAAGTCTACGATATCTTAGACATGCCGAATTTAGGGTTATTCGATATGGTAACAGCCGTTTGGCTTCTTTGTTATGCAAAAGATAAGAAGTTACTTACTACCATGTTTTCTAAGATTTTCGACAGTCTTAAAGAAAACGGGGTTTTCATTGGATACACATCAAATCCAAATTTCCGTATGTCTATAAGCAACTTTACCAAATATGGCCTAACAATTACTTCAGAAACACCAATACCCGGCGGGTTGCTATGCGATGCACAATTTGCCACTACTCCCCCGATCCCTTTTCAATTCTACAGGCTTTCGAGAGAAGTCTATGAGGCAGCAGCACGAAAAGCAGGTTTCCGGAACATACAATGGGTAACCCCATTAATCCCGCAGACAGCAATAGAGTTTTACGGCAATGACTATTGGAACGACTATAGAGAGAATTGCGACCAGATAGGGATTATCTGCCGAAAATAGCACATACATAAAGTATAAAGTATGTAGTCGATCAACTAAACCCGACTACATACTTGCACGTCATGAGAAATATTCTATATCCGACTATACAACACCTTATCGCAATACTTAGACCTCACAACACATCCCTAAATTAAACAGCACCTTAATTAACTACCTCTTGCTTAAAACCATCTGGATAGTAATAACCTGTATCTATAGTTCGCTCCTTGTGCTTTACCATAAAAACAGCTAGAAACTTATCAAGCCTTGCGACCACCGAGCAGCCATAGCCTTCTACTGTTTTCAACAGGACGAATATATCGCTCTCATTCTACTAGAGGTGTGACTATGTAGGCACAGCGTCTAGCCTTAAGTAAAATATGCTCAACCCGCTCAACTCGAGCCTGCAATACTTGCTCGAAAAGTAGTAACTCTGCACGACAAAAACCTTGGCACACGGTCGCTGCTGCGCAGATAGGGCAGTGATTCTCGATTAATAAAAAAGTCCCATCCTCTCGATTCTCATACTCTGACATATACCCTTCACGAGAACGCAACGCTACCAACTGTATAACACGCTCTTTCAGGGTAGACGCATCTTTAAGTTCTCGTAAATAAATTTCCCTAGTTTTCTGTTCTCTAATATCAATCAAGCGATCAATCGCTTCTTCCCCAAATGTTTGGCGCACCGTATCAATTAGTTGAACAGTCAGATCTGAGTGTGTATCTGGAAAGCGTGCGTGTCCTACCTTAGTAAGTTGCCAATATTGGCTAGGTCGTCCTACACCTCTTGGCTGTGAGTATGCCTCAACCAAGTTGAATGCTGCTAGCTTCGTGAACTGCTGACGCGCTGCCTCAGATGTCATCCCTAACATAGATCCTGCATCCGCTGCTTGCTGCGGGCCGCGAGTCTTGAGTAAGTACAACAGCCGATCTGCGGTTGAGGATAAAGCTCCCCCTGAATTTTCCAAGCTTATGGTTGACAAATTAACCCCCCCCTCTTAATATCCAAGCGTTCTCTTGTTATATCAACCTTAACGTATTATGCAATCTATGGCAATCATGCGTCTCTGCCTTTTGCTGCTTGGAGATTTTATGTCCACGAAAGAAGGAAGCTGGGGAGATTTACTCTCCGGCAAGAATGCTGCTCGCTCCTTAGCGCTATCCGGTGGGGTAGCGCTACATGCCATCAACATTTATATAACCACGACGGTGCTACCGTCGGTAGTCAAGGAAATTGGCGGACTGGATCTCTACGCTTGGAATACGACACTGTTCGTTGTGGCATCTATTCTCGGGTCGGCGCTGACTGCCAAGTTACTGAATGCCGCTGGCTCACGTGGAGCTTATGCTATTGCCACAGCGTTTTTCATTGCCGGCAGCCTAGCCTGCGCCCTAGCTCCAAACATGCCCATGATGATAGTTGGCCGTGCAATACAAGGACTAGGAGGAGGCTTCCTGTTTGCCTTGAGCTACACGATGATCTATGCCGTTTTCGATGAACGCTTGTGGCCAAGAGCAATGGCTCTGATTTCAGGCATGTGGGGCGTAGCAACTCTTCTAGGTCCAGCTGTAGGTGGTATATTTGCTGAGATGGACGCTTGGCGATCCGCATTTGGTGCGCTCGTACCTGTTACGCTGCTGTATGTGGTACTCGTCTGGCTAGTGCTTCCCGCGCGTAGCCGTGACAACACAGCCAACACCAACAGGTTGCCGGTTACACAGTTACTACTATTAACTACAGCGGTACTAGCGATAAGCGCCGGCAGTATGTCACCAGACCCACTTTGGAATATAGCAGGAGTTGTGTTAGCAATTATACTAATGGTACTTCTGGTTCGCAAAGAATTCATTAGTGAAACGCGACTTCTGCCCAAGAATGCACTGCGCCTTGATTCCCCGCTATTAGCTCTATACATCACTATCGGACTTTTAGTTATTGGCATGACCAGCGAAACTTTCGTGCCATATTTTCTACAAACTCTGCATGCTCAGACGCCTCTAATATCCGGATACTTAGCCGCGCTCATGGCAGCAGGCTGGACTGTATCGGAAATATGGAGTTCGAGCTGGAAAAAAAGCGCTATTCGCCATGCTATTGTCAATGGACCAGTACTAGTCTTGGCTGGAATGGCACTGCTGGCCTTCAGCGTTCCATACCATATACAAAGCGACTGGCCAATACTGGGCTTTATTTGTCTTGGACTAGTACTCGTAGGCTTCGGAATAGGCCTGGGCTGGCCGCATCTGCTAACACGTATTCTACAGGTCGCGGCAACTGACGACCAAGACGCGGCGGCCACCTCTATTACCACTGTACAACTGTTCGCCACCGCACTCGGGTCTGCACTAGCAGGACTGTTTGCCAACCTAGGTGGCTTGAATATTCCTGGCGGTATCGAAGGCGCATCAAGCGCAGCACTCTGGCTATTCATAGCATTGGCCTTAGCACCATTGCTGGCTATTTTTAGTGCTGCGCGCGTTGCTACCGCGCTTAAAAAAGAACACCTTTCTCAGTAATCTCGATATTTTCTCTATAACCCGCTATTGGCTGATAGCGAATCAATTTTCCATTCACCATTGAGTCATAATACTATGAAATATGAACTTCCCCCACTACCTTATGAAACTTCTGCCTTAGCCCCTTACATGTCTGAGGAAACCTTGAACTTCCATCATGGAAAACACCATCAATCCTATGTAGATAACCTAAACGTATTAGTGATAGGCAGCGAGTTAGAAGGCAAAGACCTAGAAAGTATCATTCTCAACTCCAATGGTAGTATCTTCAATAACGCAGCTCAAATCTGGAATCACACGTTTTTCTGGAACAGTATGAAGCCACAAGGTGGCGGTCAACCTGAAGGAGCTTTAGCTCAGGCTATTTCCGAACGATGGGGCAATCATTCACAGTTCGAGAAAGAATTTGCTGCAAGTGCTGCCAGCAACTTCGGTTCAGGATGGACATGGCTGGTCAAAAAGAATGATGGCACACTGGACATCATTAACACCTGTAACGCCTTCACTCCCATAACTTCCAGCGATGTACCCCTACTGACCCTAGATGTATGGGAGCATGCCTATTACATTGACCATCGCAATGCCCGTCCAAAGTTTATTGCAACGTTTCTGAACCATTTAGTCAATTGGGACTTTGCCATACGTAATTTCCGCTAATATGAATACCATCCGTTGTCACTTCTGGCGCGACGTCTGTATAACTGCTTTAGCACCAGCTATCTGGGGTTCAACCTATCTGGTGACATCGGAAATACTGCCACCTGATCGGCCGTTCACAGCGGCCGTGATTCGCACATTACCGGCAGGATTACTATTATTTCTAATGACACGCCATATCCCCGCTAAGCGTCATTGGCTGCGGCTGTTGATCTTGAGTGCATTCAATATAGGTGTATTCCAAGCTCTACTTTTCGTGGCAGCATATCGTTTACCAGGTGGACTAGCAGCTGTTCTTGGATCAACTCAACCTCTAATTATCATGGGGTTGCTATGGGCCGGAGATGGCAAGTCTCCCACTCAAGTCAACCTATGGGCTGCACTGATAGGTGTAGTTGGGATGGCTATTCTATTACTATCACCCCAAGCAGTTTTCGACCCTATAGGTATTACTGCTGCTTTACTAGGAGCGGTGTGCATGGCAGCTGGCACCCACTTTGGACGCCAATGGCAAATAGATATTCCTATTCTCGCGCTGACCGGATGGCAGTTGCTCATAGGCGGAGCCATACTCGTACCTATAGCATGCCTGTTTGATGCACCTCTTCCTGCATTGACCCTGCTACAGATTTCAGCCTATAGCTACCTCTCACTGATTGGAGCATTACTGACCTACATCTTGTGGTTCAGAGGAGTTGCTCTCCTGCCATCTGTTGCAGTGTCTTCGCTGAACCTCCTCAGTCCATTAACTGCCGTTTTTCTAGGCTGGATAGTACTTGGCCAATCGATGACCTTCACAGCTACGATCGGGCTGACTCTTGTGTTAGCCAGCGTGCTATCTGTGCAATGGTTAAGCATTCGCTCAATGTAACCATCCGAACACACAGCGCTGTTAAGCCACAACAAATACATACGATTGTTTGTTTAAGGAGGATCTAATATTTTAAGCCTGAACGATAGAGTTCAGGCCTGCTTTGTACTCATCCCTTTACTTGCTCTCCCGAATAAGCCGATCGACTATTGACTCTCATTAGATCTACCTAACTTTCCCTACAGCGACATCATGCACAGTCTGGAACAGCTCAGAGACACCTTGTTCATTCAACTGAGGCCGATAAGAAGAGCTATAGGTGACATAAACCATAGAGCCTATGCCATTCTTTTCCAATTCGATCACGATACGATTTGGCGGGTTCAGATCGCCGTAGTTTTTACCCATTTTGTAGAAGCTACCAGGTGCTGCTTCCCAAACAGCCTCTTGACCAGCCAATGCAGTGGCTTTCCAAGAATCAGAGTCTCTACCGGAGTTTTTCAAGGCAGCAATCTTGGCATCGACATCTTCAAAATTGTAATAACGTCTCAATCGAGCGGCTGCTGTATCAACATCAACAGGCACTAAAACGTCATATTTACGATCTTCTCTAACAATTCTACCGCCGGTCAGAAACGCAGTGAGTTCACTGCTGGCATCACTGACCGTTTGATTCATCTCTGACAACTCTTGTGTCGAGCATCCACCTAATAAAGCAGCTGAACACACTGTTAGCATTGCGAGGGTTCGTTTCATATTTCTGTTCCTTTTAGAGTCAACGGATTACTACGCCCAGTTGATATTGAAACAAAACCACAAACCCCCTACAGCAAACAAAGCGAATCGCTGGCAATCGTTTTACAGCATCTGCTGAGTCAGTTGCTCTGACATAGTGCTCTCCCTACGAACACCGAAACACTCTAATAGGCTCACATGAAAAGACTCTTTCAGCGGTGGTCAAAAAAAAGCACGACAGCATCCACCGTAACGCACAAGACAGGTGAGTACCTGCACCCGAAGTCTGCCCAAGTCTTATTAAGCAGCGATCGACGACAGGCCTTGCTCGATCAGATATGGGAGCAAACCTCCATATCCCGTGAAACCTATCAAACGCTGTATATGGAGCCAATTACTCGGTATGCCGAACTGGTTCAAGAACTGCCTGCCAGCGAGACGCACCAT
>Ga0265295_1005574_pt1 | contig 15884 bp, 13 predicted proteins | sample Munlansysbiofilm_FD_192503 | JGI IMG/M metagenome (GOLD analysis project Ga0265295, IMG submission 192503) | Leachate microbial communities from a municipal landfill in Southern Ontario, Canada - Methane capture system biofilm | ecosystem: Engineered > Solid waste > Landfill > Unclassified ... | reverse complement strand
CTGAAGAAAAATTTGCAGCATGGCTTGAGGAAAAAGATGTTAAAATTCAAGCAAAGAAAGAACGCCTTGTTAAAGGTGAACAAGACGAAACGGCTAAACGACTAGAGGCAGAAGCCAAGGTTCGTGAAGCACGTGCTCAAGAAATCGCCAAAAGGCAAGCCGAACTAGCAGCTAAAGAAGCTAGTGAGAAAGCTGAAAAAGAAGCAGCTAAAGAAGAGGCAGAGGTTGTTGCTGAAGAAAAGACGGAACCTGCAGCTAAAAAGGTAGAACCTGCCAAAGAAAAGGCGGAACCTGCAGCTAAAAAGGTAGAAGCAGCCAAAGAAAAGACAGAACCCGTAGCTAAAAAAGTAGAAGCCACCAAAGAAAAAGCAGAACCTGTAGCTAAGAAAGCAGAAACAACCAAAGAAAAAGCGGAACCTGCAGCTAAAAAGGTAGAACCTGCCAAAGAAAAGGCGGAACCTGCAGCTAAAAAAGCAGAACCTGCCAAAGAAAAAACTGAACCTGCAGCTAAAAAAGAAGAACCTGCTAAAGAAAAGGCGGAACCTGCAGCTAAAAAGGTAGAAGCAACCAAAGAAAAGACAGAACCTGCAGCTAAAAAAGAAGCAAAACCAGCAGCTGAAGACAAAAAAGAAACCCCTAAAGAGAAAGAGTAGGATTCTTTATGGTAAACCATCCTCACTTAACTGAGATTGGTAAAATTCAGCGAACCCATGGAGTTAACGGAGAACTTCAGGTTAGCGGGTTAAACGATTTTTTATCTGAAAATCATACATTAGAATCGGTATTCCTTTCAATTGAGGGAATACCGATTCCTTTTTTTATAGCATCAATACGCCCCAAGGGAACTAATCTGGTGCTACTAACATTTGAGGATATAACAACCCTAAAATTAGCTCAAGAACTGGTTGGGCATAAAATACTTGCAGAGGTTACAAGCAAGCAACCGCCAGAAGAACTATCCCTCGATAACCTTATAGGATTTACTATAGTGTCGAGGTTAGGTGTTCAACTTGGCACCATAGCGGCCCTACAGGATTATTCTGGAAATTTAATTTTCGAGGTTTCCAATCCCACCAACAACGAGCTACTAATACCGGCTTCCCCTGATCTAATTATGGAAATTGACGAGGAGTCAAAAACTATAATAATGGATGTACCCGAAGGGATTACTAATTTGTAACTAACTTTTCACCTCTTTCTCGAACCCGATAATACGTTCACGCCATCGGGATGGGATAGGAATACTTACCTCAAGCTTATTGCTGTACCCCACCATAACCGATTTACCCTCAACCACCAAAACGTTCTTTGTTTTATTATATATCTGATGATACATCTCAAGGCTCTTGTTCCCTATTTTCACCACTTTTGTCCGAACCTCAACCTCGTCGAACATTTTGGCTGGCGATAAAAAATTAACATTAATATTCGCAACAATCAACCCGTGGTTTTCCCAGTCCATTGGCTCCTTAAGCACATCAACCAGGTAGCGCAATCGCCCTAAATCAATATACTGAATGTACACAGTGTTATTGGTGTGACCTAGCGAATCGATATCGCCAAAACGTGTTTGGATAGGTAAGGTATGATTAAAAGAGTGGCTCATAGTAAGCTTAGTTTCTGTAAAGTGTAAAATAATTCCAGCTAAAACAATGCGATGGCTAAGTAATGCCTAACCACAAAATCTTGGCAAAACTAGTAATTATTATCGTTTTTTACCTAAGGTAACGACAACGGGGAAATGATCGGAATGATATATTTTGGGACTACTATACCCTGTAGCCGCAAAGGTTGAGCTGTAAAGAATATAATCGATACGAAACGATGGAAAAAAACCTTTATAGGTATGCCCTACCCCCACGCCAGCATCGACAAAAGCATCGTTAAGCGACTTTGTCATTCTGCGGTAGTTATAGGAAATGGGCGATTCGTTAAAATCACCGCAAACTAGAACAGGGTACGGACTACTTAGCATATGATTGGTAACCTTATCGACCTGATGAGCCCTTTTTTGCACAGCATCGCGAAATCTAAACGATATATCCTTAATTTCGTCCATTGCTTGCGACTCCTTTCGGTAATCCTGATTAAGCAGAAAATTAAGATTTCGCTCCTTCAGCCTAAACGACTGTAAATGGATATTATAAACCCTTAACGTATCGTTACCCACCTGTATATCGGTAAAGATGCAGGCATTGGCACTATTCTCAAACCTAAGCTCGCCCGTATCAACTATAGGATGGCGGCTATAGGTAACCATACCATAGCCTGATTTGGGTTTCTTCACTATGTAGCCAAAATGGGCGTTGTAATCGAGTTTTTGACGGGCATCGACCTCTGTAAACTGTTTGTTATCAACATAAAACTCTTGCAAGCAAGCAATGTCGGGATTTTCAGATTGAAGAAACTCATACACCGCATTATATGTGGGCGGTTGTTTTGACCACGAGTATAGATGAAATAAATTTACATTATACGATATTACCTTTAGGTCGGAGTCGGCCTTAAGCAATGTTTTCCCAAAAGGGAACTGAAAAAAGCTGGCAAAATGCGATACGCCAATAAGTATAAACAGGGCAGGGCATAAAAAACACCATTTCCAACGAGCAATCCAGTACACCAACAACACAACATTAAGCAGTAAAATAAAGGGGTACATCAACCCTAAGAATCCAAGGTACCAAAAAAGGGTTGGCTCAACATATACCGATAGGTATGAAAGCAGCAGCAAAAAACCAGCTAACAGGGTAAAAAACCAGAGTATTTTATCGATAAACTTTCGCAACGCTAAAGGATAAAAGTTAAGCAATAACGCATTGGACAATATTCTAAAAAGTTGCTAATTTTTCATGCGGAAGAGGGTTTGCTTCTCCTCTTCGGTAAGGGTTGAGTACCCACCCTTCGATATTTTATCTAAAATTCTATCAACCTCCTTCTGCTGCTCAGCCTTTTGCTTATTGTACTCATAATCATCGGTGGGTTTACGATAATCAACCTTCATTTTTTTCCTCCGCCTAGCTGATGGTTTACTAGTAAAAGCATCAATAACGAAGTTAACTGGGCGAACCAAATCTATATCTTGCTTCTGAAAGTAAATAAAAAGATACCCAAACAAAGCCCCGCCCAGGTGAGCAATGTGTCCACCAGCATTTGAACCCGCAATGCTAATTACATCGAGCAAAACCATAAATAGAGCTAAATACTTTAACCTTACCCGACCAATAAACATAAGGTTTAAAGTGTAGTTAGGAGCGTATGCTGCCACGGCAAAAACAACGGCCAAAACCGATGCCGATGCACCTAGTGCAAATGATACAGGCAACACATCGGCAAAAACTGGGAAAATATTATAGAAAAGAATATATAGCAATCCACCGGAAAGCCCTCCCATAATGTAAACCCCAAGCAACTTCCGTTCGGTCATAAAAGAGAGAAAAATTTTTCCCATCCAGTATAGCCACAGCAGGTTAAAGAGGATATGTATAAACCCCTCGTGAAAAAACATGTAGGTTAGCAAGGTCCATGGACGCCTTGCAAGGGTTGGGAGATGTGCAGGAACGGCAATATATCGCGATAGTATAAACCCTATATCGATACCACCTAAAACCAATACGGCCCTAAATATATTAAAGGCTAAGAAAACCCCTAGGTTAATGTAAATAAGCTTAACCAGCATTCCTCCATGCCTAAACGATTGCTTTATTTCGTGTAAAATACTATTCATTGTAAGTACAATTTAATGCTAGTAAAAATTATTACGCTGCTTTTTCCAAACCTTAATCAGTATAAACCCAAAGAGCATTCCGCCAAGGTGAGCAAAATGAGCCACTCCGCTGTTTGGCTGACTAAAACCTAAAAACAGCTCAATTAATCCATACCCAATTACAAAGTACTTCGCTTTAATGGGAACTGGTATAAACATTATCATAAGCTCCGTGTTTGGGAAATACATCCCGAAAGCCAAAAGCAGCCCAAATACCGCCCCCGAAGCCCCAACCGTTGGAATATTAAGCATAATATTTAGAGCCGCCATCCCTTGATGCGCATAATTTTTCCCCATCTCGAACACGGCAACTCCCTCCGATTTAACAAGGGCAATTTGCTCGGGCGTTAGGTTGGACATAACCGACTTAACTTCAATAAAGTTTACAAGCGAATGCAGAGCGGCAGCACCTAACCCAGTAAAAAAGTAGTAGATAAAAAAACGCTTACTGCCCCACACCTGCTCCAAAATTCGACCAAACATAAAGAGGGCAAACATATTGAAAAACAGGTGAGCTATTCCCCCGTGCATAAAAATATGAGAGATTAGCTGATATGGACGAAAATTTGATGACTCGAAATAGAAAAGACCCAACACTCTGGTCAAATCGATGTGCATAGTACCCCTAAAAACAAAAGTGGCAAGCAACATTATAATGTTTATTATAATTAAATTCTTAACCACAGGAGGCATATTCTGAAAAATGGATCTTCTGCTAAGGTTCATTCCTTCTTGTAATTTTGATGGTTACCAATCTCCAAAGATAAATATTTTTGACCAACTCGACCCCACAAAAGCCGTCCGTTCATATTATTTAACACCTTTTACCACCAAAGGTTTTATAAGGCTTTTAACCCGCATTATTCATCAAATTTGTTAATGATGAATGCAAATGCGGATTACCCCAACATGGTCGAGCTCAATTTTGGGTAACAAAATAGGCTGTGAGACCTAGTCGCTGTCGGATGCCCCAAATTAATCGAATGAATAATTGGGGTTAGATAGGTTAAAAACAGGCTATAGATTACAAATGAAAGCATTTGTGTCCGGTTAATATTTATAGATTCCTCCCTACGGTCGGAATGACAGGGCGTTGAGCCATATTGGGGAGGGGAGGGCTTGGCTAAATAGCCAAGCCCTCCCCTAAAAACTAAACATTTGTCATTGACAAAGGCATTTCTATTTTCAACCGCTTTATCGAACATACGTTTCAGAACGAAACGAAGTGAAGCGAAGAATTTATAATATATAACACTATTGTCCGGAGAATCCCTAATATTGATTACTAGATTCTTCACTCCACTGCGTTACGCTCAGAATGACAACATGTTAGATGTAAGAAGAATCTCAAAAGATTTACCGGACAACAGTGAATATATAACTATGTTTTTACCGGACAATAGTGAAACGAAAGCATAAAATACACATTTCACAGGTGCTTTATTTGGATAAAAGAATTTTACTAATAGTTTTCAACACCACAAAGATTTTGAGAATTGATTAGCTAACTTTGGGTTTTAGTATAAATACCCGCCAAATAATATAACTCACTACTAGCAAGCAATGAGCAAATTTGTACACCTTCACGTTCACACACAGTACTCAATCCTTGACGGAGCATCGAGCATTAAAGGTTTAATAGATAAGGCAATAAGCCTAGGGATGAGAGGCATTGCGATTACTGACCATGGCAACATGTTTGGTGTTAAGGAGTTTGTAAATACCGTAAGCAAAGCGAACCAATCACATCTTTCTGAAATAAAAAGGTTGCAAAAAGAAATTGATTCTGCTAAGAATTCAGATACTAGCGAGGAACTAAAAATCAAACTCGCTGCCACACAACAAAAGCTTTTCAAGCCAATTATTGGATGCGAGGCCTACGTAACAACCGACAGGAAAGTTCGCGACAAGAATAGAAGAGGCGGCGACCACCTTGTGCTACTGGCAAAAAACCTTACGGGCTACCACAACCTTACTAAAATGGTATCGTACTCGTGGACCGAAGGTTTTTACCAAAGACCTCGAATTGACAAGGAATTGCTACGCAAGTATGGCGAGGGAATAGTTGTGTCGTCGGCATGCCTTGGGGGCGAAATACCTCAGGCTATCATAAAAGGAAACGAAGCTAGAGCGGAGGAAATTATTTACGAGTTTAAGGAGATATTTGGCGACGACTTTTACCTTGAGGTAATGCTTCACCCCGTTAAGCCTGGTGGATTTGCCGAAAGAACATACCAAGAGCAGAAACGAGTTAATGAGGTTATATTTAAACTCGCTGCCAAAACGGGAGTAAAGTGCATTGCCACAAACGATATACACTTTATTAATGCCGAGGATGCCCAAGCCCATGACAGGCTAATATGCCTAAACACAGGAAAGGAGGTAGACGACCCAAATCGTCTGCACTACACCATGCAGGAGTATCTGAAAAGCGAAGATGAGATGCTCAGGCTATTCCCAAACCATCCCGAGGCAATATACAATACCGAAGAGATACTCAACAAGATTGAGATTTACTCGCTCGACCATGATCCTATTATGCCCGAATTTGGGCTACCCGACGGCTTTACTGACGACAACGAGTACTTAAGGCATTTAACCTATAAGGGCGCAGAAGTGCGCTGGGGCAAAAACCTATCGGATGAAATTAAGGAAAGGCTCGATTTTGAGCTTGAAGTAATTAAGAGCATGGGGTTTCCCAGCTACTTCCTTATTGTGTGGGATTTTCTGGTTGCCGCCCGCGAAATGGATGTGTCGGTTGGGCCAGGAAGAGGTTCGGCAGCAGGTTCGGCAGTTGCATACTGTTTAAAAATTACCGATATCGACCCCCTTCGGTACGGGTTACTATTTGAGCGCTTTCTTAACCCCGAACGTATCTCAATGCCCGATATTGATATCGATTTTGATGAGGATGGACGCGAGCAGGTGATGAATTGGGTTGTGAATAAGTACGGAAAAAACCGTGTGGCCCATATCATAACCTTTGGAACAATGGCTGCTAAAATGGCCATTCGCGATGTTGCCAGGGTACAAAGGCTTCCGCTGCCTGAGGCAATGCGCATTGCTAAGTTAGTACCCGAACGGCCTGGAATAACCCTTGCACAAGCATACAAAGAGGTTCCAGAGCTACTTCAATGTAAAAACTCGCCCAACGAGCTGGTTAAATCAACACTACAGTACGCCGAGGTACTCGAAGGGTCGGTTAGGCAAACCGGGGTTCACGCATGCGGTATTATTATTGGTCGTAACAATCTTGAAGAGCATATACCAATATGCATAAATAAGGATGCCGAGCTATACGTTACGCAGTACGATGGCAAGCATGTTGAAGATATTGGGCTGCTAAAAATGGACTTCCTAGGGCTTAAAACCCTCTCGATAATCAAGGATGCGCTGCAGTTTATAAAAGAATCGAAAGGGATTGATGTTGACATTGATCATGTTGCGCTCGATGATAAGAAAACATTCGAACTATACTCCCGAGGCGATACAACCGCCCTATTCCAGTTCGAGTCGCCTGGAATGAAGAAACATCTTAGAGCATTAAAACCCAGTCGTTTTGAAGACCTTATAGCAATGAATGCCCTGTACCGACCAGGGCCTATTGAGTATATTCCTAACTTTATTAAACGTAAGCACGGCCGCGAAAAAATTGAGTACGATCTACCCGAAATGAAAGAGATTCTTGAGGAAACTTACGGAATTACGGTTTACCAAGAGCAGGTTATGAGGCTCTCGCAAAAATTAGCTGGTTTTACCAGAGGCGAAGCCGACTCGCTCAGAAAAGCCATGGGTAAAAAGCAGAAAACCGTTATGGACAAGCTTAAAGCGAAATTCATAAAGGGTTGTTTGGCCAATGGGTACGAGGAGAAGAGGATTGAAAAAATATGGGGCGACTGGGAAAAATTTGCACAATACGCCTTCAATAAATCGCACTCAACCTGCTACGCTTTCGTTTCATTCCAAACGGCATACCTAAAAGCACACTATCCAAGCCAATTTATGGCGGCTGTGCTAAGCCGTAACCTTTCCGATATAAAAAAGATAACCCTTTTTATGGACGAATGCCGACGTATGGGAGCGCAGGTGCTAGGGCCCGACGTAAATCACAGCAACTATAAGTTTACTGTAATGGATAATGGCGACATTCGATTTGGCCTGGGTGCCATTAAGGGCGTTGGCGAGGGTGCCGTTATCAATATTATTGAAACCCGAAAGGCTGGATCATTTAAAGATGTGTACGATTTTGTTGAGCGTGTTAACCTTCAAACTGTCAGTAAAAAAAACATTGAGAATCTTGTTCTGGCTGGTGCCTTGGATAACCTTAGCGACATAAAGCGAGAGCAATACTTTGCTCCCGATGCAAAGGGAGTTACCTTTATCGAAAACCTATCGCGTTACGGAGCTAAAGTTCAAACAGAAAAAAACAATGTTCAACAAACCCTTTTTGGAGGGATGGAGTCGGGGTTTGAACTTCAAAAACCCGAGCCAGTGGAAGCCGATTCGTGGTCTAATCTGGAGTACCTTTCAAAAGAAAAGGACCTAATTGGCATATACCTCTCGGCACATCCATTGGATGATTTTAAGTTTGAGGTTGATAATTTTACCAACACCTCCTTAAGCGAACTTTATGAACCAGCCCAATTAAACGGAAGGGATATATCGGTTGCGGGTATCGTTTCGGAGGCAAAAATTCTTCCCACTAAAAAGGGAACCCATTACGGGCGTATAACCATTGAGGATTTTACCGACTCGTACGAATTTACCCTATTTGGGAATAATTTTGAAACCTATCGCCCATTGTTTTACGTTGGTTACCCCCTGCTGGTTAAGGGGCGTTTTAGTCCCAATCGTTTTAGGCAAGGCGAGCTGGAATTCAACATAAAAAGCATGCAAACCTTATCGACACTGCGTGAGGATCTGGTAAAAAAAATTACCCTCTCACTCTTTGTTGACGATATAAACGAGGAGCTAGTTCAGGAGCTGAAAACCCTGACAACAAACCATCCAGGTAATGTTAACCTCAGGATTCGGGTTATCGACCTTAAATCGCATGTAAACGTTGAGCTCTTTTCGCGCACCTACAGGGTAAACGTTGGCAATGAGCTAATAGAGCATCTTAACAAAATGGATATTAGCTACAAAATAAATTAGTTGAAAAATCACTGTATCTATGCTCGCACACAGAACAACTTTTACTGAAAGATGTTATCTTTACAACATAAATAAATAACAATTAAAATTATTGAACTATGACACTAGAAATTACGGATGCTAACTTTGAAGAACTCGTTTTAAAAACTGATAAACCCGTTCTGCTAGATTTTTGGGCAGAGTGGTGTGGGCCTTGCCGCATAGTAGGGCCTTTTGTTGAAGAAATTGCTAAGGAATTTGAAGGCAAAGCAGTTGTTGGTAAAGTTGATGTTGACAACAACCCCGATGTAGCTAGCAAATTTGGTATTCGCAACATTCCTACCATCCTATTTTTTAAAGATGGAGAGGTTGTTGACAAACAAATTGGCGTTGCTCAAAAAGCAGCACTTATAAAAAAACTTGAGGCATTTCTATAATCAATCCTGCAGGGCGTAACAAAAAAAGATGCTTAATCTTTACGTAAAAAGTTGCATCTAATGATTTTAGTTACGCCTTGTTTTACAACCCCTTTATAACATGAAAGTTAGCGTTTTTTGCGCTTCAAGCGCAAAGGTTGATAAACATTACTTTGAACAGGCACAGAACGTTGCCAAAGAGCTGGTTAATGCCAATGCAACCATTGTATATGGGGGTGGCTCGGTTGGGCTAATGGGCTGCATAGCCGATACAGCGCTTGCACTTAACGGTAAGGTTATAGGTATCTTACCTTATTTTATGGAAAAGGTTGAATGGGGACACAAAAATCTTACCCAGCTAATTTTAGTTGAAGATATGCGCGAGCGTAAAAAGCGACTAATTGAAGATGTTGATGCTGTTATTGCCCTACCTGGCGGATGTGGAACCCTCGAGGAGCTTATGGAGGTATTTACACTTAAACGATTAGGGAAATTTACTAAACCCATTATTGTTTTAAGTACCAACGGGTTTTACTCGCACCTAGAGCAAATGGTCGACCGAATGATTGAGGAGCGCTTTATGCGGCCTGAGCACAAACAGATATGGCAATTTGTATCAACGCCAAACCAAATAATTCCTGCTATAAAAATGGCTCCCAATTGGGATGAAACGGCTATAGAATTTGCCTCGGTTTAACCTTTCGACCGCCTATTTCTATAGGTAAACAGCTTGCTATCGCCAATCTCATCGTAGCTAAAAAATTCTCCGCTAAGCTCGGGTGCCTTAACGCCATCGCCAAAAAACTTATTGCCAACAAATACCCTAGCTTCGTCCCAGTAGTTTTTCTTCACAAAGCTACCAATTAGCATTGCTCCCCCCTCAATAATTATTGAAAGGATACCCCGTTCGTACAGCTCGGTCAACACCTGATCCTCTACTCCACGGGCAAAATCGATTGTTTGCAGTTCCAATCCCGATATAGAGGCAAAAGTTTGTCGCTTACTTGCAGCACTCGAGTTATTCCCAATAAACACGAGGGTTGGAAGCGAACCATCGTACACATTCATGGTAGAGGGTAACCTCAATTTACGATCCAGCACCACCCTAAACGGCGAACGACCACTCCAGCTACGAACATTAAGGCGCGGATTATCTTTGGCAACGGTATTCGTTCCAATTAAAATAGCCTGCTCTTCGCTTCTCCACCTATGAACCACCTTACGCGACAACTCATTGGTAACCCATATAGGGGCGATAGGGTCACTGGGTTTTCTAACCGCATCAATATACCCATCGAGGGTCTGAGCCCATTTCAGAATTACGTATGGACGACGCTTTTTATGAAAAACGAAAAACCTACGATTTTGTTCCCTAGCCTCCTCCTCCATAACACCCTCAACCACCTCAATTCCAGCATTCGACATAAGCTCAATTCCTCGCCCCTGCACCTTGGGGTTAGGGTCGCGCGTTGCCACCACAACCCTCTTAATACCCGACTCAACGATAAGGTTTGCGCAGGGAGGGGTTTTTCCAAAATGAGAGCAAGGTTCAAGCGAAACATACAGCGTAGACTCCTTTAGAAGGCCCCTATCTTTCACAGAGTTAATTGCTATTCGTTCAGCATGCTCCTTGCCAAGCTCGACATGGTACCCCTCGGCAATTATCTTGTTATTAAAAACTATTACGGCACCAACCATTGGATTTGGCGCCACATTACCCAGCCCATTTAAAGCCAACTCAAGGCAACGATGCATGTACATTCTATCTAAACTCTGCTTTTCCATATATATTTATTACTTTTGATACTGAATTGTTACCCAAAAGATGAACTGCATAAGCATTTTTCAACATTATAAAACGCTTACCAACGAGCTACAACCTATTTACGGTAAAAATGAAGCTACCGCAATGGCTCGCCTAATTATTGAACGGGTAACAGGCGATGAAATTACAAAAATTTTTGCCAACCCCGACCTAATCCTAACACCCGAACAACAATCTTTAGTACGATACTATCTTTCGCAGCTAAAGTTACAAAAGCCCATTCAATATATTCTCGGAACTACCAATTTTTTCGGCATCGAGCTACAGGTCAATCAAAATGTACTTATACCACGTCCTGAAACCGAAGAGTTGGTAAGCTGGATTATAGAATCGAACAAAATTGGCTCGCCATCAATTTTGGATCTTGGAGCAGGTTCGGGCTGTATCGCCATATCGTTGGCAAAACATATTACCCATGCCCATGTGTTTGCCATCGACATCTCTGAGAAGGCTATTAAAGTAGCACAACAAAATGCGGCTAGCGCTGGGGTTGATATTACGTTGGCACAAGCCAACATGCTTGCACCGCCCGCTCAGATTCAAGGCTCCCCATTCGATATTATTGTTAGCAATCCTCCCTACGTGCGCGAGAGCGAAAAGCAATATATGCAGCCCAACGTGCTGAACAATGAGCCATCGCTAGCCCTTTTTGTTGGCGACAACGACCCGCTAATTTTTTACGAAGCCATTGCCAAGCTTGCAGCATCGAATCTAAAGAATAACGGACTGGTTTATTGCGAAATAAACGAAGCGCTTGGCGAAGAAACAGCATCAATATTTACAACAGCAAACTTTACCGATATCACCATAAAAAACGATATAAACGGCAAGCAAAGAATGATTAGGGCACGAAAAGGATAGCGTAACACCTATTTATATAATAATCCGTTGCTCATCGTTTAGCATTAACCTATTTTACCCCATGGCAAAAACTCTCGACACCAAAAAGGCTCTCGAAAGGGCGCAAAGACTTTGCAGTCTGCAAGAAAAATGTACTGCTGACATATTGCTAAAACTAAACCAATGGGGAATTAGCCACGACGATGCCCTAAGCATTATCAACGAGCTGGTTGAAAGTAAGTTTATTGACGAGCATCGTTTTGCCCTATCGTTTGCCCGCGACAAAGCGAACATAAACCACTGGGGACCAAAAAAAATTGAGATGGCGCTACGTGCCAAACGCATTAACAACGATACAATACAGCAGGCACTAGAAGATGTTGAGCCGCTAACCGATAACAAAACTTTAGGAAATCTTCTAGGAAAAAAACTAAAGACGCTGAAGTACAAAAACGCCTACGACCTAAAAACCAAGCTGCTGCGCTTCGGCGTTTCGCGTGGTTTTAATTACAACAACGTGCTAAGCGAAGTTGATAAAATACTTAACGATTTAGATTTAACAAAAAATTCCGACTACCAATAACCTCCGCTACCGCACGATTAGCTTCGCTGAGCTCGCCAAAAAGCGACTCGGTTGTATCGTGTGGTAACGAAGAAAAACGTGTTTGTAAAAGCCACACGATATAATCGTGCGGCAGCAAGTGCTAAATTAGCAAAACCAATTCATAGAGCAAATACACTCTTATTTACTTCCATAGAAACAAAATGTATAAAAATTCACAGAACAACAATACGAAAAAAATTATTAACTATATTTAAAAAAAATGGAGGCATGAAACCATTTTCAAAAACGGGGCGTAACTGAAAAGCCAAACGAGTAGGGAAATAATTCAATAATTGACAAATAAGATGGATGCCAAAAAAACAGACATGTTTATGCTCTTAAATGCCAAATTCTTTGAATACCATCATCTTGAACAGATCAGAGGCAGACTTATGCAAATTGACGATTATAAATGGGGCCTCGTTCAAACATTACAATTCAAAGACCCGACAGTAAGCCTAATTATCTCAATACTTGTTGGTTGTTTGGGTATTGATCGTTTTTATATAGGAGATATTGGGCTAGGGATAGGTAAACTAATAACTTGTGGTGGCTTTGGTCTTTGGACTATAATTGATTGGTTCATAATTATGAGGGCTACCAAAGAGAAAAATTTGGATAAACTTCAGCAGTTTTTGTACTAATGTCAGATTACAGGGGTAAGCTATATGCTATATTGTTTATTTTATGTATGGCAGGGTATGCCTGGCTTTATTACTGTGTAAAAACAAATATCACTGAAAAAAATCTGTTGAAATTTGCCTAATAAAGCGAGTAACTAGTCTACCCTGCCCCTCTTGTGGCTCAACTCGTTCTGTAATTTCACTAGTTAAAGGAGAGTTTAGTGATGCATTAACAATAAATCCTTTGGGCTATATTGTTGCAGCCATAATGATTATGACTCCCGCTTGGGTTTTAATAGACACAGTTTTAAAAAAGAAAACGCTGTTTAAATTCTACCAGAAAATAGAATTATATTTAAAAAAACCACAATTTGCCATACCCTTAATTGTGCTCGTAATTACCAATTGGCTTTGGAATATTAGCAAGGGGCTATGATAAATGGAGTAAAATTTAGATACGAGCAATGAGAACTTACAGATAAAAAGATTCGAATAGCTACCTCATATCATTACTCTCTTTAACAGTAGGCTCCCCACGCTACCGCACGATTTCATCGTGTGGTAACGAAGAAAAAACGTGCTTGTAAAAGCACATGATATAATTGTGCGCCAGCAAGTTCAAAAACTTCTCCGAGCTAAAGGTCGTGGGGCAACGGAGCAGAAAATGGTTACTAACAATACAAAAATACAGCCAGATGACTACTCAAATAATTATTGTATTAATCCTAGTTTTTCTGATTAATCTAATAACGACCCTTTCATACTCGGTCAGGATTGTTGGCATTCGAACTGGTCGGATTGCAGTTTCTTTTGCACTATTCAATATTCTTGTTCTTGTGTCAAGAACAGCCTATGGATTTCAGGCACCGTTGCTGGCAAAAACCATCGAAAACAATATTAATACAGGGGCGGGGGGGAATTTACCTGAATTTCGTTTAATAATCCTTATGTGCTCAGTGGCAACAATAATTGGTGGGTTTTTGATTCCAACTTTTCAAAGGATACTTACCATAGCAGTGGAGAAATTCAGTGTTTATAAATCTGTTCCTGCTTTACTTCTACATAGCTTTACCAAAGGGGGTGTAACCTCAATAAAGGAAAGCATTGCCATTCCCAGCACTAAAAATATAACTGACATAAGTATACAAAGAGACTTTCCCTGGAAAGTTTTTATAATGAATATAGTTGCTGTTGCAATAATTACTATCGGTGTGTTATCGGCATTGTATGCAGGTTACCTAAACCCTGAATATCGGACAACAGCGAGCAATCTTTCTGCCATAATAAATGGGTTGGCAACCATTTTAATGTTTGTTTTTATCGACCCTTTTTTATCCGTAATGACAGATGATGTTGTGCTAGGCAAGACCAAAGAGAGCTTATTTAGGAAGTATATTGTTTACATGGTTTTTGCTAGGCTATTGGGAACCGTGCTAGCACAATTTATCTTTTTACCCTCGGCGCAACTAATTGCATGGATAGCAGAAATAATGTAAACCGCATTATTCATCAAATTTGAAAAAAATGAATGTAAATACGGGTTACCCCGACCTAGTTGAGCCCAATTTTGGATAACTAAATTGGTTGTGCAACTTAGTCGCTGTCGGAGACAGCAATTATTCGAATGAATAATTGGGGGTAACATAAGAACTTCCAACAGAGCTCATACGACAACGAGAATTACTAATTACTTCAATTCGATATCACTACAATCATCTTTCTAACTATTAAACTCAGCCATACAACTAACTGACTATATTTACTTTAATTCTAATTATTCGACTTTAATAAATTTGATAAAAATCACAAAAAAGAAAAAGGCCTGACAGATTTTACCCGTCAGGCCTTTCATTGCGCTCAAGGAGCACTATTTGTGCTACTTCTTAATCATTTTGCGTACAGTGCGCTCACCGTTAGTACCCTCGAATGTTACAAGGTAAACTCCATTGGTAAGTTCGCTAGTATCAATGGTTTCTAACCCATTTAGGTTAATGTCCATTACGCGTTGACCAGCCGTATTGGTAATTATAACACGGTTAACCCTATGGGCATTGGCAATTTTAATTTCGTCGCTGAATGGGTTTGGATAAACCTTAAGGTTTGCAAAATTATTAGTGTTAACACCAGTTATTATCTCAAACTCAACCGTAACATTAGCAGCTGCCATTAAGTTGGAAACAGTATAGCTATCAGTTGTGTGTCCATCTACTACCTCATCATTAAACCTCCACTCTTTTACCCTATAGTTTTCGTCTGGGGTTGCAATAAACTCAATATTGCTTCCTTCATGTACTAGGTCTCCTGAGCTAATATCCATTGAATTAACTGATGCAGCCAAAATTCCGTTTGCACCAACAACGCTAAAGGTTATTTCGTAGGTTGTTTCAGATATCAACTCAAACTCAACAGTAACCATTTCGCTAACACCCGTTGTGTATACCGCCTCAACACCAGCTGTGTGAGTGCCTAGTGCTAAACCTTGTAATAAATAGTTAGTCTCTACAATAGGTTCAGCATTAACAGGAGTTTCTGCTTCGTCGAGATATACATTATACTTTACAGATGATTTGCTGGGTTTTGGGAAAGTACAACTTGCAACCTTTGTTAAGTCAATTGTAGCGGTTAAGCCATGATTGTAGTTTTTGTTGGCATACGATATCTTAGCGGCTCCAGCCACTTC
>Ga0265295_1005573_pt1 | contig 15885 bp, 18 predicted proteins | sample Munlansysbiofilm_FD_192503 | JGI IMG/M metagenome (GOLD analysis project Ga0265295, IMG submission 192503) | Leachate microbial communities from a municipal landfill in Southern Ontario, Canada - Methane capture system biofilm | ecosystem: Engineered > Solid waste > Landfill > Unclassified ... | reverse complement strand
TTGGATGCGGCGCTGTTAAACACGGCAGGCTCCTTATAAAATAAAATGGTGATCCATTCCCGATGCTTTATTGGTGTTTGTGATTTTTCGTAAAAATATCGAATTATCGGTGCTATTGGATTTTGAAGGCGAAAATATTTCCTTCTTTATCGCACAAGAGGAGCAAGCGTTCGGTAGGAAGATAGTCCATGTCCAGAATCCTGTCTTCCATAACTCTCCCTTTGAATATTGCTTCTTTTGTTTCCGTTGATGCGATAATCAACTCTCCGCTGTCAGTGCCAATAGCAATCCAGGGCGTTCCGCGAATCCACTTAATCATGTTTGGCCAATCATCGGTTTTCCAGGTATTAATTCTGGATTGGCTTGCCACATCCCATAATTTGACTTTATTGTTATCCGAAGCGCTTACCAGCATTTTACCGTCAGGGGAAAAACGCGCTTTCACGTTCCATCCTCCCTGGGAAAGGTTTCCGATTTCATTGTTCCTCCGGATTGAATACAATCTGACGTCCCCGTTGCTCAGCCCAGCGGCAATAGAATAGGCATTGACCTGATAACCGGGTAACGCTGGCTCCAGGATATTAGGTCACTCCGGCCCGGCCGCGGCTGGCCTCCATGCGCGGATAAAGCGCGCATCACCTTGGCTTCGAAATGATTTCAGGTTTTGAGTCAGGGATCAAAGCTGCAAGGACGAAACCGCTTGTGGGTTCGGTTCGCGGGGGGAGAGCCCGAACCTTCAGGGGAATGCCCATATAGATCTTAAAGCCACCGACCGGTTACGGATATAGATACGTGTATCCCTGAAAAGATTGTTTGGCGGGATGGAATGGGTGAAGGTGGGCAACATTAGAACGGCCGAATATTGACAAGGACCATAAATACCTGTAATTCATTGGAGGGGCAAGATTCAAGGAATTCATGAAAATGCTGTTCGGAAAGCTGCCTGAGTTCTTCAAGAACGAAGAAGAACTGCGTGCCCTCTGGAGTCTACCGAGTACACGTGCAAAACTCTTGCAGGGGTTGGCTGAAAAGGGTATCTGCCCGGACCAGTTGGCAGAGATGCAGAGGCTCATCGACGCGGAAAAGAGCGATCTGTTCGACGTGCTGGCCCATGTGGCCTACTCCCTGCCGCCACTGACCCCGAGAGGAGCGGGTGGCAAAGGCCCGGGCCATAATTACGCAGCACTTCAACAACAAACAGCAGGTTTTCCTCGATTTCGTTCTTGCCCATTATGTCAGTGTGGGCGTTGAGGAATTTGACCAGGCCAAGCTCAATCCATTGTTGCGACTCAAGTACCACAATTCAATCGCCGACACTGTGGCCGACCTGGGAAAACCGGAGGATATCGGGAAGGTCTTTGCGGGATTCCAGAAGTATCTGTATCAGCCGCCGATGACGGCGTAGGAAATCAAAATGGACGTAAAAGGTACTTGAGAAGCCGGGATGCTTGGAAGAAAAATACCACGTATTATGAGACCACCGTGTTACTAAAAAGGGGTGTTACCTTAGTTGAAACGCCCGTGCCTTTAATGTGCACGGTCTAAATATTCTGTTTTGGTAGTTGAGCAGGGTCTTATCAATAAGTGGTTGTAAGTGAGGCAAAATCTTAAGGGGTCAAACCTACACAATTGACAGCAATGTAAGCAGACTTGTCAAATGTGTAGGTCTGACCCCTAAGGCATGTTCGGGGCCGGGAGGTGAGGCGGCTGAGACACCGGGCCTGGAGGGATATCGCCGATGAAACGTTCAGCCGCGATTGAGGAAGATTCTTGCACAAAGGCCTTTACTGCGGAATCTGCGGAGGAGGCGGAAAGGAATTCTCGTGAGAATAGTACGTTGGCAGGTTATGATCACCGCGGTTATGGCTCTGCTGCTTCAGGTATCCGTGACCCGTGCGGCAGAACATGAGATTGCCTATGGCGAGGGCCGAAAAATAGGGGATCTGGCCAACAGTGCGATTGACGAAAGCAGCGGACTCGCCTGCGGGAGAGCCAACGAGGGTGTTTTCTGGACGCACAACGACAGCGGCGGCACGCCGCAGCTGTATGCCTTCGACCGGAACGGTGCGGATCTCGCCGTTGTTACCGTTGCAGATGCCCGTAACCGCGACTGGGAGGATATGGCGTCCTTCTCGTATGGAGGGCGCAATTTCCTGCTGGTCGCCGATGTCGGAGATAACAGTGCAAAAGGAAGAGACTACACCCTCTATATCGTTCCCGAACCGAAACTGGATGCCGGAAAGAGAAGTGTCACACTATCCGTCGCTCCTGTTCAGACCATTCATTTTAGGTACGAAGACGGCCCTCACAACTGCGAATCGGTGGCGATTGACCCGATGAGCCGCACTATCTACCTGGTATCCAAGGTCTATGGAAGCAAATGCACTGTCTATGCCTTGCCGTGGCCGGAGCGGGAAACATCGACTCCCTTGGTGGCCAAGGCTGTTGCTACTTTCGACGTCCCTCTTGCGACGGCCATGGACATCTCTCCCGACGGTCTGCGCGCCGTTGTGCTGACCTACGGCGATGCGTTCGAGTTCGTCCGCGGGCCTGAAGAGACCTGGGAACAGGGCTTCTCCCGACCTCCGCGCCGAATCGGGATGCCCGAGCGGGTGCAGGGGGAATCGATCTGCTATGGCCCTGACGGCAAGACCCTCTACCTAACCAGTGAAAGCGAGGACAGGAACTCCGGCAATCCTTCGCCGCTGCTGGAAGTTCCCGTGATACGGTAGCCGACCCGGAAGAAAAGGAATCGGAAAAAGGCATTTATTCCCCAAAATTCCTCGGAGAAAGACATGAATTTCAGGAAATACGGAGAAGGTCCCGGTAAGCAAAATCTTAAGGGGTCAAACCTACACAATTGACAACAAAGTAAGCAGACTTGTCAAATGTGTAGGTCTGACCCCTAAGGCATGTTCATGACTTTGCATCTTAAATCGATATCGATCAGACAATTCGACGGCGAGATCTCCGCTCATTTCCCCTTCACTCTCCCCGTGCTTCGTTCCCTGCAGGAAATCCTTTTTGATTCTCCTGTCACCTTTTTAGTCGGCGAGAACGGGTCAGGGAAGTCGACGATTCTGGAGGCCATTGCCTGTGCCATCGGTTCTACAACGATAGGTGCGAGAGCGTAAAAACCGACAAAACCCTGATTCAGGCTCGGCAACTAGCAAAGTATTTCAAATTGTCGTGGGGAAGGCGTACCCATCGTGGCTTTTTCTTGCGGGCAGAGGATTTCTTCGGCTACGTGAAGCAACTGGCACAAACAAGAGAAGAGCTTGAGTCGGACCTGGCTGCGGTGGACAAGGATTACGAGGGACGCTCCATGCTGGCAATCAGCCTGGCTCGGAGCCCGTACCTGCGCGAGTTGCAAGGTCTGCAGGAAAAGTATGGCAGTGGGCTTGACTGCCGCTCACATGGCGAAAGCTTCATGGCCCTTTTCCAGTCGCGGTTCGTGCCTGATGGCCTATATCTGCTGGACGAGCCCGAAGCGCCACTCTCACCGGTACGACAGCTTGCCTTCATATCGGAATTGAAAAGGATGGTGGAGGAGAAGTCGCAATTCATCATCGCCACCCATTCTCCCATTATTATGGCCTTCCCCGGGGCTATGATTCTTTCTTTTGATTATGGAGTCATGACCAAGGTTGCTTACGAGGATCTGGAGCACGTCACGTTGATGAAGTCGTTTCTAAATAACCCCGAATCTTACTTGCGGCGGCTATAAGGCGTCCCATTGGCTCCTTCAACTCGCTCGAGGGGAACTGAGGGGGGTACCAACAAGAGGGTGAAGGGGCAACCTTGACACGGGACAAAGCCGAAACTGAGTGCCAACTCACGGCTGGACCGGCCCAAAATCGGCCGGTCAGCCTTGCGGTTGGCCAGTAGGACGAAATCTAATGCACAAAGACAATCGCCCCTATGTTGTCATGCAGATGTCAGCTTCGATTGACGGGCGGATCGCATTCGGTCCGGGACTTACCATGTTTGATAAGCATCCGGCCGAAGAGCTATTGCTTGACGCCAGCCCGATCTGGAAAAAGGTGACCGAGGCAATCCATACCGAATGGCATCCTCAAGGAACAATGATGGGCAGTGGCACGGTCATCTCTGATCATGCTCCGTTACGAAAATTACCGACCTTTTCGGGAGATGCTTCAGTCCTTTATGGCGATTTCCTGCCGGAAGAAGTCGTCGCGGATACTCGGCATTGGGCCATTTTGGTGGATGGTCGCGGGCGGGGCCGAAGCGGGTATAAGGCCACCGAGAATCCAGGTGGTCACATGCTGCACCTGGTCTCCCGCTCTGTACCGGTGGAATATCTGGCCTTTCTTCGTCAGGAACGCATCCCATATCTCATGGGGGGACAGGAGCATGTTGACCTGACTGTGACCTTACAAAAACTGTACGCGAAGCTGGGGATTCGTACTATGTGCCTGTGGGGAGGTGGGAAGCTCAATGGAGCAATGCTTCGGGCGGGACTGATCGATGAGATTCACTTGATTCTCTGGCCGCTATTGATCGGCGGTAGTCGAACACCCAGCTTGGCTGATTGTGATGATTTATCATCAGATAAACAGCCATCGGTATTACAGCTTGTATCTGCACAGGTTCAAGAAGGAGGATATCTTTGGCTTCACTACAAGGTCAACAATACCGAAGGATAATGGGTCAACTCTCCAATTTCCATTTATTAATAACGTAGAAAACCACACCCTACGGGTGTGGTCCTGTGGACTGGCTATGCCGGTCCCGAATGGGTATGGCCGACTGGCCGGATTTGAGTCGTCAGTGGTAATTGATAACGCCGCGCATCTGCAACGTTCCAACGTTTTCTGCTGGATAGCAGGAATAAGTGCAATTTATGTCGAAGCATCACGGCCCCCCTATGGGGGGTGACTCTCAAAGCCGCACCCTGCGGGTGCGGATTCTTTACTTAAAGAATCACGACGAATCCCAACAAAACGATAGCACCCGCCCTGAAAACCGACAGGTGAATCGCTCCGCGTTGAACCAATCCTTTAGTGCCTCAGTAACCCAGATTTACCGCCATAACTTTTCAAATCTGGCCGGATTTGCCGCCGTATAGATGACGATGTGCTGTATGTTTCGATGCCCCAGATAATCCTGAATAAGCCGGGTATCAGCCCCTTGGTCCGCCAGGGCGTAACCGCACGCGTGGCGGAGCATGTGCGGATGAGCGGGGAGGGCGAGGCCTGCACGTTCACCGTAGATACGTATCGCCAGCCATGCGGTTTTCCGGCTCAGGGGCTTTCGCCGTTCACTGATAAAGAAAGCGTCCGTTTCCGGTTTCGCCTTCGCCCGTATCGCCAGCCATGCCTTGATGAAACGGATTTCGTCGGTGCGGAGTGGGTGCGTCGTGGACAATCCCCCTTTGAGTCTGACTACATGAAGTACGCGGTTCTCAACATCCACCTGGGACATCTTGAGCCCGCAGGCCTCAGAAACTCGCAAACCATGGTGGAACATCAATAGCAGCAAACAGCGGTCGCGGGCAGCATTCCGGCTGTCCTTGGCTACGTCAATAAGTTTTCCCACCTCTGCGGAAACCAGGTGTTTTCGGTCCTTCATGAGATTCCTTCCCGGAAAGTCTGTTATGGATTCCTTGTGGCATGCAGTCACGGCAAAACAAGGCCTTTAAGCGAAAGAATCAACGTCATTGGCTGTGTTGGGGAAGCAACGAACCCGTGATGCTCGTAGAAAGCTTTGGCTTCATCCGAAATGGCATGTACCAGCACGCCGCGAATCCCAAGTATTCCGGCGGCCTGCGCCATTCTGACAACGGCATCTTGTAGCAACGCAACGCCCAGGCCCCTTCGGGAGAAAGCCTTATCTACGGCCAACCGGCCAAGAATGCCCATAGGAATTGGATCGGGCATGTTGCGGCGAATGGGGGCGGGCGCGTTATTAAGCGCCAGCGCACCCGACGCCAGACAATAATAACCTACAACCCTTTGCCCTTCGGTCACGACATATGTACGAGAAGCGCCGCTTACCTGATTTGGATACGCACGGCGTTTCAGCCAGTCGTCCAAACTCGCAACCCCGCTGCAAAAAACATCAAGGCAGTGTTCTTTGGTAAGAAGAACGGGAGCTGACAGCATTACAGCTCCCAAGGCTTATGGGCTTGCATCAAACGGTGAAAACCTGCGCCGCCCGGTGGTTTGTCGAGAACGTCCAGAAAATGATTGTAGGTTTCCTGATCCACACGTACGAGCGTTTGATCAAGCAACGCATCTTCCGCCGCTCTACGGGAAGCTTCGATCATGAAGTCAGAACGTGTTTTTCCGTTCGCTTTGGCGGCCCGGTCAATGAGGGAACGAATATCTGGACGAACCCGAAGATTAACCGGACACGTAGTGGTAGCGCCTGTCTTTTTTTGGCTAGAACGCATGATGTCCTCTCCTTATTTCTTAAGCTCTCAGCATACCACATCAGATACACATTGTGTATCTGATTTCTAATCAAGCCGCGTTTCCGCCCAATCCATCATTTTGTCTAGTGAGAAATGCGATTGCCGGGTGGGCTGAAGGAATTAAGGAAACGACTCGGCTGCCTGAACGGTTCTCTCAGCTGACGAGTGGTTTCCAAGCCGATTAAAGTTACCGCCCTGGGAGAGAGCAAGTCGGGGATATGCGCATACGTGCAGGATCGCCGGCGCAGTGAAAACCCAGGGCGGTGACTTAAATGTTTAGCTTTGAAACAGATTTTGCGACAGCATCATCTTTAGTCACTAATTTTAATTTACCTAAAGTAATTTTAGTAATAACCGATAACAATTCCTGGGGCAAGAATTGTCAGCAACCACCAGAAAGGTGAACAGCGAGGAGACAGAAACAGTATGCTTTCAGGAGAGAATACTTCCGATGATAATACACATTGTAGTGGGCACGAAAGGTGTCAAATCAACTTCATTACACTGGGGAAGGTTTTTCTATGATTGATAAACACAGGGAAGCATTTAAGGAAGAGGCATCAGAACTGCTCGGTGAACTTGAAATATCACTCCTTGAACTTGAGGATACTCCTGAAGATTCCGAGTTGATAAGCAGGGTTTTCAGGGCCATGCATACAATAAAGGGTTCCGGAGCGATGTTCGGGTTCACCAGGATATCGGAATTAACACCTGGAGCAAAACGGTAATGCATACGGAAGGGACGCGTGACATACAGAAAGGAGGAATTTCACCATGAATCAAAGATGGCGCAGGAGATGGCTTGTTCTTAAGGCGGCCATAACGGCCATGATCGCAGCGTTTGCCCTTTCGGGATGCGGCTCCGGTGATTCGGGCGGAGAACCGTAGGCAGTCGAAACGTTCACCGGAAAGGTGGCGTACATCGGCAACCTGAAGGGGACGCTTTCGGGTGAGATGGACAAGGTGTTCGTCAACAGCATACCCTTCGACGGGAAATCCGTGAACATGCCGATCCTGATTGCGGCTGACAGCGTGCCATCTCTGACCCCCGAGCAGATCCGGGGCATCAGGAGCGCCTTCGACAGCCACCAGCCTGTCGTGTTGGTCCACGGCACGGCATCGCACATCAACAGCCTGCTCGGCATTCTCGGACTGAATCAGAACTTCATTCTGCCTGATGGCTTGCCGCAGGACAAACAGTACGCCGAACTGTTCGCAGTGGACCAGGAACCGGACGGCTACATCTTCACCTGGGCCATGTACCCGCCCCGGGAAGGGGCCGCGGCATCCGCTGAAAACGGGGCTCCCGTCGCCGCGGCGGACATCGATACCGACAGTGACCAACTCGCCAGGGTGCAGCTTTTTCACACCTGGATGGACGATGACGGAGAGCGGGTCACGGAGCAGGTGAAGGCCTACCGGGAGGAGGCGACCAAAGCCCTGGCCGCGGGAGTCAAGGCCGACAATGGGGAACTCACCCAGCTTGCGAAGGCGTTCGTGGTCACACAGAACTTTTCCTATCAGGGGAATAATTACCAGCTCAGCTACTATATCTATTCCTGCCACTCCTTCAATGTGGCCGATGCCACGGATTACGACTGGTTCTACGTTCGCCAGGAGGGGATCCTCAATGCGTCGGGAGCGTACGGCGGGGTCAAGAGCTGGTACGGCGGCGGGCCGTCGGACGAAGTCCACTATTTCATTGGAAATTACCGCATGAACAACTGGTTGGAAGGCCTGGCCTCCCCGGGAAGCGGGGTCACCCTGATGAGAACCGCTCCCGAGAACGCCAACAACGTAGCGCAGGTCACCAGCGGCATCAGCTGGAACATCGGCGGTTCGGTGGGTTTCCAGGGTACCCAGGCCACCGGCGCCCTGAATGCCGGCGTCACCATCAGCAACTCGACAACCGTGAACGTGAGCGACTGCGAGGTGGTGAACAATTCCACCGACAACGTCAACAACGCACGCTGGCGGTATGAATTCAAGAAGCCCGCCCAGACGGTCTACTACGCCTACACGGGGCTTCAGGAACCGCCGCTTCTGTCGCGCTCCACCTTCCAGCCGGTGAACCACTGGATCTGGAAATTTTCGCCGGCTATCCGTAATGCGAACAAGAGCAGCTTTTCCTCCCAGTTCGACGTGGACCTGATCTGGAGCGTGGGCGGCCAATCGTACGCCTGGTGGATCGCTGACAGCGCCAAGCACTATACCTATTACGGCGGCTCGTGGTCGTTCCAGGTGCCGCTGTCGTTTCCGCCGCTGCTGGTGGCGCCCCGCAACCTGGACTTCAACGCAGCGGGCGATCACAAGACGATGGACCTGACCGTCTCGCGCAGCTGGACTGCTTCCAGCAACCAGCCCTGGTGCCAGGTCGAACCGGCAGGCGGCACGGCGGACAACACCCGTGTGAATATTACAGTGGATCAGAACACCAGCGGCGCCAGCCGCACCGCCGTCATAACCTTCAAGACCGCGGACGGCAAGGGCTCCGACACCACGACCGTGTTCCAGGCCAAAAACTGAATAGTACCTACCTGTGGCGGCGCTGCATTCTGAAAGAACAAGGTCACAAAGGCGATGATGAATTGGCAATACTGGAAGGGGCAGGTAAAAACTACCCCTTCCAATCAGGAAGTACCCCTGTTGATTAACGAATTAAATAGACTTTGTGCTTCACCAGCAGAATTTGTGGGTGAACTCCGGTTCAGGTAATTTCCCAAGTGTATGATATAAGCCAAGTTTCACAACGGGAAAGCTCTTAAAGCCGTAAGCTTTTTTCGTAGTCACTTTTGCCTTGTTGTTGAGGCCCTCCACCGCACCCAGGGCTATCAACTCATTCGCGCGGAACCAGTTGAGCAGAAGCTCCCGGTGAGAGCGCAGCATCCGGGCCACTTTCTTCATTGGATCGATGCGTGAACGCATGGTTCTACTGCACCAATCATCAAGGAACCTGGCAGCCCAACCGGCACTTTTGTAGCCCCAGAATCGCTGGAAGTCTTTCTTGAGCAGGTAGGCCCGAACCGTCTTGAGGTTATCCTGGAGTTTGACAGTCTGCTTCTCAGTGCGGTTTTCGGGTCGCTTGAGCAGGCACCAGCGACTGCCTTTCAGGACGGGTTCCTTGCCTTGAGCTTTGAGCGTCTTGGCTTCCGTCGCTCGTACCTTGTCGATGGCCTTGTTCATATGGCTCATGATGTGGAAACGATCCAGGATATTGAGTGCCTTGTCTGCCATCTCGGCGACAATCCTGAGGTATGGTTTCCACGGATGTCGGATACCAGTAACGATTAGGCTCAAGGTTCGCCGTTAGTGAGAGACTCGCCATTTCTGAAAACAGGAGAGACGTGCGTCCGGATTTCAGTAAGAAAGCTAACTATTTGATTTTAAAAGAGCGATATTTTTTCTTGACAGGTTGATTATAGAATGTCCCATATGGTTCTCTTTATGGTTTGGTTGGGAAATTCTCCTTCAGTAACTTCATAAAGTGGAAAATGAAGAGTTGACCCTTATATCTTTCCCCGATACTACCAGACATACTCCTCTGGCGCCGTTGTGCGAACCAGCACCCAGTGCCAGTTCGGCGGTACTGTTTCGTTACTAATAAAGCGGTCAGAATCATATGACCATATTTGCTTCTCTTCAATGTCAAAATATCTTTGGGCACCCGAGGTATCGTATACTTTATAACTGAACGTCTTTCTCACTTCGGTAGGTCTTTTGCCAAAGATCCAGTTAATGATTTCCGATTTCATGCCCACTTCTGAAGTCCCAAAATACATACCTCTCGGGACTGGGGCGTACCATCCCTGACTTTCGAGGTATGCCCTGCAGTCCCGCTGGCCTCCGCAAAATCCGGTCACCTCCGCCGTTGTTGTTTTCCGCCAATCATTGAAGCCGGACCATTGTTGATAATTCATTGTGTCAATATGACTGCCGGCATTGAGCCGGGTTGCATAAATGGGCGCCTTGGTTTTGATGTCCGGGATATAGTCGCCTTCGTAGATCATGAGTTTCTGGCGAGTGTCTAGAAGAAGCTGGCCAGTCATGTGTTTCACCGAATTATACCAGTCCAACTCGGCCTTGCTGTCTGTACCCAATTGTTCTGTGTGGGTATCGACTATTGTCTGGGACAGATCACTGGCGTGGTAGTATTCGACTGCCAGGTAAAGTGCAGTGGTCTCTAACTGATTGAAATAGAGGAAAAGGGTTTTTACCTTATCCTGGTAATTTGCCTTGGAAAGAAATCTCTTCTGAGCTTTTATTTTGTCTGCGTATATTTTATATAATCCCTGAGCATCCAACGTCCCGTCACCATGAAGCTTTTTGTGAAGCGAACCTAGAAAGGGTTCGATTTTGTCCCCAATAGTTTTGAGCTTGGCGTTTATGGTGTTTGTGCGTTGAGTCCTTTCAGCACTAGTAAGGGTGGCAGGGTCTTTCTGTATTTCTTTTTTCAAGTCAATAAAGGTATTTTCAACGAGAGATACGTAATCCGCGAGTTGCATTGTGCCTATATTATATTCTGACTTGACTATTTCAGCATTTATCTCGGTTTTTGCAGACGCAATCTCGTAACTCAGTTGAGTAAGCTGCGTCTGGATTTGTGTCAACATTCCTTTCAGCTCATTTAAGTCTGCTTTTGTTGGTGCCCCTGTACCTGGGAACAATGCTCCCATTCCTTTGTTCAATGCAAAACCGGCCCCCCAGGCGATCGCTCCATTTCTCGCCGCCTCAGCCATGGAGGTTCCCGCACAAGCGGCAATCGCTCCTCCATCACCAGTCAACATCGAAGAAGCAACAAAGGGATGCTTTGCTGCCGGCCCCTGAGACATTTCATCGACGAGAATTTCCATGAAGGCGTCAACTCCGCCGTTTGCCGCAGCTTGCTCCATGAATTTTGAGGGACTGAAGTATTTGTTGTTGTTGTGTAGTCCTTCTCCAATATCCACTTCATCGGGTATGTCAAGGAAGGTCTTCACGGCAGTCGTGGCTTCAGCTAGTGTATTATCGGTATTGCGGTTGAGATAGACGCAAACCAGTGTGGTTGCCAGATTGACATAAATCCTGTCCTTAGCGGGATTGAACCCCACGAAATGCGCCATGAGCTTATAGTCTACGCTTGTTCCTTCCTCAGTACCGCCGCTGGATACGACCCGAAATTCGTAGGGCAGCTCATTAACGGTAAGCATAAAAGCCCCGTAGTCGCTCGTGGCGGGCGTTTTTTCCGCGTGTACATACCCGTTGCTGGCGTTCGTAACCTTTAAGGCAGCGGCGGAGACGTCGGCCTTGCCTGATATGTATCCATCCAGGTAAGCCGGGCCTGAATATGGTGAGGAAGAGCAGCTTGCTAAAAAGAAAAGAACAATGGAAATGATGCCAAGGGACTTAAACGCGAGTCGACGGTCTTTCATACAACCTCCTTTGCTCAAGATGGTTACTGTCAAATACTTCATCGCCTTATTGCAAAAAAGTCTTTTAATTTAATATTTTGTTAAGAAATAGCTTGCCTCCCCCTGCTGAAAAGATAAAGAAACAAGCTATAGTTGGAGGTGGCCGTCGTTTGTGAGACAGCCTGAGGGATGAAATAAGCAATGTCCCGCTGTTGTTGTGATTGTCGGCATCAGGCTGCCGCTTTCGGTTTCTCAAGTCCCTGTAAATAAGCCTCATCCGGGGTCAGCCTGTCAAGCAATGTATGCTGTCGTTTTTCGCCATGGCCGCCTCGTGGAGAAATGTTCAGCTATTCGGGAAAACCGTGTCCTTATCCGTCAAGGTGTAACCAAGCGCCAGAATAATTTTTCGTTTGGTTTCCATACGGCAGGTCTCGCCGCGTTCAATACGAGTAATGGTTGCCGAGGTTACTCCCGCCAGGCGGGCAAGCTCCATCTTGCTTATCAAGCGTTCCTCTCGGATTCTTTTGACGTTGTTTCCGTTCTGCATTTCAGCCCCCCAAGGTGATATAAGACCCCACAGATAGCATTCGAGAGCAGTAGAGACCGTAGCGTATACTATGTATGGTATTGGACCATGCTTGTCAATCACAGCGAGATAGATCAGGATTTTGGGTATAACTTGGGGGGGTATAGCGCAGCCTTGTGAAGGCGTCACTCTGGCGGGAGTCGGGTGGGGAGATGAACATCAGCGGGGGGCGAAATCACATCCCATCCACCCACAACGGGTTGCAATAACATTTTCTTGACAGAACAAAACCGGCGCAAGCTACCGGGATTCAACCCGCGTAGATAGCCGGGGATTTGTTGATTATTATGTTCCTTTGCTGGACTTTCCTTTAGCTGCTTCCACCAGTGCCCTTACCATTTCGCTATTTTGTATATTGACGCGGGTAAGTTCGGCGTTCAAATCGTCGGCGCGTTTTTCTATTTCGACCGTGCGGGCCTCATAGGTGGCAACCCGTTCATGGAGAATTGAGATCTCTTGGCGGAGGTTGTCGGCCTCGGTGCGAACGGCTATTTCCGCCGCTTCAAGGGCGGCAGCACGTTTTTTCATGTCCTCCAGTTCGGCGGCCTCTGCTTTCTCGGCCTGATAAAGAACCTGGGCCTTTTCAAGGGTTTCGCGTTCAGCGGCAAGGCGGCCGTTTGCCAATTCAAGAGCGGCAGCCCATATTTCCCCTCCAAACTAGGCCAGCCTTTCAGCAACGGCCTGTGGGGCTGGCTCGTTCAGGGGTTTTTCCCTGGCAGCTTTGCGAGCCTTCCACTCCGTCATGGCTTCGGAAATGGTTGTAAAACTCCCTCCTCCAAGCCCTTTTCGCACTGCGGCTAATGTAGGATTTATCATTCAATCCAAGAAGACCCTTACCAAGCTACGCATTGGTCGCGGGATGAATTGGGGGCTTATTTTGTTGACCTATAATAGCTATGCTGGTAATTTGGTTTTGTGAAATTAACATACTCTCATCATTGCATATACAGCCTTAATTACCATCTGGTTCTTGTTGTCGCTTACCGCAAGAAAGTACTGACGCCCGATATCCTCGCAAGGTGTGTCGAAATAACGTCGAACATCGCAAGCATGTTCAAATCCAAGGTGGTTGAGGCCAATGGTGAAGCAGACCATATCCATATTCTTCTTTCAGCACAGCCCGACTTTACCATGTGTCGATTCGTGAATTCTCTTAAAACGGTGACCTCGCGGCGGCTTAAAAATGAGTTCCCTGAGATCAGGGGCAAACTCTGGAAAGAGAAGTTCTGGACTGCCGGTTATTTTATGGTAACTGCAGGTGGAGCACCGCTGGATGCCATAAAACAGTACGTCGAGAACCAAGGGCTATAATGGCTTACGGCAAAGGGCAACAAAACCTGCAACGCAGGGCAATACCAACAGGCAAAACCAGCCTGGTCGAAGATGTATTGCCGTCAGGCAAGCTATCCGATCTCCTCCTTCTCCGGGAAGGTTACCTCTCTGCTGCGAACACCTTTGTCGATGCGGTCTTCTCTGTTGAGCCACTGGCCGGTGTACTCGCCAGTGAAGAGATGAACAGAATCTTGCTGGCGAAGCAAAAAGCCATAACTGGTCTCAACAAGGCTTATGTCGAAAAGGCCCGGCTGTCCGTTCCAAATGCTATCTCCCAAGTCGAAGAGAAATACCTGAATAGATTGGTCGGACGCCTTCGGCATTGTGCCACTTCGACAGGCGAAAAAAATCCAGCCAAACGACAGTATCTGAATATTCCACTAGACATCCAGGACCAAGTTTCGTTGAAACAGCTCGAAGAGATCGAGAAGAAGGTCTCCAAGCTGGGCTACGCGAAGACATTGGCCTGGTACGCCGATATCATTGTCAACGATAGTGAAGCGGGCTCCAGCTCTGAAGAACTGCTGGTAATCAGGTCTATCCACGCCGACTGCCTGGGAAAATACCGTAAGCCTGAATACGGCAGAGACCCAAGATACACCTGCCAGATCCACTTGGATTACCGGGTAATCAGAAACAAAGTGGAACCAGTTTCAGCGCTGGATAAAGGCGCCCGTATCCTGGTGGACCAGAGCAACAAGAAATTCCACTATTTCCTGGAAATATCGAATCCCCAGCCACGGGGTGATTCAATCCGGATACCGATTACCATGAGCAGCAATACGCTGAAGCGATTTGACAGGGATGCCAAGACTTCGTCCCTGGTTCTGGAGATCAGCCAAACTGACGTAACCGTCAAAACCATTATTTCCAAACCAGACCAGCCGTCAACAGATATCAAGGACATCACCCACCTGATAGCCCGTGACTTTGGATATGCCAACACGGTTTCCCTCACAGTGGCCAAGCTGGACAAAGAGATCGACCCGGCCGAGGTAGACCGGATCGCCAAATTCACCAGGGATGAAGCGCTGAAGTACCTCCAATCATCCAGCCACCCAAACGATAACATCGTAAAGCGCATGCGATTCAGCGGCCGGGCCTTCCTTGGCGCCATCGCTGCCCACTGCGAGAAGATCGACAGGCTGAAATCCCAGATCGATACCGGGTATAACAAGCTGGACAAGCTTAAAGGCATCCTGTGTGGCTATATCGGACTCAAACCCGAAGAAATGCTTGCAGAAGGGATGGTTTTCAAAGACCGGTTTGTGCAAAATCTCTACGACAAATTCTTCCGCCTGCTTGGCCACATCAGAAAGATGAAGTCGATCAGACTCCGGATCTATGAAAAGATCCGCAACGTCAAAAAAGCCTGGTTTGGTTTCCTCTCGAATCAGGAAGTCCTTCTTGCCCGTGAGTTCAATGCTGCCATAGTCAGGGAAGACCTGACCGTCATGGCTACAGAGAAAGAAGGTCCTGGTTACAAAGGCAAAACCTTCAACAAGATGATCAATAACGGATCCAAAGGCCAGTACATCCGAAAAGCTACGGACAAGCTTACATGGGATGGTATCCCAGAATTGCTTGTCCCCAGCTATTACACCTCCACTTCCTGTACGATCCACTCCCTGGTCGATTCCGCCATGCGAAAGGGAGAAAAATTCACATGTCCTTTGTGTTCTGCACCGGCTCACGCCGATGAACACGCAGCCGATACAATAGCTAACTACCTTTTGCTGCGTCCTGTATAAGCGCTGCAAGTGACACTGCATCAACTGAGAGCTCGGCTATCCGTAAGGAACCGCCTTTTCAGAAGCCCCAACCAATATCTCTACCTTGGTTGTGGGAGCATTCACCCCTCTTGCGTCTAATTCGTCCGCGACTTGAAATATTCTTTCTTTCGTAATATTGGACACGGCGGCCCCTCCGTATAATGTATGTTGTAATATGTAGTATCTGAACTTTAGACTTTCGCGTTCTTTGAAAAAAAGTATCAGAAGCACAAAATAATACTTGGCATGGAGGCCCAAATCGTGGGCCGCGCCTTACTCGCGACTTTATGTTTGAGAGCGAGTAAGGCGCGGCCTCTAGAGGGAAATCATTTTCTCTCTGGAGGCCGCTATGGACTACAAGGGATACCGACA
>Ga0265295_1005572_pt1 | contig 15885 bp, 17 predicted proteins | sample Munlansysbiofilm_FD_192503 | JGI IMG/M metagenome (GOLD analysis project Ga0265295, IMG submission 192503) | Leachate microbial communities from a municipal landfill in Southern Ontario, Canada - Methane capture system biofilm | ecosystem: Engineered > Solid waste > Landfill > Unclassified ... | reverse complement strand
CGTCGAGGAGCCGTGCGTGCCGGAGCTCGAAGCGATCGGCGGCACTGGTGACACGGTGGCCGGGCTCGCCTCGGCGTTCCTGGCTGCAGGGTTCCCCACGGTCGATGCCGCGCGCTGCGCCTGTTTGGCCAACCGCGAGGCCGGGCGCGTCATGGGTGCTACACCGGCGATGCATGCGAGCGACCTCGTCGCCGCCCTGCCGGGTGTGCTCTCCGACAACCTGTGTCGATGGGGCGGTGCGTGCGTGGTCTAGGCTCTGTGGCGCGCAGATGGCTCCGTGGTACTGGACGCCCGCGCGGTCGCCCGCGTACTCTCAACAGATGATGCTGCGATCGCGGGAGGATCCATGCTGTTTGGGATGACGATAGAGCCGTATATGCTGATCGTCGGCGGTGGCACGATCTTCGCGCTCGTGGTCTTTCAGATACTGCAGGGCGCCCGGAAGATCAAGTTCAAAGGCAAGCTGCACCTCACGGTGCACAAGTGGGTCGCGATCGGTATTCTCGTGGTCTCGGTCTTCCATGGCCTTCTGGCACTCGCTTACTTCGGCATCGTCTAGCATATGTATCGGGCCGACCCTACGGAGGCATGATGGAAAGCGCCGACCAGCACGCTGGTGACGTCCAGATAAGCGCATCACCGGCAACCCCGGAGTCCGCTCCCCGGAAGCGCATGTCCACCGGCGCCAAGTGGGCGATCGGCCTTGGAATCGCATTCCTGTTGTTCATGCTCGGCTCATGTGCACTGATGGCGGTGATGCTCGGTGACACAGACTCTCTCTCGCTCTCCAGCGGCGATGGCGTGGCGGTGATCTACATCGACGATGCGATCGCCGGCACCACCGGCGTCACACCCGAGAGCATCCTGAGTCAGCTCGATCAGGCTCGCGACGACGACTCGGTCAAGGCGATCATCTTGCGTATAGACTCGCCGGGCGGCACCGTGGCTGCTTCGCAGGAGATCATGATGGCCGTGCGACGCGTGTCCGAGGAGAAGCCGATCATCACGAGCGTCGGTGACATGTGTGCGTCAGGCGCATACATGGTGGCGTCGCAGACCGACGAGATCATCACCGCTCCCGGCTCTGTGGTCGGCAGTATCGGCGTGATCATGGAACTCGTGAACGCCGAAGGGCTGCTCGACAAGGTCGGTCTCAAGTTCACCACGCTCACGCAGGGAGAGTATAAGGACGCCGGCAGCATGTACCGGAGTCTGACCGAGACCGAGACAGCGATGCTCAACGAGCAGATGGCGAGCATCCAAAAGCAGTTCGTTGCCGATGTGGCCGAGGGTCGCGACATGAGTATCGAAGAAGCCGGGGAGCTCGCCATCGGATGGGCCTGGCTCGGCAGCGAAGCGCTCGAACTCGATCTGATCGACTCGATCGGCAATTATGACGACGCAATCGACCGTGCGGCGGAGCTCGGCGGTATCGAGGGTGAGCCGCGCATAGTCACGTACGCAAGCAGTGATCCGTTCGCGGACCTGTACCTGGATGTGCTGGGCTTGCTCTCGCCACGCGGCGATATCGATGCCGAGGCGTTGCGGCGCATGTCACTACCTCGCTAGTCGCCGCACGACCGCGCGGTATCGCCTACAATGCACGCAAGAGCCGCGCCCCACGGGGCACTCGGTATGATGTACGCCTGCTCCCGAAGGGACGTTACATGGAGCCTATGGAACTGAAGCCGAGCGCGCAGGGCAAAGTGCGCGATATCTACGACCTCGGCAAGGCACTTCTCATCGTGACGACCGATCGCCTGAGTGCGTTCGACGTCGTGCTGCCAGACCCGATCCCGTACAAAGGCGAGGTACTCACCAAGATCTCGCTCTTCTGGTTCGACCTTCTGGCCGACGTCGTTCCCAATCACCTGCTCACCGCCGAGACATGCGATCTGCCCGAGTCGCTTGCGCAGTACGCCGAGACGTTCCGCGGGCGTTTCATGATCGTGAAGAAGGCCGAGGTCTTCCCGGTGGAGTGCATCGTGCGCGGTTATCTCGCGGGCAGTGGCTGGAAGGAGTACCGCGAGCACGGGACCGTTTGCGGTCAGGCGCTTCCCGGGGGACTCGTCGAGTCGAGTCGTCTCCCCGAACCGATATTCACGCCTTCTACGAAGGCCGCTATCGGCGATCACGACGAGAACATCAGTTACGAACGCATGGTGGAGATCGTCGGTGTCGAGTATGCCGAGAAGCTTCGTGATGCATCGCTCGCGCTCTACACGGCTGCACGCGATCACGCCGCCGGGCGCGGTATCATCATCGCGGACACCAAGTTCGAGTTCGGTCTCGTCGAGGGCGAGGTCACGCTCGTAGATGAGGTTCTCACGCCCGATAGTTCGCGCTTCTGGCCCGCCGATGAGTACGCACCGGGCGGCCCGCAGCCGAGCTTCGACAAGCAGTTCGTGCGGGACTGGCTCGAGGCGAGTGCCTGGGATAAGACGTCGCCTGCGCCACCGCTCCCCGAGGACATCATCGCGGTGACAGCCGAGAAGTACATAGAAGCGTACGAGCTCATCACCGACGAGCCGTTCATGCCGGAAGGGGACTGAGCGCGTGTCTCAGCGCAGCTACAACAACGAGCGCAACCGCAAGGACGCCGTAGTCGGCTCCACGCGAAAGAGCGCGGCCTCGGCCAAACCGGTCCGCAAGAAAGGAACGGTCGACGTCACCAAGGCGGGCACCACCAAGAGGGCCAAGCCCGGTGTCGAGAAGGACTGGGCGGGGCTGCCTACCTCACCCGAGATCAAGAAGTGGCGTCGGGTTTGGTGGGTGCTGCTGCTCGGAGGCATCGGCGCGGTGGCGCTCGGTTATCTCGAGCCTGAGCTCCGGGCTAACGAGAGCGTTCAGCGGATCATCGCCATGCTGGTTCTTGCGGCGTCGATGGCCGCGGTGACCATCGATCTGGTTGTCATTCGCCGTCTGCGCAAGCAGCTTATCGAGGCGCAGAGCAAGAAGCCTTCCAAGAAAGAGCAGAAGCACGCCGGGGATGTACAGGGAGCGAAAGCGAGCGGGAAGGACAAGGCGTGAGTATCCGTGACGTTCCGCCTGCCGTTCGCATCCAGCTGTATCTTTTCTGGGCGGGGATGGTGATCGCCGGTATCGGAGTCGTGGGGTTCATGCTGAGCTTCTGGGAGGTCGGGTCGTCGGCAGCCGCAGTCATCGATGTGCACGATGAGACTCCGGTTCTGGCGTACGCCTCGATCGCCGCCTGGATCGCCGGTCTGGGCACTATGTGGTGGAGTCGTCGCCGGCTGGAAGCAGCGGTAGCGGAAAAGTATGCCGGGGATCAGGCCGGACTCTATGTCGACCTCGGTGCGATCGGGTCCGACGAGAGTGAAGTATCGACAGCCGCGCCCGACGGGCGCGACAGCTAAGGGGAGGAGCCGCTATCGTGGCACGCTTCGAGATCTACGTGACGTACAAGAAGGGGATCTTCGACCCGCCGGGTGCCACTGCCGAGCGCGCGCTCGTGAACCTCGGCTACGACGAGGTGGACTCGGTCAAGATCGGCAAGTACATCCAGCTCGAGGTCGCCGCCGGCACGCCGGTCGAGCGAGTGCGCGAGATGTGCGACAAGCTGCTCGCCAACCCTGTGATCGAGGACTACCGCATCGAGACAGTCGGGGAGGCGTAAGCGATGCGTTTCGGAGTGGTGCGCTTCCCCGGATCCAACTGCGAACAAGACGTCGTCCATGCCGTGCAGCACCTCGGGTTCGAGGCGGGCTATGTCTGGCACGGTGACACCGACCTTACCGGTTACGACGCGATCGTCCTGCCGGGAGGTTTCAGTTACGGTGACTACATCCGCTGCGGTGCCGTCGCGCGCTTCTCGCCGGTCATGGCCGAGGTCGTGCGGTTCGCCGAGCGCGGAGGTCCCGTCATCGGTGTGTGTAACGGATTCCAGATACTCACCGAGGCGCATCTGCTCCCGGGTGCGTTGCTGCGCAACACGGGACTGAAGTTCATCTGCAAGCCTGCGACGCTTCGCGTAGAGGAAAGCGTCTGTCAGTGGCTTGACCTGCCGGCGGGCAGTGTCGTGAACGTGCCGGTGAACCACAACGAAGGCAACTTCATCTGCGACGGTGAGACGCTGCATCGTCTTCGCGATAACGGTCAGGTCGTGCTGCGGTACTGCGAGCCTGATGGGACCACTGCCGATGGTGGCAGTGCCCCCAACGGCGCCCTCGACGACATCGCAGGCATCTGCAACGAGCGCGGCAACGTCTTCGGTCTCATGCCCCACCCCGAACGCGTGGTGGATCCGGTGAGTGGCGGTACCGACGGTCAGGCGTTCTTCATCGCAATCGCAGAACGTCTGGTGAACGCAGGCTGAGTCTCAGGGCGTTGATACCCCGGTAAGACCCCTGTTACGTTCCGGGAGGTGGTCCGTGGCATCCTTGCGGCGTCAGAGCGTCGACGCTGGGAGGGGATCGCGATGAGACCGGTACGTGCGTTCGTGCTCGCTTCATGCGTGGCAGTCATGACGGTGGGGGCTGCGATGCCTGCGCACGCTGTGGGTGGTGGGGCCATCCGGGGAGGTGCGGTAGAGCACGCACGCTCAGGGGCGGAGACGGCCAAGCGAGCGCGAGATGACGGAACGGCGCCAGCGCAGTGGGACCTACCGAAGCCTGAAGTGGTCCCGCACGAAGATGTCGCTCCGCCCGGTGCCGGGGGTATCGGAGGCGACGGTGTCAACAGACTCTCGTTCACATCGTTCGATACCGGTGACATCATCGTAGTGCTGGGGACGACGTTCGGTCACGCCGGATGCTGGTCCGACGAGCTATATAGCTCCACCCGCGGCGTGTACTCCTACTGCATCTGGAGTGCGAACACCAAGCCAGCCAACGGTGTGCAGCTCGAGCAGCCGGTCAAGTACCGCGCGTACGATCGTGCGTACGGTCTGTGGGTGCCGTCCAGGCCGACATCCGGGCAGGGTGTGATCGGCTACTGTTCGCTGCAGCGTGGCGAACCCTACAACATCGCCTCCTCCAAGACCGACTACCGCCGCTGGTACTGCAGCAAGCTGCCGTGGGTCGCATGGAAGCTGAAGGCCGGTGTCGACCTGGACGCCGACGGCGGCTACTGGGTGTGGCCGGTCGATCTGGTGAACGACGCTCAGACATCGATCTTCGCGAAGTCGAGCTGATCACATGAGAGCTAGGGGTCGCCTGATGTGTGCGGGAGCGTCACTTCTCGTGCTCGCGATGATCGCAGGATGTGCCGGGGTCCCGGCAGGTGAGGCGATAGAGGGCCCGGTGTTGGCCGTCCTGTCCTATTCACCGCACGAGGTCATCCTGGTCGCGCCCGATACCCTCGATGTGATCAAGCGCGTGCGACTTCGGTCGGGCGCTACAGACCCTCTCGCGCTCGCGGAGCTCCGCATGTTCGTGACCGCGCAGTGCGGCGGTCTTGGTGTCGATGGGGATGACGCTATCGGTCTCATCGACCTGAGTCAGGGCGGGCGGATTCGATACGTGAAGCTACCCGAGCAGAACCCGGGATCCGTGGAGTCGGTGGGTGATGGCACGGTTCTCGTCTCGCACGGCGTGTGGGATCCAGGCGGCATCCCTGTCACACGGGTCGACCCGGAGACGGGCACCGTGATCGGCCATGAGCTCGTCGCCAACGCATACAACTCGCTCGTGGTGGCGGCGGGCTCGCTGTGGACTAGCGGCCCCGAGGGGGAGAATATCGTCTGCCCGGACTACACGGTTCGCAGGACTTCGCTGGATCTCGCGACATCGGATGCGTATGCGGCGGTTGGCCGGGGTCCGTTTGTCGCACCGGACGGCGATAGCCCGGATACGCTGCTTCTGGCGACAGACTATGGGGAGTCGGCGTGCGTGAGCAGGGTCTCCGCCAGGAGTCTCGAGGTCCTCATGTCCGCCACCGTCGAAGACCTCAGGAACGGCATCTACGCGCTGATCAGCGCCGGTGATCTGTTCGTGGCGCGTGACTCGAGTGGCGAGGATATGGCGGACCCGGGTGGACCGCTCATCGTGTTGGATCATGCGACGCTCCGGGAGGTTCGACGGATCGATGTGGGTGGTTCGGTGGCGAGCATCGCGGCGATCGGTGAGATCGTATATGCGGTGACGTGGGATACCGGTGAGCTGATCGAGGTGGATCCGATGAGTGGGGACGTTCTTCGGCGCGTGCGGCTCGAGGGTCTCGACGGCAAGATGCTGGAACTAGCGGCGATGGATGTCGTGGATGTGCCAGGTGGTCCGTGACGGGTCAACGCTTTCCGCTACAATCGAGCCACTACCAACCGCCACTGTCCGGGGAGCATTGCGACATGCCGATTTCAGATCTTTCGCCCGAACTCGCACCACAGCTCGCTATCGAGTTGGGTCTCAAGCTCGAGGAGTACGAGAAGGTCATCGAGATACTCGGCCGCACTCCCACGATCACCGAGCTCTACATGTACTCGCTGATGTGGTCGGAGCACTGCTCTTACAAGCACTCCAAGAAGGCGCTCGGCATGTTCCCGACCACAGGCGAGCATGTCTTGCAGGGTCCGGGTGAGAACGCTGGCGTGATCGGTGTCGGTGGCGGCTGGGCCATCGCCTTCAAGATGGAGTCACACAACCACCCGTCGGCGATCGAGCCGTATCAGGGAGCAGCGACCGGTGTGGGCGGCATCATCCGCGATATCTTCACCATGGGCGCTCGTCCGATCGCATCGCTGAACTCCCTGCGCTTCGGGACGCTCGACAAGCCCCGCCAGCGCTATCTCTTCGAGGGCGCTGTGGCTGGGATCGGTGGATACGGCAACTGCCTCGGCGTACCGACCGTGGGCGGTGAGGTGTACTTCGAGGAGGCCTACGAAGGCAACTGTCTCATCAATGCGATGGGCATCGGTCTCATGCGCGAGGAGGATCTGACGCGTGCCGTGGCGGCCGGCCCGGGCAACCTGGTGGTGCTCATCGGCTCGACCACCGGTCGCGATGGTATCGGCGGCGCTTCGACTCTCGCAAGTCAGGAGTTCGATGAGAAGGCTGAGGACAAGCGGCCGAGCGTGCAGGTGGGCGACCCGTTCGAAGAGAAGCTGCTCATCGAGGCGTGCCTCGAGTTGCTCTCCAGGAAGCTTCTGGTCGGCCTCGGCGATCTCGGCGCGGCCGGTCTTACCTCGAGTGCGAGTGAGATGGCCTCCCGCGGTGGCGTCGGCCTCGATATCGATGTGGCCAAGATCCCCGCACGCGAAGAGGCGATGAAGCCGTTCGAATATATGGTGTCCGAGAGCCAGGAGCGGATGCTCGCGGTCGTGACGCCCGGGGACCTCGATGAAGTCCATGCCGTCTGCGAGACCTGGGGTCTGCGTTCGACCGTCATCGGTGAGGTGACCGATACCGGTCGTTTCGTCGTGCGCGAAGCCGACACGGTGGTGGCCGACATGCCCGCAGCTACGCTCGCGCATGACGCGCCCCTCTACGATCCCGCTAAGGAGCGCCCCGCGTATCTCGACGAGGTCCAGGCCTTCGATCCTATGACTCTCAAACATCCCGATACGGTCGAGGGGCTGAACGATGCGCTCCTCAAGGTGCTTGCAAGCCCCAACGTCTGCTCTCGTCGTTGGATCTGGGAGCAGTACGACCATCAGGTGATGCTCAACACCGTCGTCATGCCTGGCTCTGATGCGGCGGTGCTGCGCATCGGTGACACCGGGCGCGGTGCGACCACCGAGCACGGCATCGCGGTCTCCTCTGACTGTAATGGTCGGTACTGCTATCTCGACCCCTACGTGGGCGCGCAGATCGCGTTCGCCGAGGCTGCGCGTAACGTCGCATGCAGTGGCGGAAAAGCCGCAGCGATCACCGACTGTCTCAACTTCGGCAATCCCGAGAAGCCCGAGGTCTTCTGGACCTTCTACGAGAGCATCCGCGGCCTTGCCGATGCGTGTGTCGCATTCGGCGTGCCGGTCATCAGCGGCAACGTCAGCTTCTACAACGAGAGCTTCGGCCAGCCGATCTATCCCACGCCTACCGTGGGTCTTGTCGGCGTGCTCGAGGACGTCTCCGCACACTGCACGATGGACTTCAAGGATGACGGGGATGCGATCGTGCTCCTCGGCCGCACGAAGAACGAGCTCGGTGGTAGCGAGTACCTGAAAGTCGCGTACGACATGGTCTCCGGTCGGCCGCCGCGCGTCGATATGGTGGGCGAGCGTCTGCTGTGTGAGTTGCTCGTGACTGCGATCGGGACCGGTATCGTGCGTTCGGCACACGACTGCTCGGAGGGCGGGCTCGGCGTTGCGCTCGCGGAGTGCTGTATCGCCGGGGGCCGGGGGGCTGACATCTCCCTGAGTGGCAAGTTGCCAGGTGTTACGGCACTGCTGAGCGAGACACAGGGTCGGGCGGTCCTGACGGTCGCTCCCGGGCATTACGATGCGCTCAAGTCGCTTGCTGCCACGCATGCGACGCCGTGCGTTCGGATCGGGACCGTCGGTGGTGACCGACTGCGCATCAAAGATGTCGTCGACCTCTCGCTGGATGATATCCGTGAGGCGTTCGAACCTACCCTTGAGCACCTCATGCACCGCCAGGGCTAGGTACGAGCGGGGTCTCGGGTGCTATGCTTTCTGCGTCGGCGTATGTAAGGAGGCGGACGTGGAACTGCTGACCGGCCTCGGGCTGTCGATCCCGGCAGGTCTGAACGCATACATCCCACTGTTCGTTATCGCGATCGCGCAGCGCTTCGAGTGGCTCGAGTTGAAGGAGCCGTTCAATGCCCTTGGCGAGTGGTGGATGATCGCCATCATCGCGGTGTTCCTGCTGATCGAGATCGTCGCCGATAAGATCCCTGCGGTCGACAGTATCAACGACATGATCCAGGGGTTCATCCGTCCAGCAGCCGGTGGTGTGGTGGCGGTGGCTGCCGCAGGAAGCGCCGTAGACATCAGTCCGTGGCTGCTCGTTCTCGCAGGCGTCGTCCTCGCCGGCGGTGTGAACGTCGTCAAAGCTACCACCCGCCCGGCCGTGAATCTGACGACCGCCGGTGCAGGAGCTCCCGTAGTGAGTGCGGTCGAGGACGTGGGCGCCATCGCTCTTTCCGTCATCGCACTCGTTGCGCCAGTACTCGTCGTGTTCGTCTCGGCAGGTGTCGTGTACTCACTCTGGAGGTTCTGGAGACGGATGCGAAGGACAGGCAGTATCGTTGCAGAACCGTAGTAGGGAGACGTCTCGCAGCGCGATCGCATGTGGTTTGCTCGTGCTATCCTACTCGGCGCGTATCACCCGACTTTATCGAGGACGTGGAATCCCGGTATGAGCGACAGCCAGTGCGTTGATGATCGGATGATCCTGGCCGAGCGACCTGACCACATGGAAGAGGAGTGCGGCGTCTTCGGCGTTTATGCCGAAGGTGAGGACGTAGCACGGCTCACCTACTTTGGCCTACACGCGCTGCAGCATCGCGGGCAGGAGTCCGCAGGGATCGCGGTGGCCGACGGTCACTCGCTCATGGTCGTTAAGAACCTCGGCCTTGTGACGCAGGTGTTCACCGAGAGCGACCTCGACTCGCTGCAGGGCGATCTTGCGGTCGGTCACACCCGATACTCCACCACTGGTGCGTCCAAGAAGTGGGAGAACGCCCAGCCGATGATCTCAGCCATCGGCCCCAACACCATCGCGCTTGCGCATAATGGTAACCTGGTCAATACGGTGTCGCTCCGAGATCAGCTCCAGTCCCTTGGCGTGCGGTTTCGCTCCACCAGTGACTCCGAGGTGATGGTGCGCCTGGTCGACCATTTCACGCAGCAACACAACTCCATCCGGAGGGGTATCCGCGATGCGATGCGCCTTATGCAGGGCGCCTACTCGGTCGTGATGATGTCCGAGCAGGCCCTCTATGCGTTCCGTGATCCCTATGGCGTGCGTCCGCTCTGCATAGGTCAACTTCCCGATGAAAGCGGCTGGGTCTTCGCTTCCGAGACATGCGCACTCGATATCGTCGGTGCCGAGTTCGTCCGCAATGTGAATCCCGGCGAGCTGATCCGCGTGAAGGATGGCGTGTTCGAGTCCGAGCAGGCTGTTTCCGCCGAGAAGCGCAGCCTGTGTGTGTTCGAGTTCGTATACTTCGCACGCCCGGACAGTGTGCTATCAGGACGGTCGGTGTACGAGTCGCGCAGGTCCCAGGGCATGTCGCTCGCAAAGACCGCTCCGATCGAGGCGGATCTGGTCATCGGCGTGCCGGACTCGGGCATCCCGGGTGCCGTTGGCTATGCACAGGCGAGTGGCATCCCGTACAGCGAGGGGCTCGTCAAGAACCGCTATGTCGGTCGGACGTTCATCTCACCCACGCAGTCGATCCGCCAGCAGGGCATCCGGCTGAAGCTCAACCCCATGCGCCACATCATCGAGGGCAAGCGGCTCGTCGTGGTGGACGACTCCATCGTCCGAGGCAACACCTCCAAGAAGCTCGTGCAGCTTCTGCGCGACGCCGGGGCGACCGAGGTGCATGTCCGCCTAACGTCACCACCCGTCATCTGGCCGTGCTTCTACGGTATCGACACCGACTCGCAGGATGAGCTCATCGCGGCGACGCACACGGTCGATGAGATCACTGAGTTCATCGGTGCCGACTCCGTGGCGTTCCTCGACATCGACGACCTTGTCGCCTCCACAGGACGCTGCCGGAGCGATCTGTGCACCGCGTGCTTCAGCGGCGACTACCCCATCGAGATCCCGGACGCCATGTCTCGCGGTAAGCTCCACCTGGAGCAGCCGGAGTGACCGATGTGGTCGTTGCGCTCGGTGCGCTCCTGCAGGGGCTGCGCTTCGGTGTTGCGTACAACCCGCTCGTAGCGGCCATCGCGGCCGCTATCGGCGCAGGCATCTCCGGCTATCCGCGTGCTCCCCGGGAGCGACGCATCGAGGCTCTGGGCGTCGTGGTGCTCGGGTGGCTTCTCGGCGACGGACTTCGCGTTCTCGGGCACGCCCGCGATCTTTACGACGGCATCGCAACCACAGCACTCGCCGGTGCGCCGGGGTGGTCCGGATGGGTCTTCATCGCCGTATGGGCGCTCGTCTCACTGGGCCTCGGCTATGTCACGCCGATGTTGGTGGGCGCGGCGGTAGGCCGGCGCGTCACGCAGGGGACTGGCTGGCTCGCGGCTGCCGGCCTGGCTATAGCGCTCGTCGTTGCCGTTTCAGCCGGAGTAGGCGCACTGGGTTAGAGCCCTGCGCTACAATGCACGTGCGTGCGAGTCTCCGTACGTACGTCCGAGGGGAGACCATGGCAACCGATCAACCGAAGCATCCACTTGATTACCGCTCCGCTGGCGTGGACACCGCCGAGGGCGCGCGCGCCGTGGAGGGCATCAGGAGCCACGTTCGCGCTACATACCGCCCCGAGGTGATCGGGGATATCGGTGGCTTTGGGGGACTTTTCTCGGCCATCGCGCTGAAGGATATGGAGGACCCGGTGCTGGTCTCTGGCACCGATGGTGTGGGTACCAAGCTCGCGCTCGCGCAGCTGCTCGACTCCCACGACACCGTGGGGATCGATCTTGTGGCCATGTGCGCCAACGACGTCCTCGTCTCCGGTGCCGAGCCGCTCTTCTTCCTCGACTACGTGGCTGTCGGCAAGCTCGACTCGATACGGATGGAGCGTATCGTCGCAGGAATCGCCGAGGGCTGTCAGCAGGCCGGATGCGCTCTGGTGGGCGGTGAGATGGCCGAGCACCCCGGTACGATGGACCCGGACGACTACGACCTCTCCGGCTTCTGCGTGGGCGTGGTCGATCGTCCCGGGATGGTCACCGGCGAGACGATCAAGCCGGGCGATGTGATCCTCGGCCTCGCCTCGAGCGGGCTACACTCCAACGGATTCTCGCTCGTGCGCAAGGTGCTCGTGGAGGGTCATGAGGCCGAACTCGCTTTGCCGCGCGTCGACCTCGGCGGCGGTACGCTCGGTGATCTGCTGCTCACGCCCACACGCATCTACGTGGAGAGTGTGCGGGCGATGCTTGCCGAGGTGCCGGTCAAGGGTATGGTGCATATCACTGGCGGCGGTATCACGGAGAACTTGGACCGCGTGCTTCCCAAGACGTGTGATGCACGTGTGGTACGCGGCTCGTGGAAGGTACCGCAGGTCTTCGGCCTCGTGCAGGAGGCCGCCGGCATCGACGACGACTCCATGTATCGGACGTTCAATATGGGCGTCGGTTTTGCTCTCGTGCTGGATCCGAAGTATGCACCGACTGCAGCTGCAAAGCTCTTCGAGCTCGGTGAGACCGTGGCCGAGATCGGTGAGATCCTCGAAGGTACGGGGGTGGTCGTCTATGGGTGAGATCCACCGCGACGTCGTCCCGCCGTTCCTGCGGCGCGTCGGTGTCGAGACCGGCTTCATCGAGGCGAGCGCAGTGGAGCTACCTGCGATGTCCGATGACATCGAACCTCCCGTCGAACCGCAGCCGCTTGCGATCGGCGTGCTCATCTCGGGCAGCGGCAGCAACCTGCAGGCGATCATCGATGCGATCGCCGACGGTTCGCTCGATGCGCGCATCGCAGTCGTCATCTCCAACAAGGAGGCTGCATACGGGCTCGAGCGTGCGCGGAAGGCCGGCATCCCTGCGACGCACATCGACCCGGCAGCCGGTGGCGACTATCGCGCGTACAACCACGCCATCCGTGAGGCGCTGGAGCGCCACGGAGTGGAGCTCGTTGTGATGGCTGGATACATGCGACTGCTCGGTACCGAGGTACTGCGGGCGTTTCCGGGAGCTGTCATCAATCTGCACCCCGCACTGTTGCCGGCGTTTCCCGGCGCTTCGGCTATCCGCGATGCCTTCGAGTATGGTGTGAAGGTCACCGGTGTCACGGTGCACTTTGCCGAAGAGGAGTTCGATCGCGGCCCGATCTTGTGTCAGGAGGCAGTGCGCATCGATGAGACGGATACTCTAGAGACGCTTGAGAAGAACATCCACGTCGTCGAGCACCGGCTGCTGCCGGAGGCGATCGGCCTTGTTGCCGCCGCCCGACTGCGTTTCGAAGGCCGAACGATACACATCAGCGAGTAGTGAGGGAGCATCACGGCATGGATAACGTGAAGATCAGGCGCGCGCTCGTATCGGTTACCGACAAAACCGGCGTCGCCGAGTTCTGTAAGGTGCTGGTCGAGGAGTACGGCGTCGAGATCGTCTCCACGGGGGGCACTGCAGCCGCGCTTGTGGAGGCCGGGGTCCCGGTCCGGCCGATCGACGACCTCACCGGTTTTCCCGAGATGATGGATGGTCGGGTCAAGACGCTCCACCCCAAGGTGCACGGTGGCCTGCTCGCTCGCCGTGACTCGAAAGAGCACATGGCCGAGGCCGAGGCGCAGGGCATCGGCATGATCGACCTCGTCGTCGTGAACCTCTATGCCTTCGAGGAGACGGTCGCCCGCGAGGGCGTCACGCTCGAGGAGGCTGTGGAGAACATCGACATCGGTGGGCCGAGTATGCTCCGCTCGGCGGCGAAGAACTTCGAGTCGGTCACCGTTATCACGAACCCTGCGGACTATAGTGCGATCCTCGACGAGATGCGTGCATCCCACGGCCTGGTCGGCTATCCAACTCGTAAGCGCCTTGCGATCGACGTCTTCCGTATCACCAGCGCCTACGATGACGCGATCTGGCGGTATCTCTCCGGCAACAGCAAGGAGCTGTTCCCCGACGAGGTCCGCTTCCGCCTGGAGCGGGTGCAGGGGCTGCGTTACGGCGAGAACCCGCACCAGGACGCTGCGTTCTATCGCTTCGATGACAGCAAGGAACACACGCTTGCGCGTGCCACGCAGATCCAGGGCAAAGAGCTTTCCTACAACAACATCCTCGACACGGACGCATGTTGGGCAGCGGTCCGTGAGTTCGAGCAGTCCTGCTGTGTGATCATGAAGCACATGAACCCCTGCGGTGTGGCGATCGGTGACGATCTGACCGACGCATACCGCCGTGCGCACGAGTGCGACCCGATCTCCGCCTACGGCGGCGTCATGGCGTTCAACCAGCCGGTCACCGGCGATGTCGTGCGAGCGATCTATGCTAACAAACAGTTTGTCGAGGTCATGATCGCGCCCGATTACGACCAGGAAGCGTTGACACTCCTGGGAGACAAGCGGAACTTGCGGGTCCTGCGCACGGGTGGTCTGCGTTCGGCGGCGGGTCACTACGAGTCGCGTGCTGTCGAGGGCGGCATGCTCATCCAGACTTCCGACGGTGTGAACGAGGACATGTCGCGCTTTCGTGTGGCCACCATTGCCAAGCCTACCGATGAGGAGATGGAGCAGCTGTTTTTCGCGTGGCGTGTCGTGAAAAGCGTGAAGAGCAACGCCATCGTGCTTGCCAAGGACTTCGCCACCATCGGCGTGGGTGCGGGTCAGATGAACCGCGTCAACTCGGCACGAATCGCTGTGGAGGCTGCAGGCGACAAGGTGCGGAACTCCGTGTGTGCTTCCGATGCGTTCATGCCATTCCCGGACACCCTCGAGGTGTGTGCGGATGCGGGCGTGACAGCGTTCATCCAGCCGGGCGGCTCGATCCGCGACGATGAGGTCATCGCCGCGGCCAACAAGCGTGGCGTCTCGATGGTCTTCACTGGGTATCGCCATTTCCGCCACTAGAGTCTGACGGGAAGACCCGTAGCCTGCTAGTCCTGCGCCACATATACGGTTCGCGTTGGGAACGGGAAGTCGATACCTTCTGCGGAGAACCGGTCGTAGAGCGCCTTGACGAACGCGCTCTTGAGCAGGAACTGGTCGCCGTATGACTGTACATACATGATCGCGGTGCAGTTGATCTGTGACTCTCCGAACGCACTGAAGCGCAGAAGTGGTGGGTGTGCAGGTGAGTGGTTGCCTGTCGCTCGCAGGACCTGATCAGCGACTTCGAGTGTCACTCGCTCGACCTGACCCAGGTCTGCACCGTAGGGGACCCCGAACTCGTTCATTACGGCGATCGCCTCGGCAGGTAGTTTGTAGTTTGTGACGATCGCCTGACCGAGCACGGCGTTGGGCACGATCACAAGGTTGTCGACGATGGTGCGCAGCGTCGTCGTCCGCCAGGCTATATCGGCGACGGTGCCTTCGTGGCCGCTCTCGAGGATGATGTAGTCGCCCGGCCTGATCTGCTTGGTTGCGATGATCTGCAGTCCGGTGAAGATGTTACCGAGGGTGTCTTGCAGTGCCAGCGATACTGCAAGACCACCGACACCCAGAGCGGTGAGGACTGGCGTGATCGAGATGTTGAAGACGCTCAGGATAGCGAGCGCTCCGATCACCAGAATGACGCCACGTGCGATGTTCACCAACATACTTGTTGCCGGCACCACGCTGTCCGTCATGGACATCGAGCGGCGAAGAAGCTTGCCACTCATCTGCATTCCGACGATGGTAGCGATGATGATCCCTACCATGAGAGCGATCTTCACCAAAGCGTCGGAGGCAAGCGTGAGTCCCATGATTGTCATCGGTATCTCCTGTCGGCGGGGTATGGTGTGATTATACGGGTTTGGGCTAAGGGCCCAAGGCAGCGTTTGCGTTGACCCTCACGCGCTGCGTGGTAAACTACGCCAGGTGTTTCCGGCCGAGCTGCGTTGAGTCGGCACAGAGTATGCAGGTTACGGGCCGTTAGCTCAGTTGGTAGAGCAGGGGACTTTTAATCCCAAGGTCGCAGGTTCGAAACCTGCACGGCCCACCAGTCATACAACGCGCATGCGTTGCATATATGCCCCCATCGTCTAGCGGCCAAGGACTCCGCCCTTTCAAGGCGGCAACAGGGATTCGAATTCCCTTGGGGGCACCATATTTTCGCAGGTCAGAGGGGGTACGGCCTCTGATTTGGTGCCCGATTTGGTGCCCGATTGATTTTCAACTGCGCCCAGAGCGCCGCTGAACAGGTCGCCG
>Ga0265295_1005571_pt1 | contig 15885 bp, 10 predicted proteins | sample Munlansysbiofilm_FD_192503 | JGI IMG/M metagenome (GOLD analysis project Ga0265295, IMG submission 192503) | Leachate microbial communities from a municipal landfill in Southern Ontario, Canada - Methane capture system biofilm | ecosystem: Engineered > Solid waste > Landfill > Unclassified ... | reverse complement strand
ATGCTTTTTTCAAGCCTTGTAAAAGGCCTTGCCCCTCTGCGCCCTTTGAAAATCCTTCCTTACAGATAAACCCAAAACACGCCCCTTCTCCAAAAAGCTATTTTCATATTATAAAGAGCCCTGTCAGGCTTGGGGTTGTGCCGCTACGGGCTGGTTCAACACCGGATGAGATCGTGGTTCGTTCCTCACACGATCTATCCTTATTTGTTAAATTTGATTATCACTTTATTTCAGTCATGCAGATTAAAGCAGAAAAATTCTGTAAGGACAGACCCCTTACATCTCTTGCCCAGGCTGGGGCACCCGTAAAGGTTGCCCCTTAGTCCTTAGGGATCACCCCTGCCTGTAAAACCATGGGCAAAACATCAATGAACGCTCAAAAATGCCTGATCCAGAGTGACCAGCAGGCTGTTGTTCAATATTATCATCGTTCACGCCAGTTGATAATACCACTTCGAACCTTATCCGCTGTGTTAAAAGGTATCTCCGTAATCGTACCTGAACCAAGCTGTATCAAGGCCGTAGCACCATCCTGTTCCCCCATGTGGATACCAAAATGGGCTGCGGGCATGCCATAGCCAAGCGTAACTTTTTCTTTCACCACATCCTCATCCCCGATCTTATAGGTACCGTCTTTCTGAAAAATTTCCTTAAAATAGGCTGTTCCTGTTTTGTAGTACAATGAATAGAGAAAACTATCCCCTCCAAAACCACAAACATCATCATTGGGTACAAAGCTCGGCATTAAGGCCAATCCACCAACAACAGAAGGTTTTGTAACACAACGTTCCCTTGGGGTTGTCAGATATCGATACCAGCCATCTCGAAAATCAGGCTCATCCGGATCCGTAGGATCTTTCCCCACATCGGTTTTACCAAGCAGATCTTTCCACTCCGGAACCTCAATCGACTGTTGTCCGCTTGTCCTGTCTAATATTTTTTTAGTTTTAGTGACCAAATAATTATCCACACGGTGCAGGTTGCTCAGCGTTAAAGCGTCGGTATTCGACAGTCGTCCTGGGTTATACAAGGGATCCTTAAAACCAAAAAGGTACTGCTGTCCTGTACTCCCCTTGTCTGTTTGCTCGATATAACGCCCTGTTCCCCCAAAAATCCATATATTGGCTTTTGTCACGTCGGTGTGATCCGTTGCCAGTGCCAACGTTGCCATCATAGGGGCATCAATGGCAAAAACAGATCGGAAATCCCACAAATCCGGCCCATTGGTTGCATGAACATTCAATCTATATATTTTCCCCTTCCATGCTCCATCGTCTTTATAGGATTGAGTAAAATAAACATGATCATGGGAAAACTTAGGTGCCGCGCCTGAAGTACTCTCAATGATAGCAAGATCCTTGTCTATGACAGAGGGAGAGGCAAAAAACCCTTGATTATCTCCTTCATAAATCCAGTCATTGTCTGTTGTCGTAGAGGGTGCACCAGTTTTCAAATCCACAACAAAGATCCTGGCCTTCTGATTACTGGTACCGGTATAATCTGTAGGCCCTGAGCCAAACACAAGATACCAGTCATCAAAACTCGTCTGCCCCCTGCGAACAACGGCAGGCAGGCTGAAACTGAACCCCATGTTCTCATAGGTTCTCTCCCACATAAGCTTGGGACTCCTGGGATTCGTCACATCCAGGCAAAAATAGGTGGGATGAAAACTTCTATTGACATAGCCATCCCCAAAATTTTCATGTACATCAATAGATTTTCCTCCCAGACGCAAGCCGCCGATGAGAAGGGTCTTCCAGTCACCGTCAATTTTCACGTCAGCCACAAGAGGCATAAGATCCACATAATAGCTATGGGAATAATCCGGATCCGCTAACCATTTCAAATGGGGCAGTACACTCTGGGGAATATAGGCCCAAAGCTCATCACCGATGTCCTCTGTGGTGCCAGAAGGCTTGGTGTATTTACGATTTGCACTATCATAGGTCCAGGATGTGAAAGCATGAAGCATACCATCATTGGCTCCCACATAAACGACTGTTTCCCTGTTTTTATGGGTGTTGTAGTAGGTCTGGTAACCCTTATCCCCGTACAGAAGATGATATTGATCCTGGGGGCGGGATACAATCACAGGGGAAGAGTTGACAATATCACCCAGTTTCCAGACCCCCAGCTTCTCATTGGTATTGATATTCCGTATGGTACGGGGACGCAGCCCCTCAGCATCTACGCCTCGGATATAGTTAATCAATTTTTCTGCACGTGCTTGTGCATTGGCGGTGGCTTCCGCCTGGACATGCGCCCCAAGGTAGGTATAGTTGCAGGAAGTACCCGGACAGTAAACACCAAGAAAAGGCTGGATAAATGAGAGGTTACTCGCTTTGAATTCCGGCGTTGTAGAAGAACCCAAGGCAACACCACCTGCTGAATCCTTGGTACTCCCTGTGAAAGTATAAATTTTACGGTCTGCAGCGGATCTTGAAAGCAGCTTTTCTCCGGCCTCCCATATGGGCTTGATCTCACTGATGCTGTGGCTGGTGGGAGGGGACCCATTGTTATATTTTTTAACAGTGGTATCTCCCGTCTCGCTGGTTTCAAAAACAATGATTTTATCCTCTTCCGTATTCAGGCTGTAAGAGCCATCCGAAGCGGGCCCGCTTGTGTCTTCACGAATATTGCCGTAACTGTCCATCCAGAGATTCTGGAGATACCCCAGCCACTTCACCCCCTCATGATTGGGAATGGTGGGCCGGAAATACGCCTGAAGAATATTGCCATCCCCACGACGGTTGGTGGCAAGAACGGAGGCCGAGGTACCGGAACCCGCTTTTTCAAGGATATTGGCAAAAGCTTTGCTCAGCTGATTTTCCAGCTGAAGAGGGTTGATCACATAATAGTAATTGTCCGGAACGCCATCGTCATCCTTATCCCAATTCTCACCACTACCCCATTTAGCCGCATACCAGAGGGGATCTTTTAAAAGAGTTGCTGCGGATTCCGTGCTGGGGGTAAATGTCCTTTTACTTCCGTAAAAAGGGAGAGCCTGACCATCTTTCCAAGCTGTATCATGACTACCCTGATTCGGGCCAACCCCCGGAGGAGTATCCAAAAAATAATCTGGATCATTGCTTGCACTTGTGGCTAAATCCCGAACCTCCAGGTAGATACCATCCGCCGTAGTTCCGGAAATAATATAGCCCATATGCTGTATAATCGACCCAGCGGCATACTCCCCTGTAACCGTTACCTCCACTTTCTCATCATCTGTTACCCTGTACTCATACCGGACAATGGCATCCATATCATGGTCAGCACCCTGCTCCACATCCTCAAAATTGATACGGAACCTTCCCGATGTCGGAGTAATTTCTTCAACAAAAAAATCCACAATGGTATTGGTCGGTTGGAAATTACTATCCGCCCAAGAGGTAGAACCTTGACCTACAGATTTTCCAAAAGGAACCATAGTAATAATCTGGTCAGCCACCGGTATTCTTATCTCAGGTAATGGAGAGGAAAGGGCAACAGAATAGGTATCAACCTCCTGCCGCCCAGGTAAATCAGGCCTTAAATCGGTATTCCGTCCATAATGGGCAACAGCTCCTGCATAATACCCACCTTGCTTGGTGGGTTCTTCAGGACAAAGGCCACGGATATTCCCCAAACCATCAACATCCTTGGGGGAACAGGCCGTATCATAATTATTTCCAACCTGACCAATAAAATGTTTACCCTTAATATCATTGGATATTTCATTCAGTCGATTCTGAACATGAAGGGTACCTCCTCCCAAAACCGCACCCGAAGACCAACCTGTAGCAGCAAAAGCAGACCCAGGAAGCTCATCCGTATCAAAAGATGGATTGATATCACTGATAAGAAGCATAATGGGCTTGGAACAATAAAGGTTTTCTCCACCCTGCACAAAAGGATCCGTCCAGCTTACCTTGGGGAGGCCAAGAACATAATCTTTTGTACTGGTATCACTAAAATTATAATCATAGGCTGGCGTCGCGGTCTTTCCATCAGCAAAATAACGCAAAGTCTCATACATCATTTCTGCCACAGGATTTCCCCAGTCTGGAACCGCCCCAGAACTCATTGGGCTTCTCGTAATCCACCCACCTCCATAAACATGGTCATTATATCTGAAATCTGAAATACGCAGATTGCCAATGGTTCGGATAATACCATTAACAGAAGTAAACTGCCCGGTACTCAGATTAATCTCATCCTTAATACTGCCCATATTTTTCCGGACAACCCCACCAGACATATTCTTTGCATAAGATCCTGTCATCAAACCAAAATAGATCTGATCCATCTCCCCATTCTTCTGTAAAATTCCAACAGGCTTGTAGGTTGTTACATTACTTGCATTCACATAGGGCTTACAGTTGGCTTCCAAAAGATTTGTTTTACACACCTGCGCCCGAACATGGTAATCCACCATCGTGGAAGCTGGGATTGAGCGTTCAAGGCTATAGGTAGTAATCACAGGGGCTGATCCAGCATCCCCATCAGGATTGCGAAGATCCGTAAGAGAAAGAAACCCCCACGAACCTCCGGGGGGTTTACGTAGAAGCTGGTAATTATCTCCTCCTGTCAGCTCCTCATGACGGAATTCAAAACTATGCCAGCCTGCTTCAAGGTAAACGGTACCATTTTTTGCATTTGATTCAGCAGCAATGGCATTTGCAATCTGTAATGCAGTACCAGTTTTTGATCCATGTCCACTATACCAGTAAGAAATCACATCATTGTTGATACGAAATTCTACAGCATCATCCCCGTTTGTTGCAAACTGGTACTCTCCTGCCGTGGAAGCATATATTTTACCTTTAATTATGGTCATATAATAATCATTGCCACAATGGCTTACACTGGAAAAGGGATTATTATTTGAGCCCGTTGTATTAATGGCATTTCCAAGGGCTCCTGTTCCACACTTCTGATCTTCAGTTCCATAATCATCCACCAAATCCTGCATCGTTTGCGTAGAGGTCGGATGAGACGGTCTTTCCATTCCTGCTCCGTAGGTGCAGGAAGCACCATGAGAATCACCCCATTGACAAGTACTTCCTGCAACAGGACGCTCCTTTGCCACCCAGTTCCATATGCGGTATTTGCTGTCATTCAAAACCCTTAAAAAAGGTGGATCACTGTCACTGTTCAAGGTTGTATTGGCAAACAGATGACGGGTACCTCCTACAGGAAGATCCAAAGGAGCATATTTTCTTATATCATAGCCATCCCGCTCAACACTCTCATATTCCTTCCCCCAGGAATGGGCATCCTGAGGAATATAGGATCGCTGCAGAACGGTTTCCGAGGTTGTATCCACAGAACGATGGCCACCGTATAGCACCTTCCGCAGGGTATCCATCCGGGACATGGTGAGATAATTTAAAAAATCTCCGCTCCATTTATCCGAATGCGTTCCCGTACAGGTTTTATCCGTTGTGGTGGCCACAGGCTCAAAACGGGCAGGACTTGCTGAAGACTTATACTCGTAGCATTTGTAACTGTCAAAATACCCATAATAATCAATGCCGTAGGGTTTTCCACCATAGCCAGGATACCCTTTATAACCAATATCCAGAGTGCCATCTCCATCCAGATCGGAGGCATCGTTATAAGCTTCATAATAAAGCTTATGATCCCGGCCCATGACCAACATAACCAGAGGAGGAGAGCTGGCCACTGTAAAAATCGGGCTGTCCTGATAGTCCGTTATCACAGGCATGGCAGGCCCTGAGGCCATAGCCCAAACCGGAAAAACGACACCAAGGACAAGCAGCATCTTCGCTATTTTTTTCATGCCAGGGCCTCCCCATAAAATTCCATTTCAGTTTTTTATCTACAAGCCAGACCTACTGAAGGTATTGTCATACATTCGAGAAAAATTTCAGAAGCGCTCAATATGTCGATATCGCGCCTCAACGGCAGAACGTGCGCTATCTGCGGCCTCCCCCTCACTCTCCATGTCGTAAAAAAAAGCAAACCCCTTTTCCGTGCCTGGGAGGTGTGTTCTATCGTTGAAACTGATCTCAACTCGGACATCATGATTGCCGTAAACTGAAAATCCTACGCTGGCTTTGCTGCCTGCTGGCGGCAAAATCAGTTTCTGAAACGCCGCAAGGACAGCCTCTTCTGTATCCGCAAGGGTTCCATCCTCTTTATAATATGTGAAGCCGACAGAAGGCATGCTTGTACCATCAAAGTTCTCCACGAAAACTGCTTCCACAACATTTAAGCCCACACTGATCCCAGTATCCGCGTTGTTGAAAGCGATCTTATAATCCCTGTCATTCATCGCAATGCGACGCTCTACATTAGAGGTATCATTCAAGGAAAAAATGATAATAGACAATACCGTTAAAACCAAAAGCGTTGTGATCAACACCGCCCCATTTTCATCCGACAGGATTCCTAACGTCTGTCTCAGTCTCACTTTGACTCCTTATGCCTTATACGTTCAAACACAACTTGCCTCTGCACTCCGCGCTCATTATATTGCACAATCACCCGGATAGTTTTGGTGCCATCAATCAAAACGTCTTCCGCAACATTCCATGAAACCGTATAACCGTCACGCACAACGGTGAAATCCGCAGCTCCGCCGATCTTATCAAGCCCCGCAGCTCCGTCTTTGTTCACATCCGCAAGATTGGCATCATCAAAAGGGAGCGCCACAAGCCTTTCAATGCTTTCTGAAGCAAGGGAGCTAGATTCCGTAAGCATTCTCGCCTGTGCATTTGTACGCATGGAGGATATTTGTAAGGCACTGACTGCAAGGATACCCACGGAAAAGATAAAAATAGCAATCAGCACCTCCATCAAAGAGAAAGCCTCCTGCGAAAAAAAGGATCTCACCTGCTGCATTTTACATCTCCTCAAAAATTCTCTCCAAGCCCAAGATTCCGACACATAGACGTATTATATAGAACGGTACGGCGGAATCTCTGCCCAGGATCCGGAGTAAAAATATCCTCACCCTGTAAATTTTTATAAGCAACCTGGGCGTCAGATCCTCCCAGAAAAAAATTAGAAACCGTATCTCCGGATCTTGATACAAGGGTAATCTGAACCGCCCTGATGTCGGCAAGATCAGCAGTTATTCCTCCATCCGCATCCAGATAGACAAGATTCAACACGTCAATATTATATGCAATCGTTTGAAGTACTCCAAAAGGCGTCACTGTGCCGGGGGCATCCACCACAGTGGCTCTACCCAGATTCCCATCCCCTCCCACAGCATAGCGGATCCTTAGGATATTGCCTGTTAATGTATTCGTGACAGAATCCACATGCGCCGTATTGAAAACAATCTCATCTGCATTTGCAGTCTGAATCGCCATATCCAAAATACCGTCCAAAATACCGTCGGGATCATAGCCTGCCATACGTATCTCGCGCGTCATGAGGGAAAGCCCTGTCCTTGCTCCTTGCTGCATTTCCACAACAGCGTTTTCAGTAAAGGAAACCTTCTGCTGATGCCAAAAAAATGTCAAAACAACCCCCAGCACCATCATACCAACGGCCATGGTGATAATCAGCTCAACCAGTGTAAAGCCATCTCTTTCCAGCTTCATTTTGATCCCCTAGTATTGGACTTATGCTTGATCAAACTGACTTTTACGACATCATTTTGCGCATAGGTGATGAACAATCATCTATTTTTTCATCCGCACACCACCTGCAACATTAAGTTCAATAATTTTTTCTTGTGTATCATTGGTGACCTTCACTTCAATCACCGCGTCAATGGGGGATCCATCCGCCTTTACAGGAAGCCCCCGGCTGTTAAACCGTATGGTGGTACCTCCAACCACGGTAGTGACAACGGTATTCGTTTTTATGGCTTCAGCCCTTGCATGTTGTACATTTGCAACAATTTCCCGGACCTCCCTATTTAGCGTTGCATTAGAACGCCACACGACAATACGGGGAGCCGCAATAGCAGATAAAATACCAATTATAGCAATGACAATCATCATTTCCATCAACGTAAATCCGCTTTTGCTTTTCATGGTAATGCCCTCTGCAAAATTTACTTTTCCCCAACACTCTCGACTTTTTGCTATTTTACAATTCAATAAACAACGTTTACAACAATTTTATCCATCTCCCACTTAATAGTAACCAAGCAAATACCGCACCAGACCTACTCCCTGGCCCTGAACCCGCCTCAGCCAAATCAAAACACCCGTTTTGTGACATTTTTTGTCTTTTTCTGACAATAAAAGTCACAAAACGGGTGACATTCTCTACGCCCCCAACCCTGAAGATGGTATTTCCAATGCTTTTTTAAGAATGCCTCAACGCATCCGCCAATAAATCAGCCCTTCCCCCTCCCTTTCGATTTCCATCTCCACCACGGCATTGATCTTGGATGTGGAACTAAGGAGCACATCCGCATCCTTGCCATGCAAAATTCTTGGAGCATACATCATACCTTCCACGCGGGTTCTGGATACAGCGGTGGATCCTTGGGCGGAAATCAGACCATCGTTATACGTCCACTCACCCTCTTCATTTTTACGCGGCATCTCAAGCCTGCCGTTGTCGTCCACATCAAAAACAACCTGGGAAGAGCGGCTTCCCGTGCAACTTTCCACCGCATTGAACCATGAATAGCCTCCGGACTCGCAGGTGGAAACACTGCCTTCCGGAATAAAGGAAACACCAAAAGCATAGGGCCCGTGGATCAGGGTATCCTGCACCATGCGCTCCCCCATATCCGGAAGATCAAAAAACCACCCCACCGTACTTTCCGCTTCAAGAACACGCGGTGTTACCAGATTTTCCCCTTCTTTTCTGAAAATATAATTCTGGGGATAATTGCTATGGGATGCCACCACCACAGAAACACCCGGCCCTGCCTCCCCCTCAATCTCGCCTTCATTTTCCCTTGGCGCAGCAGAAGTCACGCGCACACGTTGCTCCACAAGGCGATAGCCGCTTCCGTCCAGGCCGTAATGTTTTGCCCCACTCTCCTGAGCTGCAACCTCTGATCGATCCAATCCACCCAACCATCCACTTTTTCCGGAAAGTCCATGGTCCCAGACCCCATAGAAGGTCTGCTGATCATAATTTTCCATGTCGGATCGATGCAGATACTTTCCCGTTCCCCAGACCACCATATACCCCAGGCCCGTACAATGACGAGCAATGCCCGGCTTGGTGGTGATGGCCTGAGGATCCTCCCCCGCCTTCCCCATGCCTGTGAAAAGCGGCTTAGGCGTGTCGCCATCCTCAAAATACACGTCCCAGTCCCACGGATCCGAAGAGGAGATGTCAAACTTCCACATGTTTCCCTTCAGATCTCCGGCATACACCCAGTCTCCCGTCCCGTCCCGGTTGACGTCCACCACAGCAGGGCTTGAGAGTCCATTGCCTTCCCCAACGCCTGTCCGAATCCTGCGGATCTCCTCTCCTGTGATGGCATTCACAACAATGAGTACGGCCTCACCGGAAAGACTTTTGTAGCCGTTTCCGAAAATGGTCACCCAGGGTTTACCCGGTCCATTGGATTGCACCACCGCCGCCGTGCTGAAGGAATAGCCCATATCCTTTTCCTCGCTCCGCTTGCCCGCCGGGGGAAACTCCCATACGGAAAGCCCGGCCACCAGATCCGATTCACCGATATCTCCCTTCCCCACACTCCACCCCGTTTTCGTATCCCGAAGCGTCATGCCGTAATACCCCATGCCGCCCTTACGCATCCCCCCAACAAGCACATCCCGTAAGCCCCCATCGTACACCAAGGTGCGAATGGTGATGGGCCCATCCACAAAATATCGGTGATTTTCCGCATAATCGGGCCGCATCAACTCCCAGAGATGGGGATGCACAAAGGAGGGCAGAAACCCAAAAACCTCCTTGCCGCTTAACGCATCAAAGGCATGCAACATGCCATCATTGGCTCCCGCATACACAAGCCCTCTGTGATACACAGGAGCAGAATGGACAAAATCTCCGGTCTTGTACTGGTACGGGGGGGCGTCCTCGTGCCGGGCCTTTCTTTCACGGTATCCCAGCCTGTCCTCTCCCCGTATATAGGCCACAATCTCCCTTGCTGCGGGTTTTGGGGAAAGACGCTCCAGACGCGAATCCGCCACCATAAGATGCGCCACCGCCTGGGGCAGAGAATCGGTACGAAAAACAAAGGCTGCGCCTTCAGAGAAAGAAAGGAGCCTTCGGCTGTCAGGGCTCATTTCACTGAGTTTCTGGGCAGCGCTCCACCGGCTTTCCTTTCCTACCTCCAGCCCTTCATCCGTCACCATGGTGAGGGGTTTGGCCTTCAGATCCCCCAGCCAGTCTTTGGGATAATATTCCGTCTGATAAATGGTCATGCTTTCCCGCACCCGCTGACTGTCCACGGCAAGGGAAGCCCCTGAAGCCTCTGCCCGCATGAGAATATCTTCTAAAATAGCGCGCATGGCTCCCACCATTTCATCCGGTGAAGAGGCATTGAGGTAGCGTCCCCGGCCATTCACCGTGGCATGGAAGAGGTCGTCCATTTTATCGCGGTCATCCCAACTGCGGGTATTGCCCCTGGGCCAGGCCCAGGCGGAGGGATCGGCTCCAGGCTCCCAGTATTTGTGGGTGGCAGGATCTATTTTCCCCTGATTGCCAAAGGCCAGGGCATAGGTCACCATATGCTGTTTTGTATTCTGATCAAAGGTGTTGGTGGGCACCAGATCTGGAAGGGCAGGCGCAAGATCCCGATCATAATAATATCTGGCAACATCGGCCAAGGTATTGGAAACGCCGTCTCTGTCTGCATCCCCCACACCCACGGAATCCTTGTGCGTCCAGAGGCCGTCCGTTGTCATGATGACAAAGGCCTGCTGACATCCGCCGCCTTCCTCTTTTAAAAAATAAGGAGAGGATCTTAAGGCCGGAGAGTCACTCTGGAACGAAGCCGTATCTTCGGTATCATAATATTTACCAATGGATTCCAACCCTGTGCGCAGGGGCTTGTCCATCTTCATTTTCACTTCAATACCATAGAGGCGATCCAGCAGAGTTTCGGAGTTATCCTCCTCACCGCTTCCCCCCTGGCGAACCAGCCTGATCGCATCCGCATTGGTGAGTCTGTGCGGCCAGGATTCTCCCCGGCTCAGCTCCACAAGCACTTCCTTGCGCTCATGGACTTTATCCACGGTCACGGTGGCAAGCTTATTCCAACGATCCGGATAGCCGTATTCTTCACTGCCGTTCTGATCCAGATCTCCGCTTTCGTATTTCCAGGAAACAGACGCATTCTCATCCTGGAGCCCTACCCTGTACCGGGCCTTCCTGTCTCTCCAGGCTCCCCTGCCGTACCGGCTCCAGCGCACATAGACATCATAGACTCCTGCCTCGGGTACATCCGCAAACCACTGGGCCTTGGCATCTCTTTTGAGAATCCCAGCAAAATTCCGCGAACGCCCATTGTAGGCCACAGGCGCAAAGGAGTCCGTCCATTCAATCAGAGGATTATGGGTTTCCTTATAATACTCCTCACCATCCTGATCATCCACAATGATCACCGAAGCCTTCCCCTTGTTGCTCACAAGAAGGGGCTCTGAAGTGACGGACTGATGAAGGGTATGATACCCGATCCTCACATTGTTGAGATTATAGACCGCATTGGCAATGGCGGACTTGGTGGCCAAAAGCTTGGTGCGATAATACTGAAACCAGTTGGTAAAATTCTGAAGATCGCTTACCGGAGGAACATAATAGGGATTTTTCACGTCCGGATGGTCCGGGGATGCCGCATCGGAACCGCTTTCCGTCACATAGGCGGGGTCATAAATCCGCCGCAGATCCGAAGGAAGATCCGAGGCCTTCACGGCTTTCATAAAACCAGAACGCCACCGCCTGTCCCCAGCAGAAGAAGCTCCGGGAATTTTGTAAATCTTACGCACAACCTGTGCTGCACTGCTGTCTTCCTGAACATCGCCATCCACACCCGCTTCGCCATCAGGATTATCACTTCCGTCCCCATCATTATCTTCCCCGTCAAAATCCCCCCCACCCTCATCCGAATCTCCATCGCGCCAGATGAAATTGACCAGATAGACATCCTCCCCCGCATCCACACGGCCATTCTTGTTCTTATCCTCAAAAGTGACATAGTGGGCATTGGAAATCCTGGGTCTGTCATTGACGGTAACCGTATCCACCACCACTTTTTTATTATCTTCATTGGTGAGTCTCACGTAGATATCCGGGCCATGGTCATTCAGTTCCGTCACATTCACATTGATGGTAAAATTATTCGGCAACAAAGATTTCTGGCTGAAAACCGCAGAGAAAAGAACCTTATTGTTAAAATCCAGAACCTCCAGCTTGACCTTATCCGACCGGGTCGTAAAAAGTTCCGATACCCATTTGACCCGAACTGTTTTTGTCCCTTTACCTGAAAGATGAAAAGGATAAACCACGCTGGCATTTTTTTTATCAGAAAAATGCCAGCTCCCATTCAGGGCCACGATATCTGTGCCCAGCAAGGTCGTTTTTCTGTTCCAGTCATCCCCAGAAAAATCGGCCATGTCATCATCAAGCCTGTTGCTCTGAACCGTGTAGTAAATTTTCTTCATGGAAATCTTATGAGAATTTTTTTTGGCAGGATTCAGCAGGGGAGCCATCAGACTGGCATTTCCCAGATCCGGATAATTTTTTGTCCGTGGCCAGGGAAGATAGTAGGCCTGGGGATTGTAATACAAACGATTGTAGCCATTGCACCGGGTTTCCCAGTACCTTTTGGCAAGATCCGTCCGTTTTCTGTAGTACTTTCGCTTAAGGTTGTCACCGAGATCCACGATGGAATCCACATCAGAGCCCAAATCCAGGGCATCATAGCCAAAAAGATAGGCAAATCCGATGGTCTTTAAAGGATCAGAATCCCGGTAAAAAAGCCCCTGGGGTGTTCCCTCCAGAAGAATTTCAAAATTCATGGACTGGGAATTATCAATGAGAAACATGATGTTGGCAGGCGGCGGCTTCATCACGCTGAGCATGGGCTCATCACCGATGTCAAGTCCGAAGGATCTTGAAAAAAAACCCAATATCAGCAAAAGAACAAGGCTCGCGAACACGCTGCGCCGCGAAAGGATACGGACAGACATGAAAATTCTCCCGAATGGATAAAGGTAGGCCGTAAAAAAAGGACATGGGGAAACCTGATTAATGCTTACGCAGCAGACTGGTTTCCAGAATGCGGCTGCTTCCCCTTTCGTCCTGATATTCAGAAAAAACAATATATTCATACAGCACCGGGCCACTGATATCCTGAGAGCCGATGTTCGAAGGCCCTCGATCCACCACCAGCGCCCGGCCCCTGCCATTGCCGATAAAGGGAAAGGCAAGGGGATCCACAAGGGAAAAAATTCCGTAGGAACCGGAAGACGGCCAGTTTCTCACAAAACCCACAACATCCTGATCCACAAGGGCGTTAAAGGTTTTACCGGCATGGAGCGCGTCTGCAAAATTTTCCCGCACCATCGGCGCTGCCCATGCCTCGGCATACATCCATGCTGGCCGTGACGGACTCCCCTTGATCATATCGTCGGAGTCCCTGGTCCAGAGATCCTGAACCACATGAAGATTCACAGCCTCCATCCTGTGAAGGAGCGTTCTTGAAACCCTGTCATTGCCGGAAACCCGGATATCCATGGTGGAAAAATACAAAAGGGCAAAACCAGAAAGGGTCATGAGGGTTAAAACTAAAAGTGTGGTAATCAGGGCCATCCCTGTTTCAGAAAAAAAGAAAGAACAACGCATTTCAAAGCCTGATTTTTTTCCTGCCATATGCGATTTTCCGGGCATGACTGGGCACCTGTTTTCTTTCTGATCACATCACATCCGTTTTCAGAAGATCAAACTGCAGACGTCGCAACTGACCATAATCTTCCCATTGCACTTCCAGACGCACCATGGCCCTGCCTTCCATATCCGTTCCCGGAGCCCCTGGAGCCACATTCCAATACACCCTGTAGCGCCGTTTACCATGGGGATCCCCCACCTCTTTTTCTCCATCCCATCCGCTTTCTGCTGTCGGCGGGAACACGCCCAGCCTTTCCATGGTGCGGTAAGGCTGAGAAAGCCCTGAAAAAAGGTCTCCCATGGCCACCGTCTGAAATCGCTCCAGCTCCTGAGAGGCCAAGGCCGCCGCCTCTGTCAGGGAAGCCGAACGCGCCGCCGTGCGGATGCTCTGGACCTGCACGGAAAAAATCGCAAGCCCCACGATGCCCAGAATGACGATGGCAATGAGAATCTCAATGAGTGTGAAACCGCTGGCTGAACAGATGTGTGTTTTTTTCATGATCTGATCCCAAGATTCCGGCACTTTACCGTAGTTGTAAGGCTGACACCGCCTTTCCTGCCCTTCCGATCCTGGTAAGAAGCCCCCAGCTCAATGCGCACGGCGCGGATACGGGCGTAGTCCTCGGGTTGGGGGTTGGGGATTATATTCTGGTGACGATCCAGATAAGAAAACTTCAACTCAGCTTCTGAAAGGATGATGCGGATGCTGGCATTCTTATGGAAAAATTTTTCCTCACGTCGTATCTTGTAATCCGGCTTTCCGTCAGACGATTTGGGATTGATATAATAATCTAATAATTTAAAATCCTTTTCATCCCAGATTCCGCTGATGCCATCAGAGTGTTCCTCCCTGTGGGAAAAGGAAAAACGCTCTGACCCCGCAAATTCGATCCCTACGCGATTTCCCGCAGACGGAGCAGGGTCAAAGCCTGCCATACGAATATCATCCTCCATCCAGGCCAGCACCGCCCGCAGCTTCTGTTGGGTGTCCAGTCTGGCTTTCTGGCGGATGTACATGTCCATGTGATTCATAAGCAACACACAAAGGGTACCACCCAGAAGCGCCATGATACCCATGGCAACAACAAGTTCCACCAATGTGAATCCAGACCTGCCGATCTTTTCGCACCTCACCTCACCCCATCCTTCCTTATACAGAATCAATGCGGATATTTGCCGGTTTTGAGACTACGATTTTCTTTTTTCCCCCAGCCCCTTCAAAAACAAGCGTTCCTCCAAAATCATTGGCCTCCGTCATCCCCCTGTGATTAAAAACATAAACCTTTCTATTGCTGCCATCAGCCAGGTCCAAAATACGGATGGCATTGGAAAGCGCAAAGGTTCTTAATAAAATATCCGCATCATCCCGCTTGCCATTTCTGTTCCCATCCACAAAGACCTGGACCTTGTTCCCTTCCACGGAAAGTCCCACATGCCGTCCCTGGCGAATGGCCTCAGACTTGGTGAAAAGAAAAATACCGTACAGCTCAAGGGAAGCGGACTGAAAGCGGTAGCGCTGCACCTGTTCCTTGAATCGCGGAACAGCAATACCGCTTAAAATAGCGAAAACAGCCATGGCGATAATCAGCTCCACCAGGGTCAGACCATGCACACCAAAAACCGGATCAAGATCTTTTTTTCCTATCATTTCAGCCCCCACCTGTGCATATGATTCACAGCAAGATCAACAACCTCCTGATCGCAGCAATATTCTGCGAAAGGACTCCTTCCCCATGCGAATTTCCGTGCGAGCAAGCCCTCTGCGTATATGCGAAAAACAAGAATGCCCCATAAAAGGCCTTGCTGGTTCACACATCCGTACAGAAATGAAGGCGTAAAGAAAGTACATCATAAAACGATCAGAACAGTGGGAAACTTATAAACAAGGAAACAATAAAAATCAAGGAAAATATAAAGTGACCCTGGGTCATAAATATCTTGCGCGCAAGCTTTTCGCGCCATTATCCAGGCTCATCTTCTACAGTTGGGAGACCTTTTTTGTCCAAAATGCCTGTAATTACTATGTCGCATTTTGTAAAAGCCCCAAAAGGTGGTGCCACAGAATTGAAATTTAATATTGTTTTTAAAGAAGTTATAGCATAA
>Ga0265295_1005570_pt1 | contig 15887 bp, 25 predicted proteins | sample Munlansysbiofilm_FD_192503 | JGI IMG/M metagenome (GOLD analysis project Ga0265295, IMG submission 192503) | Leachate microbial communities from a municipal landfill in Southern Ontario, Canada - Methane capture system biofilm | ecosystem: Engineered > Solid waste > Landfill > Unclassified ... | reverse complement strand
GGTTAAAAAAACATCCATCTATGCCTATCCTCCTAACGTATATTATAACATATAAGATAAAACATTGAGGTAAACGTTTGAAGACAAAAAAAGGGGCCGAAACCCCACATCGTGATGATTTAATCAATTTGATTATAAAATGTGTAGATCACCACTTGTGCAAGTGCACCATCTGTGGTGTATGACACATTAAATGTTTGTACATAGTACATTCTGTTTAGATCGAGTAGGTTATCAATGTAATCAAGCAGTTTAAGAGGTTCTGTAACATTTAAATTAATCGAGATTCGCACATACTTCATCGTTGCAGGAAGTTGTTCACTGAAAGGTGAGGAGGTGTTTGAGGTATAGACGATGTTATAATCGATCACATCAACAAAACTTGATTCATTTAAAACCTCAGTAAGTTCATTATTAACGACATATTGATCAAAACTTTGTGGTAAGAAAGGCAGTAATTCATCAATAGACTCATAGAAAACAGGTTCTTCAACTTGAAGTAATAAATCGATTTGACGTTGAATTTGTTTTTCTTGTTGTTCAAGTTCATAAAGACGATTTTCTTGAAGATTGATCACTCCAAAATATCCAGCAATACCTAATAGAAAGACGACAACAAGAAGATATATAAATTTAACTTGGCTAATGCGTTTACCAAAAATATCATATTTACGCATAAGAAATCGTCACCTCCATGGTCAGTGTAGCGGTGAAGCGATAAGTTGGTGTCTTAGTGATCCATCTAGTTGACGTGGGTTCATCAATAACACCATGACTCTCATACAAACTGATGATAAACTCATAAAGTTCTTGTTCAGTATCTGCTTGTATATAAATTGCGATCTCATTTGTTTCAGGACGAACTTGATAACTTGTGAGAGTGACTGAAGGTGTTTGCAAATCAATGATATCTAAAAGATGACTGGTGAAGACATCTTGTTGATTCATAATATATGTGTAAGCACGATTATATTCAAGTTGAACGACCGGTACTTCACTTGTTTGCGGAGTTTCCTCAATCAACATATCGAGTTGCATCTGTAATGCGTTATTTCTGTTTTGTTGCAGTTTAATCTCTTCTGACATCGCATAATAAGGAATATAAACCAGCAGCATGAAAACAACAATCGCAAATGCTACCACCATGAGTTGGTGACCAATCATACGATTTCTAGGAATGCGTTCGAGTTTGAAATCGATGCTATTTTGATCGCGGAATGATTCCCCTAAAAGGACTGCATAAGGCAATTTACAAGCTTTTGGTAAAAGTTTTGAGAACGTTTCTTCAACATTGAATGTACAGAGCTGCGCTTTATATGATGACAACTTCTTAACTAATAGTTTTTGAAGTTCCTCATCATCAATATCTTCATTCATATTGAAAATCAGCACTTTTGCAATGTGTTGTTTTCCTTTTCTTAAATTGAACTTATAGTAATTTGCAATACGCTCAACATAGTTTTCAATCATTTGAGCATATTCTTCTTTTCCACCATCATTTTCTTCAATTAAATTGAAAATGGGGAAACCTTTTTCCAAAATTTGAATGGAGAACATACCATTATACAAATTGACAAACATCGTAATGTCATCGAGTTGACTCACCTTGTTATGATAGATGTTATAGAATGGTACAGCCGATATTTCATATAGAACTTCTTTTGCTTTAAGCCTATCAAAGATATCGTGATATGCGTGAAGTAAATGACCATCTGTGATAAGTGCAATCACACGAATAAGTTCTTCGGATTCTTCACGAACAAAATGAGTAATAACGGGTTCTGGATACGGAAAATGAAGGGTTTTACCCAACTGTTCAGCAAAATACTGGTCAATTGTTTTCTTAACGAGTTCTTCACGCCTAATCTTGATATCACGAATCAATAAGTTTTCATCATGTATAACAAGGGTGATAGTTCTTGGATAAATCTGGTACTTTTCCAAGAGCTTTTTTAATGTTTCAAGAACACTTTCGGGTTCTTTGATATAGCCATTTTCAATCGCACCTTTTTCAAGATGAGCAGTACCAAAAGCTGCTTGATCTAAAAAGGGTTGGCGTTGAAAAAAACCAACGATTTCATCGGTGAAAAATATAGCAATATCGGTTCGTTTATTAAACATTGAAATCACATCCCTAATAGACTGAGATAAGCTTCAATGAGCATATCTCCATAAAAGTATGATATAACAACACCTAAGGCAATAAATGGTACTAAAGCAAATGCTTGAGACTTCTTCTTTAGTTTAATAATACCATAGATAAGACCAAGAATGGATGCTATAAATAACGATAGAAAACCTTGTGTGATGGTTAATACCCAGCCTATGAAAACGAAGAGTTTAACATCACCACCACCTAAAGCTTCTTTATGATATATTTTTGATGCTAAATAAGCTATCAAAAAAAGTGAAACAAATAGAATAGATGATGACAATAGATAGGTTAACCATATACCTTGGATGATTCTAATCACGATTAACAAAACTGTTCCAACCATCCATACACGATCAATGACAATCGTGTATTTCATATCTGATAAAGATTCAACAAAAAGAACTGCATAGAGTACCAAAATCACAAGTAAATCAAAAGAAAAACCTGCATAAAGATACGTGAATGCAAAGATAAGACCACCTAATAATTCAAAAAGTGGGTAACATATGCTAATTTTCTTATGACATGATCTGCATTTTCCACGATTAACGATATAACCTAAGATAGGTAATATATCAATCCATTTGAGTTGTATCTTGCAGTGATCACAATGTGATCTTCCCATGAGTGTTTCTTTTATTGGTAATCTATCGGCAACTAGATGATAAAAAGATGTGAGTAATGCACCCAAGATGAACATGAGGATGGCATAAAGTATCTCCATAGGGTCTCCTTATGAAAGAAAAGGAGGCCCATGGTGTTGGTACCTCCAATTTTGAATAAACTAAAACTTATACAGAAGGATATACTTGAAAACCATTCACATAGAGTGTAACCGTTGGAGTTCCAGCTAAAGCATTAGCTTCACTTTCAAAGAAATTAACAGTGTTGCCATCAACTACGATCCATACGTTTACAAAAGTAGTACCAGCTTCTGTGATTGTAACTAGATTATCTTTTAAGTCGATAAAGTCACTTGAGACAAGAGTATTAATTTGAAATGGTGTATCATCTTCTGCATAAAGTATTGCAGCTTCAACGATTGTATCATATGTTGCGCCAGCAGCATTTTCTTTTTGTCTTTCAATTAAACCACCAATGGTTGGTACTGCGATAGCAGCAATAATACCTAAAATAACAACAACAGCTAATAATTCTACAAGTGTAACACCTTTTTTACTTTTCAATAATTTTAACATATTTATCCTCCTATTTAGGTTATTTCCTATATCTTAATATTATCACGAATTGATGATATGTAAATAGTTTCGGTCACGGTTTAATAAAAACGTAATAATTTAGATTTGAGAGCCTAATGAAAGCATCGGCAGCATAATCGCTAGGATTAAAACACCAACAATCGCATATACAACGATGAGTAGAATCGGTTGAATCGAATTTTTCAACTGTTGCACCCGTAATTCAGTAATACCATTATAGTAATGTGATAGGTTTTCCATGAGCTTAGGAATATTACCTGTTTTCTCACCAGTCGATATCATACGTGCCATGATGGGATCAATATAATTACTCTCTTCAAACGCTCTAGAAAATGGTTTACCATCTTCGATATATTTGAGTGTCTTAATCATTAAATCTTTATAGACGACATTGGATAAAAGATTTTTTACAGTCTGTAGTGCTTTTGCTGAATTAACACCGCTAGCTAACATTTGTGATAATGAGTTTGCAATCATGATCTGATTATTCATTTGAATCAGATTGCCAAAGATGGGAATGTTTAATGATAATACCGTTAAGAAGTAGTGAAATTTTTCAACATACTTGTTTAATAGAATAATCGTAATGACAACTAAAAAGATTAATCCAAAGATCAGTATGGCATATTGTTTCAAAAACTCTCCGACATTTAAAAACATCTGTGTAATCCCAGGAAGTTCTGCACCTTCAAATGATGCGAATAACCCTGTAATATTAGGAAAAACAAAGAGTAACATACCAATCGAGATTACAATCGCTGCTGTCAAATAGATTAAAGGCATTCTTAAAGCTCCTTTAATCTCGGTTTGTACCTTCAACTGATTTTCATAATATTCTGCCATATGAACAACTGTAGGACCTAAATCACCTGAGAGTTCACCAACTTCAACCATTTGAACAAGTAAACTCGGGAAATCCTTAGGTCTTTTTGATAAAGCTTTAGAAAATGTTAAACCATTATTAATCTGTTGGTAAAGTTCGAAATAAAGTTTTCTTTGGTTTCTATTATCTTGTTGAAGTGATAACAGTTCTAATGCAGATATCAACTTTATCCCCGCATTTAATAATGAACCGAGCTGTTTCAAAAAGAATATCAGTTGTTTAGGAGAAAGTAATCGCCCAAATGTAATCTTATCTAAGCGTGTTAAAAGGTTATGATATTCAGTGATGTTTTCGATCACGTAGTTTTTAGATTGTAAATACTTAACGACAACATTACGATTTAGAGCTTCAATGGTTCCTCTAACCGTTTTGCCATCAGCATTTTTAGCGATATACTTATAGTTTCTTAAATCCATCTATTGATCACTCCAGCTCATTGGCAACTTTGAGGACTTCTTCTAACGATGTGATACCATTTTTAATCTTTTGTAAACCTGATTCTAAAATGGTGATCATACCTTCACTACGTGCTTGTCTTGTTAAATCAATGACAGATGCGTTTTCTGCGATTAAACGCTGCATATTTCTAGTAATAGGTAATACTTCAAAAATACCTACACGACCTGCATAGCCTTTAAAATTACACGATGTACAACCTTTAGAACGCTTGACATGATCAATGTTCATACCATATTTTTTGAACATGACCACTTCGGATGGTGTTGGTTCATCTTCATAACTACATTCTGTACAAAGCCGTCTGACAAGACGTTGAGATACAATACCTGATAGAGATGATGCGATTAAGAAAGGTTCGATCTCCATGTCTAAAAGACGCGTAACTGTTTTAACAGCATCATTCGTATGAATGGTGGAAAGGACTAAATGTCCTGTTAATGATGCACGAATGGCGATTTCAGCAGTTTCCACGTCACGAATTTCACCTACCATGACGATATTAGGATCCTGTCTTAAAATGGAGCGTAATGCTTTTGCGAATGTCAAATCAACATCGGGTTGAACTTGAACTTGGTTGACACCTTGCATTTTGATTTCTACAGGATCTTCAACTGTAACAATATTAACACCTGGATTATTAAGTTCTTCTAAGCATGCATATAGTGTTGTTGTTTTACCTGAACCTGTAGGTCCACTAACTAAAACAATACCGTTTGGTTTATCAATCATTTTTCTGACTAATCGTTCTTCTTTTTCATTAAAACCAAGTGCTGAAATCTTGTTCATGGAACCAGATAAGTCTAAAATACGCATAACAACTTTTTCACCTCGAACAGTTGGTAATGTTGAAATACGTAAGTCGATATTTTTTTGTTGAATCGAAGTTTGAATACGACCATCTTGAGGAACTCTGGTTTCCGTGATATCCATACCTGACATAACTTTGATACGGGAAATCATTTGATGATGGATTTTAATGGGAAACTCTTTAACGACATCTAAAACTCCATCAACACGATAACGAACTAAAATCTTATCGTCTAATGGATCGATATGAATATCTGATGCTCTTTGGAAAACAGCGGAAGTTAAGATTTGATTGACGAGTTTCACCATTGGTGTATCGTCTTCATCATCATCTTCAACCTCTTCTTCTTTAGAGATGGATTGTCGTGCACCTAATGCCTCAAGTGTACGTGTAAACCCATAATACTTTTCAATTTGAGAAATAATATCATTTTTAGGTGATGAAAAAGCTTTTGGACGGTATCCTGTTAAAATTCTGATTTCTTCAATAACCACAAAATCAAGCGGATCCGCTGTAGCAAATAATAAATTCTTCCCTTCAATCTTTAAGGGAATAATGGTGTGCCTTCTACAAAAAGCTTCATCGATTAATTCTAAGACATGTTCATCAATCGTGAAATTAGCAAGTGCAACACGCTGCACGCCCGTGGAATCTTCAAGTGCTTTTAAAATCTGCATTTCTGTTGCATATTCTAAACGCGCTAAGGTTTCACCGAGTCGTTCTGATTTTTCTTGTTTCGACAAAGCATCTTTCAATTGTGCTTCTGTGATGATTTTAGCATCTAATAAAATATCACCTATACGTCTTAGTGCCATATCCTCACTCCTTTACCACGATATTTTGCTCAACAATGCGATTGATGGGTAATGTTTGTTCTGAATATAATTCGATTTCAGAGGGTGTTCCACCAAGTGGTGTAACACGTCTGACATAATATGTTATATAACCATTTGTTCCTGCTAAAACTTCTAATTCATAGGTTGTTTCCGTATCAGTATCAGTTACAACAACTCCTGGTGTTAAAGCATCTAAAAGTGGGTTATCAATAAATGTTGTTTGATAGTAAATGGTAGGTCCGACGACTTCATCTTTTTCATAAGTTGTGAGTAATGGTAGTCCGGTTAAGGTGAAAACGAGTGTATCAGCTGCTGTTTGTTCTATAGACATCTCTAATGCTTCTTGGAGAGGATTGAAAAATGAGAAATCATAGTTACTTAATTTTAATATTCTCACATTGACACCAGGTGATGCCCATAATGGTAAGTCTTGATATCGTTCAAATATATAACCTTCAACAGGTGTTTTAACAGTTAAATACTGTAAAGCTGATGCTATAACACTTAATGCTTCATTTGATAGATCGAGGTCATTAGTTGATTCGATAAGATAAAAACGTTCATTAGCTGGTATCATTAAGGGTTCTTGAAAAGCTTCTGTAAGTTCGTTAACAATGAGCGGATCTATTTGATCAAGAGAAAGCGTATCGATCACGGTTGTAGAAAGTGATGGATCTAAATAATCTTTAAGTTCATAAAGTTTTCGATTCTTCAATAACTTCATATCAAATGTTAAATCACTTAACAAGGCATCAAAATCAAATGCTTGAATCAAATCAACGGTTAAATCTGATGTCAAGGATTGATATAAGAGATCTTCATTGGCTTGACTCAGTGTGAAAAATGCGGGATTATTCACATCTTCTCTTACTTCAACAGCTGTTTGCAAAGCATCGAACGCAAAATAGTTCAAATCAATTTCCCATGTGTACTCCTGGTAAGATAACTCATAATCAGCTGTATTTTGCCATTGTGTAATGCGAGGTGTAAGCACACCCTCATACGCATTTCGTTCATATGAACCAAGGTAAACAAAACCTACAGAGGTTTGAGAAACACTTTTACCTAGGTCTAAAACAAACAGGAGCACAACTGCAAAAACAACCGTCAAAAAGACGGTTACTAGAGAAATCATAAAATAAAGATTGCGTTTCAAGTAGAGCGTTAAACTTTTCATGACGTTCACCTCAATCTAGCCTCATTATAACAAATGTATGGGGATTTAGTTTAATCATCTCATGATTTTTATAGCATTCTTAAGGAATTTGTAATATATCCTATGAGGTGAATTATCCAAAATGCATTATAATTAAAGTGAGAAAGAAGGTGTGCTATGCGTCTACTTAGAAACAAACGTGGTTTCACCGTATTAGAAGCGGTTGCATCCATGGTGATTATAACGCTTGTTTTTACGACTGCCATTGCCACCATCACTGCCATGCGCAATCAAGCGATAGCGACTGAAAACAAAAGAGTTGCTGTCGATGTTGCTACAACCGTTAAAGATGACTTAATTCAAACACTTCAATATAGCACTGTAGCGTTATGGTTAGGTAGCACAGAAAAGACGATTGATAGCACGACATGCTCACTTATAAGTTCAGTTGTTAGCTGTGATATCTTAACCTTATCTGGAAATAACATCATCTCAAGTGATCAAATCACCATTAACTTCTTAGCACCAACTGCAGAAACGATACAATATCAAATCATTCGATTTACTGTAACTGTCGTTTATTATAAAACGAGAACTATCACGATAGAAGGTGTCATCTATGCAACATAGAGGCATAACGATTGTTGAATTACTTGGTGCTATTGTACTATTTGGAATTATTGCTTCCATTTCTGCGATGATGATTTCAACCATTACTAAAGCGAATGCTAAAATTGTTGAACAGAGTCGTGCAAATACAGAGATAACACTCCTTACAGCTTACCTAGATGATCAATATCAAAACCTAGGTGCCACAAATTACACACCTTGTGTTTTAGAATCTAACTGCATTATCTTAATTAAAGCATTCGAATATGTTCCCAATTTAGTGAGCGGTACCATTGATTTGGTCGTTTATGATCCAATTGTGACACTAACCATTAAAATACAAAATCAAGAACTTCTTCTAGATGATACAGCTTATGATATTAACTATTTTCAAATCGACAACTCATCTTCTCTATCATATACACTCGATGGGACAAATCTCATCTTAGAAATTGATTTAACGTTGATCGGTGAACATGATACCTATCAATTTCATTATCAGAAAACACTCGTTATAGAAACTGTACCTTTCGGATAGGAGGTTAGCTATGCATATTTTAAAAAGTAAAAAAGGAATAGGTTTACCTGTTGTTTTAGCAATCGTTGCGTTTGTACTTGGCACGACGGCTACCTTTTTATCATACGTTTATTTCCAATCCGGGTTATCCGATATTCAAATTGAAGAAAGTGAAAACTATGCAAATGCTGTCTCTGATGTGAGAGGTGCCTTATATTTAATAGCACGAGATCAATCACTTGATCCAGCGTACCTATTAAGTATCGAAGAACTGATGAACGTTGATATCGAAACATATGGAGAAAACCTTTATACGATTAGTTCAAGATTACTCGTTAATTCAAGACCTGTTCAAAGTTATTTAACTGGTGCAGTCACTTCAGTTAATACCTATGATACGATTTTTCAGTATACCGGTGAAGAACCAACATTTACATTAAGTCCATTAATTACACCAAGTACGTTAGCTGCAAGTTATCTTCCACAATACATTGACGAAAATTTCCCTTGGATTACACCTGAAACAACATTTACAGATTTCCAAAGTGTTATCAGTTATATCAGATCTTTAGCTTTACAATATGCAGGTTTTCAATATTATTTGCCTTCATCACTTGAAACACAGTGGAATCCAACAGCTTGGTGGCATTGGTATATTGACGGATCCGTTAATATTCCAAAAAATAAAAATTTAACCGTTCCTGATGGTAGACTATTAGTCATTGATGGGAACTTAACCCTAAATGAAAACAGCACCTTAACTGGTAATGTCATCGTCAATGGGAATGTCACTATCAATGGTAAAGGAAAGAGCATGCAAAATCTTTTAGGAACTGTCTATTTAAGCGGTAATCTTGTAACTGCGAATAAGACATACCTATCTCAAAATCCTACACGTCCAACCTTTGTGTTTGCTGAAGGAGATATTACATTAGGAAACAATAACGATGGTTATGGCTATTTTATAGCCAATAATTTCACTGCTCAACAAGGTAATATTTATCTAACCGGTGGTGTTTATACAGTCTATACATCTAACATTCAAAATGATATTATCGAGAACACAGATTTTACAACTGAACATCTTTTTGATTATGCTATTCCAGAGACGATTGCAGTTGAAGCTACCAGCACAGAACCTGGTGAAACAGGATTCATCTTCACAACACCCAAGTTAAGTTAAAGAGGAACCCGTTTCCTCTTTTTTTACGTTAACTTTGCAACTATATCCCTTGATTAAATCATAGTTTGTGGGATAATAGTTGCGAGGTGTTTTTTATGAAGTATTTAATTTCATGTGACCTTGATGGAACCACGTTAAACCGTCAGGGAGAACTCACAACAAAAACGATTAACGTTCTAAGACAATTAAGAAATATGGGACATATTGTTGTTCTAGCAACAGGCAGACCATTTAGTGGTGCTATTGGAAAATATGAAGAAATTGGACTTGATACACCACTTATCACAGATAATGGTGGATCGATTGAAAATCCTAAAGATTCTTCATTTGCGAAACAAAGAACTTATATTCCTGTTCATATGATGCATCAACTGTTCACATTTGCTAAACCGATGATTATTTCAACCTTCTTCTCGATTGATGATGTTGTTTATGCTTATCAATATGATAAGAAATTAGAAGAGTTCTTCAGTGGTATTCATAGTGATCGTGTTGTTGAAGGTGAATACACAAGTTTCGATGTTCAACCGACAGGTATGGTGTTTCTCATTCAATCAGATAAACAAGAACCCTTTGAATCTTATATTGATATCAACTTTGGACATACATTATCTCACCGCTTATGGGGTGTAGAAAATGGTTATGCAGTTTATGAAGTTTATTTAAAGCATGTGTCAAAGTCTTCAGCTGTTAAATATTTGCTTGATTTCTATGATGTTCCACAAAGTCAATGGATCGCATTAGGTGATGGTATTAACGATGTTGAGATGATTAGAGATGCTGGTGTTGGAGTTGCTATGAAAAATGCAGTTCCTGAACTTCACGAGGTTGCAGATATCATCACTGAGATTTCTCATGATGAAGAGGCTGTAGCAAACTTCTTAATTAATTATTTTAAGTTAGAAGACCTTCGATAAGAAGGTTTTCTTTTTTTAGCAATAAAAAACCATGAATCCAAAGAAACATGGTTATGATGTAAAGTGGCAATGGCGATAGTAATTGAATTTTTTAACAAATCCGAAGTCAAATGTTGTTTTTTATAATAACACTCTTAGGCACTTTCATCTTCAATTCATATATTAACTGTTACGTTTACGAGTAATCCTTTTTCTTGTAAAAGTTTAATTAACTCAAATAATCTAGATAGAACATCTTGGTTGATGTTACCAATCACTTTATAATCCAGGTCTTTTTCTAGAAAAAAATAAAGTTTATCAGCTTTAATATAACCATCACTATCATTACCAGTAACATTCAAATCATCTTTAGTAACACCCATGTTTTCTTGATGTCTAAGCTTTTTTGATTTATGTTCTTCTGATTTAAAAGACGACATAACATTGCAAACCAAATCATATGAACAACCTTCAATTGTCCCAGCTTCGTCATTTAATACAATAAAAGAGTGACGATTAAGAATTTTACCATCATCACCCTTATATTTGTTAACAACTATAATATCACCAATATTACACATGCTATCCCCCTATTTAACTGAGACCTTATTGTTTTGTTTTTTTTCTTCTTTATTCTTCGTTGAACTTGTCACTCGAATTTCTTCGTTGTTACACCAGTTGAATTTGTTAATGTCAGTTAACTCTGACTTGGCATCAAACAAATTTATACTAGGTCTCTTTTGTTCAAAGAAAGCTTTTCCTAATGATTTCATAAAACTCCTCCACTCATTTTAAAAAATCATAACAGTATTATTCTTTAATTAAAATACGGTAGATATTCTACCAAATAGCAATTATTAAGTCAACACATTATTATCAGTATATAGATTATACCATACTTTTTGATTGTGTTACAATATTGCATCTTGTATTTTGATTATTCATTGACTTGAATTCATAATGTTTTAAAATCATTAAAGCTAATATTTACGTTATGTGTACTAATGGATAAAAAAATCATAATTATACTTCATAACTGTATTTATTGCTGTTAAATTGATTAACAAAAAACCATGTATCCAAAGGAACATGGTTATGGTGTTAAGTGGCGATGCACGAGAGATTCGAACTCCCGACCGACGGCTTAGAAGTCCATTACACTATCTAACAAGCGCACTTATGCGCTTTTTATTTTTCTAGAGGTGATTGAATTGACTCATGGTGAACTTAAACAAAAGGTTATTAGAGAATCCTCATCGCGTCCCAAGGGCATGGGTCATTATGCGGTTGCTTCATATCTCTTAAGATTCTTATCTGATATCGACAAAGTCCGTCGTTTCATGGAAAAAGAGGGTTACACCAAAACAGAAATTTCAAACGCATTAACCCAAAGAAAAAGAGATATTCTTCATCAAAAAACACACAAATATGGAGATGTGCTTTAGTTACGGATAAGGCGTTTTCATTTACTCTTAAGTCTTAATACAGGGTGATCAGTGCCGTAACATTGATCGCTCTGCATTAGGACTTAAAACTTATTACGGGAGGTTTTTATAAAATATGATTCAAGAGTATCAGTTAAATATCACTACAGTAAGACAATCACTTGAGAAGTCAAGTAAAATCATGAATGATGATCAATACGATGAAGCATTCAACATCGATATATCAAAGGAGACCATCTTCTCCAGAAGCAACCAACACATGAGAGTGTTATTGATCAATGATGATGACATCTTAAACAATTTGATGCAAGAGGTGAAAAGATGATGACAGATCTTTTTAACCCAGATATGACCTGTAAACAGTTTCAAGTTGGTCAACGAGATGTCTTTCATGTAACATACGGAGCGTGTGAGATCATTCACATCGAAGTCTCCCATGGCATCATCTATTACGTCATCAAAGTGATTGAATCCGGTTTAAAACTCAAGTGTGGTGGATCTAAGCTTACATCAGAGGTGACACCATGAAAAAAATCTCACACGAAGAAGCGAGAAATGTTGTAGATGTAAGACTAAATAGTGTTGATTGTTCATTTGATGGTTGCCCAGAAGAAAAGGAAATACTTAATAATTACATCACTCTACAGATGCAAAAAGATAATATAGTACAAAAAGAACATGAACTATTTGAACGAACTAAAGAAAAGCATGAACTCTTTATAAAATATGATCATACTTCTGATGAAAATCTTCAGGAAGAACTTGCTGATGAATTATATAAAGTTGATATGCAAATAGATAAAATTCAGAATGATATTAAAAATTTAAAGTGGCTATATGATTTAAGTGATGAGGTGAAATGATGCCCTTTCAAGTAAAAGAAAGCCCTGAATATAAGGCTAAAAATGGTGCTACTTATAAGTTGGAAGACACATTTAGTGGTGTATTCCTATTGAAGAAACAAGATAATAATAAATGGGTGTGTGTCAACGGTAATAGTTCGCATGGAAGCAAGATATCAAGAACGATTGAACATCTTCATCCAAACTGGAAGTCTACTTCACCTGTAGCAAAAGAGGTGACACCATGATTAAGATCATGTGCAAAATGGATGGTGTTGATGCTGACTTTAGCGAAAAGAAACTCGAGTGTCTATGTGACTTCATCGATGATGATATAGACATGGTATTGGATGAAACATCATCAATAAGTCAACAGATTAAAACGCTTCAGAATTCTTATGATAAGTTCAGTGCACTAATCAGCGGTGATGAAGTCAATTTCGATGGATGGACATGTAAATTAGTCGAGGTGCAATCAGATTAGTTTAGAAACACTTATTCTTTATGAAATGTATCTCGAAAGAAAAAAGCATGTCCACAAGACTGATACACTCAAGTCATGGTCTGAAGAATTATCAGAAAGAATCATGATTGATTTGACACTTGATAGAGTCAAGCACATGATTCAAACAACTCTGGAAATGTATGAGGTGACACTATGAACCACATAACAATTGAAGGTATTCAACTCTCTATCAGTGAAGTTTTAACCATAGAAACAAAATATGGAATCAATAAGTATCAAGTAACAAGTGCTTATTCAGATTCATTAAATAGAACCGTCTATGAACTGACTGAGGTGACACCATGATGCTTGGTAAACTACTTGACTACTTGCTCATGAAAAACAGTACTATCGATAAATATAAAAACTTTGTGAATCATCTCGGTGATGAGATAGGATATCTCGTCATCGATGAACAAGGTAATGAGATCATCTTCGCTGACTGTGGATCCATCGAAGAGTATTATGGATCTCTTGCAAAAGAACAAGTCATGACATCAGAAGTTATGAAACACGAGTTTATAGAACACCATTGGAACGGCTACATTGACTATGATAAGCAAGGTTATATCATCACGATCAAAGGAGTTGATCAACAATGAAAAACCACGAAGATCTCTTACGCAAATTAAAGGCACTAGCTGAAAGAGGTGTCGGTGGTGAAAAGATCAACGCCGAAGCCGTGCTTCAAAAACTTCTTAAGAAGTACAACATCGACCCGGATTCACTCAATGACGAAGCACTTAATTTTGTTGAATTCAAGTATAAAAAAGGACTTTATCAGTCCGATCTACTTATCCAGATCATCATCAGTGTCATTCCAACATTGAAACGTAAAAACGGAAAATATGCTAGCTATATCAAAATTGACGTCACACGATCAGAAGAGATTGAGATCCGTGCGAAGTATGACTTCTACAGCAAGAAACTCAAAGAGGACTTAGATTTATTCTTCACAGCATTCTTTCATCGCAACAATCTCTATTACCATGGCGAGAGTGATTCCAAGGATGACAGCAAGCCCATGGATCACGAGAAGATCCAAAAGATCGTCAAGATGATGAACGGACTTGATCAACATCAGTACCGTCTACAGATTGGCCATGTGCGAGGTGAAAGATCATGATTCACGTGATTATCACATATAAAAACAACTCATCGAATACGACAAACTGTAAAAACAGCAAAGTGGCCAAGGCCTACGTCGACGCTGTCATCAATGTCTATAAACATGACGAAATTATTGACGATGTGTTAACCATTGAGACGGTTGATTACATGACGAAAGAGTATAAGATCGTCTATCCAGAGGTGACGTCATGACACAAGCTTATTGGATCCTTACGGGATGTCTCTTCATCATCCTCATGATTTATCTCACAGTGGTCTATAAGATCACCAAGCATTAGTTTAGCTCATCTCCTGGGACGCTTGATAGATCCCTCCCCATTCGACTATGAAGCGTCCTATTTCCTCCATAACACACTCAAAGGAGTTCCGCATGAAAAAGAATATGCCTGACCTCCAATTTCATAGCAGACTCAAAGATTTCATTGAGAATCCTCACATCGAACTGTGGATCAAGTTTATCCACCTTTTTGTCATGATTGACGCTAAATCTAAGGGTAAAGATGGCTATACTGTATGGTATCAAAACCCAGGACTCCAGGAGCGTTTCACGATCAGAGATAAAGACAATAAAGTCATCTGGAAACCATCGATCGCAAACATTCAGAAATCACTGGCCAAACTTGAAAAGATGGGTCTCATCGTGAGATCTATTTCAACGTCTGGTGAAAGACGAATCAAGCTTAACCGTGGTTTAGTCCTCGATTTCTTAAGACAGTATGATCTGAAAAGTGACATATATAAAAGCTATCGTATCAAGAGTCGTGAGCGTAAACTGATTCGCAAGAAGATCATCACCTTGGTTGACTATGTTAACGAAAAGAAACGTGCACAGGATGAAGCGTATAAGAGATACGTTCAGTTCCAACACAAGAAATATGGCTTTGATATCACTGACAAAGCCGTTGATGTCTTTGACTATAATGATTCAGAAGCTGACATGATCACATTGACAAGGCAAGAGATCCAGTTCATGAGGGAGTCCATCAAGAAAGAGATTCAACTTGATGTCGCTCTGGATGCATTCTGGAACACTTTACCGGCACCAAGAGGTGCGAGATGATATGAGACCCCAAGCCGACGCTGTTGGCTGTTTATGGTTGTTTAAAAGCCTATATTTTCACTCAAATTGAAGTCCATGGCACACAAAAGAAGACCGGGAATGATCTCCTGGTCTTTTTTGATCTTCAAGAGGTGAGTAAGTGTACATAGCATGGAGTAAGTGGCTATAGGTCACATTTGGAT
>Ga0265295_1005569_pt1 | contig 15887 bp, 13 predicted proteins | sample Munlansysbiofilm_FD_192503 | JGI IMG/M metagenome (GOLD analysis project Ga0265295, IMG submission 192503) | Leachate microbial communities from a municipal landfill in Southern Ontario, Canada - Methane capture system biofilm | ecosystem: Engineered > Solid waste > Landfill > Unclassified ... | reverse complement strand
AAAATGCAATATTTTTTTGTTGTTTAATAAAAATTATTGTATTTTTGTAATGATATTAAAAAATCGTTAATGGGTTCTGCGGTTTTTTATAAATTAAAATGAAAAAAATGAATTTTTAGAACCCACCATATTTCACTATCTGCATTATAGTCAATATTAGAAGGGAAATATGCCACAGTACTTAAAGCCTTAGTATCTTGATAAGAAACATAAAAATATCCATTTTCTCCCCATGAGGGTCCCCAAGAGTTTTTTATAATCCATGCTCCTTGAGAAGATGGTGTAGCAGCACTGCCTCCAGTAACTGTTTTATTATTATCCCATCCTACAACAGCCACACCGTGATTTGTATATTGAGTGCCATTATAATAATAGGTTTTATTTGCATAATTCATATAATCATTATCAAAATGTATATTAATATAAAGGGCACCATTGTCCATAATAGCTTGTTTAATAATATCTGCATTATAATTAGCATCTTCAATTCCTGGCAAATATCTAGCTTCTCCAACATAAGCAACTGGGGTTAATGCGCTCACACAATTAGGATCAAGTGGTACAATATATGGGTCGGCACTTTCATTAATCGGTCCAGATCTTCTTGACAAGTAAGCGGTTGATAAGTCAACATTTCCTCCATCACTTGGTCCCCAGTCAAATCCATGACAAGTTGCCAAATTTCGCTCGGATAAATCGAAACTTGCCCATGATTGTTTTTTTCAATATGATTCAACTGCTGCATAAGTAGCAAAAGCCCAACAAGCACCTTCACTACCTTGATTTTTAACCGAAGTAAGATATGCTCCACCCTCAATAGTTCTTAAATCATACGCAGTTGGAATACTTTTAGGCGTAGAAACCTGAAGATTACTATAATCTCTAATTATTGGAGAAGGAATTTCGCCAAGATAATAACCCTCCGAAGTTTTAGACTCAATTTCCCCACTATTTTTTTTACTGATATACTCTAAATAATCGGGGTTTACCTCTCTCATTTGCAAACCTTGCTGTGCAAGCATAACAACCCCAGAACATAATAATAGTATTACTGATAGAATTCTTTTCATTATAAATCTCATTATTTTATTGCTATTAATACTAAAAAGACGTAACCAAACAAAAATGGTTGAGCAAAAATAGGAAAATAAAATGAAAAGAAAAAAATAAGCTTATAAACGATTTATTTATCCACAGCCAGAACAACCACCTTCGCAATTGTCGGGAGCACATTCGTCGGAGCTACCTGATTTTGAAACCATGCCTTCGGCAATTGGCAAACCTTTCGCTTTCCAAGCATATATGCCGCCATCAAGATTTGCAACACTTTTGTAATCTTGTCTGTTTAAGACATTAACAATTTTTGTACTGCGAATTCCTTCGTCACATACAACAATTAGAGGTATCTCTTTGGGAATTAAATGTATGTTGTCCATAATAGAAGACATCGGATAAAAGAAAACATTTTGAAAGTTAAAAAATTCCTTTGCTTGTTCTTCGGGTTCTCTAACATCAATAAAAAACACTTCGTCTTTAGAAATTAAATCGTAAGCATCTGTTACCGATATATGCTTGACTCCCTCTAATTGGAAATCTTGAATTGTAGGTTTTTCGGATAATTTCATTTTTTTTAAGTTTTAGTTATAGTTATATTGTAAACAATTATGTAATTAAATAGTTTTGCAAAACTAAATATTTTTAAGAATAATAATGTCCTGAAAATCAAACTCGTTTATAGGGCTTCCTGTTTTCCACCAACCTTTCTTGATGCTTAATATTTCAAATCCAAGGCTCGAAACTAATTCATATAGATAATCACTTCGATAAGCGACATTAGCATTTTTAAGCTTTGAATTATGTAAACAATATTTATCGTATTCAATAGGAAACAACGAGTATTTTTGGCTAATATCAGTTAAAAAAAAACTTGCATAACAGACTCCTTCTGGCTTTAAAACAAGTTTTATCTGTTTTAGATAATTTTCGAGAGCAGGAGCTTGTATATGCGTAAAAACAGAGATCGCTAAAACAAGATTGTAATAATTTTCGGGATAAGGAAATGTAAATTCCTGAGCGTCTATTTTTCCATTGGGAAGATAAAGATCATTCCTAATCGAAAAACGGTCAAAATTAAATTGTGGAAATTGGGAATACTTTTTTTTACACCACTCAACATCATTTTGTAAAATATCAAATCCAGTATATATCCCATTATTATTAATGTAATTAGTAAATGGTCTTGCAATACGACCTAGACCAACACCAATATCCAATATTTTAAAATCTGGTTGTATATTAGAGTGCTTACAGATATTATTAAAAAACTTATCACCAGTTTTAACAAAGTCTCCACGTCCAATATTTGCTTTACCTTTTGACGGAACAAGATTTGACTTATCTCTAAATAAAGCAACGAAATCATAAGGAAAATAGAAAACTCGTCTGACAATTCTACGCCCCAAGGGAGAAAGATTATAATATAATTTCCGAAACATTCAATCAGAGATTAAAAATTTGTCAAATATAACTAAAAATTTTTAGCGTATAAAAGCAAAATTATATTCACTAATACTAATTTGACACCAAAACCTTTATCCTCAAATTTGCCAAATAAGTATTCGAGTGAGAATAACTTGATTTTTGGATTTTTACCGATAATAAACAATCAATTTAGTTCTTATCCATAAAGATAGTGTTTAAAAATCATGTTTAAAAACACGATATGCATAGTTTTACTTTAGCAATTATTACGGTATGAAGATTAATTTGATATTTATGATAAAAAAAACTAATGTTTTACTCACAATAAACTTTAAATTCAACAGATTTTACTAATTTCGCAGCAAATAAATAATTGTCTCATTTTATAAAGAGATTACACAAATTATGAACAAAATCGTAGGAAAAGAATATTTATCAGAAAAGATTGTCAAACTAGAAGTTGAAGCTCCTTTAATTGCCAAAAGCAGACGAGCAGGACATTTTGTAATTGTGCGTATCGGTGATACAGGTGAGCGAATTCCATACACAATAGCTTCATCTGACATTGAAAAAGGTACAATCACACTTGTGATACAATTAGTTGGTAAGTCATCGGAAAAAATATGTAAACTTGAAGTAGGAGATTATGTAACCGACCTTGTGGGGCCACTTGGAAATGCTACTCATATAGAAAAATATGGTACTGTAGTGTGTGCAGGTGGCGGTGTTGGTATTGCTCCCATGCTCCCAATTATTGAAGCAATGAGCAAAGCTGGAAACAAGGTAATTGCTATTTTGGCAGCACGCTCAAAAGAATTGGTTATATTAGAAGATCAGGTAAGAGAGTTTGCCGATGAGCTTATTGTGATGACTGACGATGGCTCGTATGGTGAAAAAGGATTGATAACCGCAGGTGTAGAAAAGATAATTAAACGCGAAAAAGTGGATCTTTGCGTAACCATCGGTCCTGCTGTGATGATGAAGTTTGTAGCTCTTTTAACTAAAAAATACGAAGTCCCTACTCTAGCATCACTTAATACCATAATGGTAGATGGCACTGGAATGTGTGGTGCGTGTCGAGTAACTGTGGGTGGAGAAACTAAATTTGTGTGTGTGGACGGTCCAGAGTTTGACGCTCATAAAGTAGATTTTGATGAAATGATGATAAGACTTAATGCTTACAATTAATTTTTATTAAAAAAACAAACATTGTGTTGCAAACAAAAGAAATAAAGAATATGAAAATTTGTTTTAATAGTTTAATCATTGGAATTTGTTTCATTTTTAAGAAATATCTTTTACAAATTATTGACTTCTAATATTAATATATATGCTTTCAAAAGAATATTTAAAAGCTGACCGCTCTGAATCATGGCGCGAAGAACTACGAAAAACTCTAAAAAACAAAGATCGCATACAACTTACTCGTGTAGTTATGAGTTCGGTTGATCCCCAAGTAAGGAGCCAAAATTATCAAGAGGTAAACTTGGGACTAACTGCTGAACAGGCTGTGGCAGAAGCTAAACGTTGCTTAGATTGTGTAAATCCTACATGTATTTCTGGATGTCCGGTAGAAATAAATATCCCTAAGTTTATCAAAAACATTGAACGCGGAGAGTTTTTGGAAGCTGCAAAAATACTGAAAGAAACAAATGCTTTGCCAGCTGTTTGCGGACGCGTATGTCCACAAGAAAAACAATGCGAAAACACCTGCTTTTATGTGCAAAAACTAAATAAACCCGCCGTGGCAATTGGTCACTTAGAGAGATTTGCAGCCGACTACGAAAGGGAAAGTGGCAACATAAACATTCCAGAAATAGAACCTGCTAATGGAATACAAGTGGCAGTTATTGGCTCTGGTCCTGCTGGATTAGCTTTTGCAGGGGATATGGTAAAAAAAGGATTTGATGTAACAGTATATGAAGCACTACACGAATTGGGTGGAGTGTTACGTTATGGCATCCCAGAGTTTAGACTTCCTAACAATATTGTACATACAGAAATTGATGTGTTAGCCAAAATGGGAGTTAAGTTTATAACTAATTGCATTATTGGTAAAACTATTTCGCACGAGGATTTGTTAGAAATGGGTTTTAAAGGAATATTTGTGGGTAGTGGAGCTGGATTGCCTCATTTTATGCACATTCCTGGAGAAAACTTAAATGGAGTAATGTCGTGTAACGAATATTTAACTCGTGTAAATCTGATGGATGCGGCTAATCCAGAAAGTGAGACTCCCGTTTGGAGAGGAAAAAATGTTGCCGTAATTGGTGGTGGAAATACTGCAATGGATGCGGTAAGAACTGCAAGAAGATTAGGAGCAGAAAGAGCAATGATTGTATATAGACGTTCGGAAGAAGAAATGCCAGCACGTTTGGAAGAACTGCATCACGCGAAGGAAGAAGGAATTGAGTTTTTTAACTTACACAACCCATTACAATACGAAGGCAATGAAAAAGGTTGCGTACAACGAATGCTGTTGCAACGAATGGAATTAGGTGAGCCTGATGCCTCGGGTCGCCGCCGACCATCACCTATTGAAGGAGACACTGTTTGGATGGATGTTGACCAGGTAATTGTGAGTGTAGGCGTTTCACCCAATCCTCTTATCCCCTCAACATTTAAAGGCTTAGAAATTACAAAATGGGGAACAATTGTTGTTGACTGCGACACTATGCAATCGGCACAGCAAGAAATATATGCCGGTGGTGATATTGTTAGAGGCGGTGCAACAGTAATTCTAGCTATGGGAGATGGACGAAAAGCCGCTAAAGCTATGGGAGATGCACTTATTGAAAAATAAGAAATGTTTTATTACATAAATTATTTAATTGAACTCTACTGTTCAAACAAGCAATCCATTGTTAAACTATTTGTTACTATTGCTTGACTATATTGATTTGAATTTAATCCCCAGGTAGTTATCATTACTGTATAAATGCCTTTTTTTGTGCTAGTAGATGTCCGAAATTGAGATTCCTTTTTTCTGAGTTTATTTAAATAAGCTGCATCAATTGAAAATTCATTATTGTAAAATTTAATTTCACATAAATTCACAACATCATCAGCTCTGTCTATAACCAAATCTATTTGTGAGTTAGAATTATGCCAACTATAATTTTTAGATTCAATTTGATCACATTTTAAGGCTTTCTTAATTTCTTCGGAATGCTTCAAACAAATTGTTTCAAAAGCATGACCGCACCATGTTTTATATTCTTGTTTCTGAAAAACATGAGCCCACTTTGTCCCTTTATATGTTGACATAAATTTTAGGTGAAATAAACAAAACTCATCATATATTCGATACAATGTTGATTTCGTATTATCTTTATATGCATCGTATTTTAAAACAAATCCTGATTGTATTAAGTCTTCTAAAGAATCAGAAAATCTTCCACCCGATGAGATATTTAATTCCAGTAAAATTTCATCTCGGGTAATACCTTTCCTCTTGTTGCTGGCGAGAGCATTCACAATTCTTTGATGGAATGAATGTTTATCGAATAAAGACTTAAAAACTTCATCATATTCGTTTTCTAAGTATGAACCTTTCTGAAAGCATAATCTATCTATCGCTATTACAGCAGATTCCCCTTTTTTTACATGCTCTAAATATTCTGCTACACCTCCTAAAACCATATAAATCTTCAATATTTCATGTTTTTCCATCAGAATACCTTTAAACTTCAAAAACGCTTGCGTTTCATACAAGGTAAATGGATAAAGTTTAATAATTTGCGTTATTCTTTTACTTAAGCCTTTTGAATTATTAATAATCTTTTTTACCATATATGAAGCTGCCGAACCACATACTACAACAACTAAATCTCTTCTCGTGGTGCAGTAGTCATTCCAAAAGTTTTCAAAAGCAGCCAAAAAGCCAGATTTATGTGAATCTACCCATGGAAATTCATCAATAAATAACACCTTTTTTTTCGTGGACACTTTAATCCCTTTAAGAAACTTTTTAAGCAAACTAAATGCTTCAAGCCAATCTACTGGCTGCTTTTCATTCTTAAAATCACTTGTAACTTCATTTAGTTTGAGCATGAAGTTATTTATTTGGTCGTGTCTTTTTCCAGTACTTAATCCTGTAAAACTAAAAACTATTTTATCGCCAAAAAACTCTCTAACTAAATAGGTTTTCCCTACTCTTCTTCGTCCATAAACTGCTATTAACTCAGACCTATAACTATATAGAGCATCCGATAAAACCTGTTTTTCATTTATTCGTCCTACTATAATTCCTGACATAATTATTTGCATTCTTGTTTATTGATGTGCCAAATATACAATAATAAATCCATTTTGGCACACTAATAACCAAATAAGTTTTTATTGATGTGCCAAACAATCAAATTTATCGCTCGTTTGGCACACGAATAAACCGTTTTTTACTCGCCAAAAAATATTGTAAAATAAAACAAACACTACTTAATAATTTTATTAAAAGGAAATCCTAAACCATTATAATATATCACAGGATAAAACTCAGGTATAGCACCAAAACTCTTATAAAACCTTTCGACTCCTGATATTGATGAGCCTTCAAAGTCTAAAATTATGTTTGTTTCGCTGTTTTGTTCAATAAATTCATTTAATAACAAAACCATAGCTTGACTTTTTTTTCCTTTATCAGAGGATGATGGCATTAAATAATAAACTTTATTTTCCCATTTAACTAACAAAACCGCCGCATAAATTTCATTTGTATTATTTTCACGAACCGACCAAATCTCAGCAAAATTTTCTTTGTCTAATTTATTTAATAATGATTTTAATATGGGCATAAAACCTTTTGGAGGCATAAAATTTAAGTGTTGCTGAATGAAATCCCAAAACTCAGATGTTTTTAAATCCGTATAAACTGTTTGAGAAAAAGATTGAGCCTTTTTAATATTACGCTTACAATTTTGATTATATCCAGCAAAAATTTCTTTATAAAATTTTTGCAAAGACAGTAAATAGTTTGGCCTTAGACTTTCGGGGTTTTGCTCAAAATAATTCCCCGAATTAAATTGTAATCGATAAAATTTATATGGTATTTTATTAATAAATTCTTGTAAAATCTCTTCGGTTATTTCGAGATCAGAAAACACTCCTAATTGTTGTGAAAGTGCAGGTTGTGTAAGATACCTAAAACCATATTTCGATTTAACGGGTAATGGCATTAAAAATTTATAATCATCAGTAACAAGAGCTTCCCAATTAGGCGAAACGATATCCAAATACCACGACATAGCATATACAGTTCCATTAAGGGCATGATTTATTTTATCATCCCACAGATTTTTGTTTATCTCATTATGTTTTAGGTATTTTATTTTCATTCGCAATTAGGAAAATACTTTTTACTTATTATCTCCACCCTCCTCTTTTTAATTTTCGTCCATCAATTTTTATTAATTCATCGTTTCGGTAAGTAAAAATCATATATGTAGAGCCGTCAGAGTGAAATTTTTTCCAATCTCTATATTTGCTCCCAACTCGATATTCGCCAATAAGCTCAATATTTCCGTTCGGATAATACCATTTATGTGTACCATCAGCATCGCCCTTACGATATTTGCCTATAAATCTTAATTGCCCAGTTTCGGAATAATAATGCTTCCATTCTCCATCTTTTTCGCCAAGTTCGTACGAACCCTCTTCGATAATATCGCCAACTGCATAAAACCATTCTCCAGTGCGGACATCATCAAAATATTCTCCTTTTAAAATCACATTTTCAATTGAATCATATTCGACATAAAGGCCTTCAAGTTTTCCTTTAAGATAAGCTTCTTCTCGTTTTTTAATTCCGTTAGGATAATACCAAATCCATTCTCGGTCGGGCTTATCTTGATTAAAAAAACCTTCCATTTCTAACTTTCCGTCTTTGTAATAATATTTCCAAATACCGTCTCGCTTACCTTCAACGTAATTACCAATAGCATAAAAATAATCGTTATACTCATCAAATAATTTCCATTCACCGGTGCGATTCCCATTTGTATCAAATAAACCTTCGCCAAGCAAAATACTTTGAGAAGTATATTCTTTTACTTTTGTTAATTTGCCGTTTGTATCGTACTCTTTATGAATACCTACTGGCATATCCTCCAAAAAAGCTCCTTCGTATTGAATCTTTCCGTTCTCATGATACAGTTTTTTGACTTCTGCTTTTAGAACAATTTCATCTTCAGGCTTGGGCACAAATATTTCGCCATTTACATATTTACGCTCTACTATCATTTTTTCGGAAAGATCGTATTCGCGATATATGCCATGTAATATGCCATTGAAATAATTAAATTCTGTTTTTTTATTGCCATTTGGATAAAATTCTATCCACTTACCGTGTTTTTTCTTCTCTGAATTAAACCTGTTGATTTTTTCGCTTTCGATACGATATCCGTTATAATAGTTAAAAAGATTAATAGCAAGACTGTCTTTGTTAAATTCTCTGGCTCTTCCACTTTTGACACCATTTTTATACTGATACTCAAACCTAAGATATCCAACTGTGTCGTAATAATATGACATTCCTTCTTTTTGCCCGTTTAGATAAAGCTCTCTTGATGTTAGATAATATATCTTTACCGAATCGGAGGTATAATAGAAGTCATAAGTACTACTGTAACCGTTTTTTTTATCATTTCGATATGTAATAGCTTCGGCAAGTTGTCCGTCAGAATGATAAAAGTTCCAAATACTGTCAAGCTCATAATATAATCTTTTCCCAACAGATTTTAATGTACCATCTTCATAATAATTCTTCCAATAGCCATCAGGTTTGCCGTTTATCATTGTTCCTTCGCCCGAAACACTGCCGTTTGGATAATAAAAACGATTAAATCCGTCGGGGTCTATATCCTGTGAATACAAACCTGCTGCTGTAAAACTAATTCCCAATATGAATAACAATCTTTTCATCGTTGTAAAATTAACAAATATTATTAAACCTTGATAAGCTAATTTAATGTAAAACAATTTTTTGAATTAATTATTGTCTGTGAGATTGTTATGATAAATGCGATTTGCTTATTTTATCGAAATAAATGCTTGTGTTTAAAAACAATATGGATTAATAAGAACCGTTTTTTTATAAAATGACAGATTTCTAAGTTCGCTTCGTTTCATTTTGCAATAAATACCCATTATTCTCATCTCTATAAACAAGTTACCAACAAGTGGAAAAAGCATACCCAATTATATTGCTAAAAAAGAAATATTTTAATTCAAGTTTCCGTTTTGTCTAATAAAAATTTGTATTTTTGTAAAAAGAACGAGAATGGATATATATTCAAAGAAATACCAGCTAATGGAGTGGATTATGAATCTACGTGACACTCAAATGATTGATAAACTTTTAAGTATTGCTGAAAAGTCTGATTGGTGGACTGAAATAAGCCAAGCAGAACGCGACTCTATCGAAAGAGGCATGAAAGACATTTCAGAAAATAAAGTTATTAATCACTCTGACGTCATGAAGAAATATGAAAAATATATCTAAAGTTCTTTGGACTCAAGAAGCCAATAAAAACTTAAGCATCATCATCAAATATTTGGAAGATAATTGGACAAAAAAAGAAATAGAAAAATTTCTAAAAAAGCTCAACAAACACATCTCAATTATACAATCACAACCAGATTCTTTTCCAAAAACGAACAACTATAATGTTCGCCAATCAGTTGTTACAAAACAAATTACACTTTATTACAGTATTAGTCAAGACACACTAAATATTGTTTCATTATTTGACAACAGACAAGATCCACAGAAACTGAAAATCTAACTAGAGAGGCAACAACCACCATCCTGTAATAACACCTATATGTAATGTGGAAATTAGCCTTTAACCGTTCGTGTAGAACGTTTCCGAACATCGGTCAATTGGCTGATGGTTTCGTAGGAACTTTGAAAAGGTAATTTCTATTCCTATTCCCACTCCACATAGCCACAACCGTTTATACTGTCAAACTAACTATGAAAGATGAATTTTCATTCAAGGAAATCTTTTAAATTCCTTCATTACATTGACGCAATTTAATGAAATTCGTTCAATGTGACTATTAAGTTATCCACTCAAGATAGTTATCTCGATTTATAACAGTAAATTCACTATCAGGATAAGCGTTTTTCCATGATTTGGGGATTTTAACTTTTTTGTGAAGATTCCATTTTATTTCATACGCATATAATTTTCCATCTTTTTCTTCAATTAAATCTATTTCTTGCTGTTGATAAGTTCGCCAGAAGTAATTGTTAACGAATATATTATTGTTATATTGATATTTTATTCTCTCACTAATAAGGTAGTTTTCCCAAAGTTCGCCAATATCGTTTCTTAAAGTAAGAGAATTAAAATTTGAAATAAGTGCGTTTCTTATTCCATTATCATAAAAAAACCAACGAGAAGTTTTTGTTATTTCATTACGCAGATTTCTACTAAAGCCACGTAATTTAAAAATGACAAAAACCTTGCTAAGTAAATCAAGATATTTTTCCACAGTATTTCTGCTTATCCCAACTTTACGACCAATTTCTTCAAGAGAGACTTCTTTTCCAATTTGAAAAGCTATTAAGGTAAGTATATGAAGAATTTTATCTGAATTTCTAATTCCATCATACTCTAAAATATCACGAAACAAATAAGAATTTATTAACTCATTGAGATATGATGCTTTTTCGTTTGAAGATTTATATTGTAATAATTCAGGATAACTGCCGAATATTAATCGTTGTTCAAGTCTAGATTTTGTTTCAATAAGATTTTCGGTTAGGGAATATTCAGATTGTGAAAAAGGATACATATAATAATCCCATTTTCTACCTGTTAATGGTTCTCCCAGCTTATTACTAAGATCAAAAACAGATGAACCTATTGCAATAATTTTCAATCCTTCTATTGTATCAATCATTAATTTTAATGCCCTTCCGATTTCAGGGAGCTTTTGTGCCTCATCAATTATTAACAATTTTTTTGAGCCAACAAGTGCTTTAAAATTTTCTACAGTTCGGATTTTAAAAATTTCAGCAACAGCCATATCTTCTCCATTTAATAAAATATATGGCTCTGTAATATAGTTTTCTATTAGTTCTTTTATGAAAAAAGTTTTGCCTGTTCGCCTTGCTCCCAATAAAACAAGCACTTTTCCAGGAACAATATTATCTACAAAATCTGATGTGATATGTCTATGGATATAGATAATTGCTTTTTTACAAATATAGAAAATTATATTTAATATTCAAGCAAAAACATTAAATTCTTTCATCGTATTGAAGCAATTTAATTAAATTCGTTCAATAGCGGCCTGTGTATTTAATGATTCTGCAACAAATTTCGATATTTTATCCAATTCTTTCATAAGCTTGCTTATAGAATCAACATTTGATATTCGTAAGGTAAGTTTTTCTTTATTTTCCTTAATCATTATATCCTTTGGATTACGTTGAATATACATTAATATATTAGCAAAAATTGAAGATGAGTAGTATGATGATTGTTGATTAAGCGGAAAAAATCCTATAAATTCATTGTTTTTGATAATTATTTTCTGAAAACCAAGTTCTATAGCTTCCCATTTTAGTTTAATAATTTCAAACAGTTTTTCTGCTTCTGCTGGGATATCACCAAACCTATCTATAATCATTTCGCGATATTTTTCAAGTTCGTCATGGTTTTTTATCTCATCAAGTTGTTTATATAATCTTATTCTTTCCGATGTACTTGTAATATAATAATCAGGGAACATAATTTCTAAATCGGTTTCTATCTGACAATCTTTGCCCGAAGTTATTAACTTATCGGATTGATTGTCATCACCATCAAATAAGCCTTTAAATTCTCCTTCTTTAAGTTCATCAATTGCTTCGTTTAGAATTTTATTATAAGTCTCGAAACCGATATCGGCAATAAAGCCAGATTGTTCGCTACCAAGAATATTTCCGGCACCTCTAATATCAAGATCTTGCAATGCAATGTTTAATCCACTGCCAAGTTCGTTAAACTCTTCGATTGCTTTTAGTCTGCGTCTTGCCTCCGAAGTAAGCACATTTAGTGGTGGTGCAAGCAAGTAACAAAATGCTTTTTTATTGCTGCGTCCAACACGGCCACGCAATTGGTGTAAGTCACTCAAGCCAAAAGTGTTTGCATTGTTAATAATAATTGTGTTTGCATTAGGAATATCAACTCCATTTTCAATTATCGAAGTACTAATTAACACATCGTAATCACCTCGCATATAATCGAGAATAATCTTTTCGAGATTGCCGCCTTCCATTTGACCATGAGCAACTACGGTTTTAACTTCTGGGCATATTTTATTTATCAAACTTTCTATTTCATAAATATTTTGAATACGATTATTTACAAAAAACACTTGCCCATTTCGTCCAACTTCGTAATAAATTGCTTCTCGGATAATATCGCTATTAAAAGAATGTAACTCTGTCATAATAGGTTGGCGGTTTGGTGGTGGTGTATTAATAACCGACAAATCTCTTGCTCCCATTAAAGAAAATTGCAAAGTTCGAGGTATTGGCGTTGCAGTTAGTGTGAGAGTATCAACATTAACTTTTAATTGCCTTAGTTTTTCCTTCATAGCAACACCAAATTTTTGCTCCTCATCAATAATAAAAAGCCCTAGATCTTTAAACTCAACATCTTTATTCATTAAACGATGGGTTCCAATTATGATATCAAGCTTTCCTTCTTTAAGTTTTTGGAGAGTTTGCTTTATTTCTTTGCTACTTTTAAGACGACTAATATACGATACGTTTACTGGCATTCCTTTCAATCTTTCGGTAAAAGTCTGATAATGCTGTAAAGCCAAAATTGTTGTTGGCACAAGCACTGCAACCTGCTTACTATCACAAACAGCCTTAAAAGCCGCTCTTATAGCCAACTCTGTTTTACCAAAACCAACATCTCCGCATACAAGTCTATCCATTGGAGTGTCCGCCTCCATATCAGCTTTAATCATATCGCTTGTTGTACTTTGATCGGGAGTATCCTCATACATAAAAGAAGATTCCAATTCATTTTGCAAGTATGAATCCTCAGAAAAAGCGTATCCTTTTTGTTCGCGACGTTGTGCATAAAGAACTATAAGATCACGCGCAATATCCTGAATATTCTTTTTTGTTTTTTCTTTAAGACGTTTCCAATGTCCCGAACCTAAACGATGAATTTTTGGTGGCTCACCGTCTTTGTCGCGATATTTTGATATTCGATGCAAGGAGTGGATATTTACAAATAAGATATCGCTATTATCGTAAATAATGCTTACAACTTCTTGAACTCGCCCATCGTTAGTGATTTTTTGTAATCCACCAAATTTACCAACACCATTATCAACATGAACAACATAATCGCCAGGACGCAATGATGTTAGCTCTTGAATTGTAATAGCTTCTTTTGTTGTTTTTTTCTTTGTTTTATAACGATGATAACGCTCAAATATCTGATGGTCAGTATATACACAAATACGACTTTGATGATCGACAAAACCTTTTTCAATTATTTTTAGTATTGGATAAAATTGTATGTCTTCTCCTTTGTCGGTAAAAATATCTCGCAAACGTTGTATTTGTTTTTCGCTATTGCTTAAAATATAAGTTTTATAAGCATTTGCATTATTGTCTTTGAGGTTTTCAATTAATAAATCGAATTGTTTACTAAATGCAGGTTGAGGTTCAATACCAAACTTAATTTCTTGAGTAGAATTATAAATTGATCGAGGTGCAAACTCAAGCAACTGAAAATTTTTCATCTCATCATCAAATTCTGAAGGAGATAATAAACTGGTTTCTGGATTTACTATGCAAATGTTATCTTCTTCATCAATTTCTTCTTTTTGATTATCAACTTCTCCAAAACGAATATTTGCAGCTTTCCATGTTTTTTCGAGCTGATCTTTAATCATTTCGGGTTGCTCCAGCCAAATTTTGCAGTTTTTATTAATAAAATCAAAAAATGAAACTTTTTCTTCGTCAATTAAATGTTCGTGTATATTTGGAACAATTGAAATTTTCTTATGTTTTCCTGATGACAACTGCGTATTGGGGTCAAAACTACGAATACTTTCAACCTCATCACCAAAAAAATCAATACGATATGGCTCTTCAAAACTAAATGAAAAAACATCAATTATACTACCTCGAATTGAGAAAGTTCCAGGTTCATAAACAAAATCATTATGATGAAACCCATATTCATTTAACATCTCAATAATAAAATCCATTGATAATTTTTCGCCAAGATGAATATCTAAGGTGTTCTTTTTTAGCTCTTTACTCTCAACGACTTTCTCAATTACTGCTCCAGGGTATGTAATTACAATATATGGTTTTTTACCAGTTTTTAGTTTATTTAGCACCTCTGTTTTGAGTATGATATTGCTACGGTCGGTATTTAAGTATTCTACAGAACGCTTATAAGCACTTGGATAAAAAAGAACATACTCTTCGCCAAGAATACTTACCAGATCATCAAAAAAATAAGAAGCCGATTCTTTATCTGGAAACAATAAACAAGACAAATGCTTTTCTTGCAAAAAAACCGATGCAAATAAAAATGCCTTTGACGAACCTGCAAGTCCTTGGATAATTATATTCTCTTTGTCAGGAGATTTTAGCAAATCAAAAAGCATTTGCCGCTTAGCTGCTGTTGATGAACTCCCGTCAAAAATTTCATGAACCAATTTTTTCATTTGGCAAAGATAAGCTTTTGAAATAAAATTAGTTGGAAATTTTTAGAGGATTGTGGGAAGAGTTAGGTTTTTATCGTTCCCTCACAACAACCAACTATTTTTTTACCACCGGATTCCAATCCAATTCATGATTCCAGTTTGCTCTAATTTCATATTCGCCCGGATAATAATACACGGGTTCGGGTTGTATGCCTTTATCATAATTGCCAGTATCCCAGCGCATATTCCCATTATTATCTTCAATTGCTCTAATATGATATTTGGCAGGTTTTAAGTACAAAAATTCGACTAGTCCATTTAATGAATATTCTTCTGCAATAATTTTATCTCCTTTTAGTATTTGTATGATATAGTTTTTTTCTTTATCCTCAAAACTTAGTAAAAGATTGCCATATTCAATTGAGGAGTTGGTGCTAAAACTCAAACTGTCTTTTAGATTGGACAGCCCATTATTATTCACAACAAAACCTTCCTCAATAATAATCCTGTACTCAGTTTTTTCCAAAAAATCAGCCTTAATTATGAGTTGTAAGGGATTCACACTATCTTTAATAATTCTAAACTTTTTAGCCGTAAATAGGGAGTCTTCTAATGCTTCTAGCTTAATTTTTTTGGAACTTATGCTATCGACAAGAGTATTTGTAATTAATCGTAATTCCCTATGAGGTTCTTTAATTTTATTAACCGATACTGATATTAAACTATCA
>Ga0265295_1005568_pt1 | contig 15904 bp, 17 predicted proteins | sample Munlansysbiofilm_FD_192503 | JGI IMG/M metagenome (GOLD analysis project Ga0265295, IMG submission 192503) | Leachate microbial communities from a municipal landfill in Southern Ontario, Canada - Methane capture system biofilm | ecosystem: Engineered > Solid waste > Landfill > Unclassified ... | reverse complement strand
AAATTGTACTAAAGACAAAACAGCTCTTTTCTGCGGCACAATTCATCAGATAGTTCTGATTTTACCTGTAGTGTTGACCTTGGTTAGGCACCCACAAAAGCAAAATTCTCCTGAAAAACGTAAATTTTCTGCTAAAATTACATTTTTTTCTTGAGAATCTGTCCATTTGGTGCCCTGAAAGGGCAACCTAATACAGCCCAGGGTAAGCGAGGCTCCGCAGGAGCCGAGCGCCACCCTGGGTAAAGGCCCCCCCGAATCCGGCGCCCTGTAGGGGCGCCACTAACGGCCTTTCGGCGTTATGACCTTTTTGGACGGGGTCTAAGTTACACTAAGGCACACTAAGGTGGAGCAGGTTTCTCTTAGTGAATTTTAGTGATACAAAGTCCTTTTAGACTGGCCTAAACAGGGCAATTCGCAATATCCGTAAGCGTGGAGAAAAAGATGAGTAATGAACTAAGCCTGGAAGGCCTGGCACATGAGGCGCTGAGTGAAATGGTGCGCCTGCTGGGTATCGAAGCAGTAGTGAGCAGCGGAGAACTCGAGGACAAAAGACTGAAGATGTGCCTTGACTCCGACAACGCCGGAAGGCTGATCGGACGCAAAGGACAAAGCCTGGAAAGCCTGGAGCTGCTGCTTAACCGCATCCTGAAATGCGCCAACGAGGAGAATCCGTGGGTACCCGTCGAGGTGGACGGCTACTCGACCGGCAGAACCGGCGGCAGCGGGCCGAGAAGACGCGGCGAAAGAGTAGACAGTGAAAAGTTCGAATGCCTGGCCAACGACAGCGCCAAAGAAGTGAAGCGCTGGCAAAAAGAAAAAAGGCTGGGGCCCTTCTCGCCGGCTGAAAGACGGGTTATACACATGACCCTGAAAGACGACGAGGAGGTGCTCACCGAGAGTGAAAGCATCCCCGGCGAGAGCGGACGCAAGTACATCATCATTAAACTCAAGGGGGCTTGAGATAAGTCCCGGGGAGTTTTCTCTGCCCTAAACCGTGTCCAAAAAGATGATGGCACACGAAGGGGGAGGACACGAAGGCACACGAAGGCACACTAAGGGCTTATACGGCGCCTGCGGCGCTCGCAGAAGCCTAGACCCTTTTTGGACGCGGTCTAGTGCGGCTCTCGTATAAAACCCAGCAATTGCAGGTTTTCGCTAAAATGCAGCCAGACCCTGAAAAACTACTGTCATATTATGAGCGCATGCAGCTCATACGGCTTTTCGAGGAAAAGCTGGCCGAGCTTTTTGCCAGCGGCCTGCTCGGGGGCACCTCGCATTTTTGCATAGGGCAGGAGGCCGCCGCCGTCGGTTTGCTGGCCGCCGCCAAAGATACTGACTGGGTGGTCTCAAACCATCGCGGACATGGGCACCTGCTGGCGCGCGGCCTGGATCCGGCAAGAGTCATGGCCGAGCTGCTGGGGCGCAAGAGCGGCTACTGCGGCGGCAGAGGCGGCTCGCAGCATATGTGCAGCATGGAGGATCACTTTCTGGGTACCAACGGCATTACTGGCGGTGGCATACCTATAGGCACCGGCGCGGCATTCGCGCTGAAATACCAGAACTCGGATAATGTCGCCATCGTCTTCTTTGGCGACGGCGCCAGCAATCAGGGCACATTTCATGAAAGCCTGAATATGGCCTCGCTCTGGAGCCTGCCGGTTCTCTATGTCTGCGAAAACAACCGCTATGGCATGAGTATGCCCGTCGAGCGCGCCTGCGCTCAGCCGCGCATCTCGGCGCGGGCGGCGGCATATGGCATGGACGCCGCCGAGGCCGACGGGGGCAGCTTGCTGGAGGTCTTGCAGGCCGGCACAGAGGCACTCAAAGTGGTGCGCGAGAAACAAAGACCATTCTTGCTTGAACTGCATTGCTACCGGCACTGCGGACACTCCAAAAATGACCCGCGCGTATATCGCAGCCGCGACGAAGAGAGCCGGATGCAGGAGCTTGACTGCCTAAAACAGTGCGAAAACATGCTGCTGCAGCGCGGCCTCGGAAGCGAAGCCATAGCCCAGGCCCGGGAACGAGCCAGGCTAAGCATCGAACTGGCCGCCAAAGAGGCATTGAAGGCACCCTATGCCGACAGCGACTACGCCAAAGGGGGAGTCTATGCCTGAGGAAAAAACACAGTACTTCTACTCGCAGGCAGTGAACCAGGCCCTGGATGAAGAGCTGGCCAGAGACGAAAATGTCTTCCTGCTGGGAGAGGATATAGGACAGTACGGCGGCGCCTTCGGAGTGACGCGGGGACTGTTCGAGAAATATGGACACAAAAGGCTGATCGAGACGCCGATCTCGGAAAATAGCTTCACCGGTCTGGCGGTGGGTGCCGCCATGATGGGACTGCGCCCAGTGGTCGAAATCATGTTCATGGACTTTATCGCCCTGGCTCTGGATCAGCTGCTTAATAGCGCCGGTAAACTGCATTATATGTATGACGCACAGGTGAGCGTGCCCCTGGTGCTGCGCACACCCGGCGGAGCAAAGGGCGGCTACGGGCCTAGCCATTCGCAGATGCTGAGCAGCCTGCTGCTGGGTATCCCAGGCTTGAAAATTGTCGCGCCCTCCACACCCAGACAGGCCAAAGGCATGCTGAAGGCCGCAATTCGCGACGATAACCCGGTTGTCTTCATCGAAAATAAACGGCTGTATCCGACAAAAGGCGAACTGCCAGAAGGCGAATATACACTGCCCCTGGATAAAGCCGAACTGCTCTCGCCTGGCAAAGATATAACCCTGATAAGCTATTCGGCCATGAGCCTAGTATGCCTCGCGATCAAAGAGGCAGTGCTGAGCACCGGACTGGACCTGGAAGTGTTGGACCTGCTTAGCCTGCAACCGCTGGACCAGAAAAGCATTTTCGCCAGCGTGCGCAAAACCGGACGCGTGCTGATCGTCGAAGAGGCCTGCAAAACCGGCGGCGTGGGCGCCGAAGTGGCCGCGCTTATCGCCGAACATTGCCTGGACGCCCTGGAGGCGCCCATTATGCGAGTGGCCGCCGCAGATGCGCCCATACCATCATCGCTGGAACTGGAAAAATATGTCCTGCCGCAAAATGATGATATATTGCGAGCCATTAAAGCCCTGAGAGACTATTGAACAGCATGCGCGCGGTGAATAGAAGCGCTACCTTTGGGATTTTTGGGACTTGAGCTGGGTGCGCCGGCTTCCAGCCTATTGGCGCTAACTTAACGATTTTAAGAGAAGAACCATAGAAAAAAATCATTGTAAGAAGCATTAGGTAAACTCTTGTTGTGCAAGATATTACCCTAAATAGAGGCGCAAAATACCTTTTTTTAATCTTGCTAACGGTGGCGCGAAGCGCCATACTAAAATAACCCCAGGCGCGGAACCCTAAGGGTGGAGTGCCTGGGGAACAAGATACCCACCAAAACCGGTGCCTGAAAGGCGCTACAAAAGTCCTAAGCACCTGGATACAAACAAAATTCTGTAGCTGGTACTTTCTCACGCCGGCACTGAGCCTATTGGCGCTAACTTAACGATTTTAAGAGAAGAACCATAGAAAAAAATCATTGTAAGAAGCATTAGGTAAACTCTTGTTGTGCAAGATATTATCCTAAACAAGGGCGCGAAGCGCCTTCTTTAATCTTGCCAGCGGTGGCGCGAAGCGCCATACTAGTGCGCCCGGCATGGGCAAGAACTATCCTCTCCTCTTGCGAGGCTGAGGACTCATTGAGTGACAACAAGAGTAGCGAAAGGCAAGCAGGTGTCCGTGAGGGCATCAGGCGAAGGAAGCCCTGGCAACGATACGACCGCAGGTATACGAACGGACAGTGAGGCAGGACGTGGGCGATGAGCGTGCTAGTAAACGCGAAATCCAACAGTCACCGAAAGACACGTCATGTAGAGTCCGGCGGCACGGGTCAATTAAGTTCTTGCACCTTACCCGGGGAGGTCTCCATCGTGAGAGCGACGGAGAAATCAGCAGAGGCCATAGTAGCGAAGATTCCGCTGAAAGGCGGAGGAGCAAAGGGCTAAAGAACAGGAAACGCAACGATGGACAAACTCGTCAACGAAGCCTATTGGGGCGGCGCAATCGCTGAAACAACCAGGGGGGGGAACTCCCTGCGAGGGCCGGCGAGCCGGTGGTGTCAAAACGGTGGATCCGTGGCGACGAAACTGGTGCCAACCGTAGTTTCGGAAACGGAGGATGAACATGTCAGACGTGCGTAACGAACAAAAGCAAGGAATCACACCAGGTCCGAACCTGGAGGAGGTTACAAGCAATGAGAACGTGAAAGCGGCGTGGGATGCTGTAAAGGCAAACAACGGCGCCTCTGGAATCGACCGAATGAATGTCAAAGCGACAGAAGAGCACTTTCGGGTACACGGCAAGGACATCTGGGAGAAAGTTCTGCAAGGAACGTACATTCCGGGAGCAGTCCGGGCTGTCGAAATACCGAAAGCAAACGGTGGCATACGCAAACTGGGCATCCCGAACGTGCAGGACAGGGTGATCCAACAAGCTGTCCATCAAGTGTTGAGTAGCCGCTGGGAACCCCTGTTCAGCGACCGCAGTTACGGTTTTCGTCCCGAGCGTAGCGCACATGATGCGATACGGGAGGCACGGAACATCGTCCAATCGGGAAAGAAATGGGTGGTGGACATTGATCTGAAGAGCTTCTTCGACGAAGTCAACCATGACATCCTGATGCGAGAACTGCGCAAAGTGGTAACCGACAAACGAATACTCAAACTCGTTGGACGCTTCCTGACCACCCCTATGGTGGAAAAGGATGGGAAACGAACCAAACGGACAAAAGGAACTCCACAGGGAGGACCACTGTCCCCCTTGCTGGCGAACATCTATCTGACACCACTCGACCGTGAATTGGAAAAACGACAATTGCCGTTCACCCGATATGCGGATGATGTGGCCATCTACGCCGGAAGCCGACGCGCTGCGGAACGGATTCTGTCAGACATTGTCGAATGGATCGAGAAAAACCTTAAAATTCCCGTCAATCGGGATAAAAGCAAGTTCGGATTAAGTGATGACACGGCCTATCTGGGAATTACCATACATTCCGACGGAGAAATGGAAGTCGAAAACAAACGAGTCGAAAGGATGAAAGACAAAGTTCGGGAACTATGGGACGCTCGGCAAAACTTGACGAGCAACCAACTCCGGAACCAATGGCAAAGATTCATTACCGGCTGGTGGAACTATTTCCAAATCGCGACCAACAGACGCAATGTCGAGAGCTTGAGTGGGTGGATACGACGGCATATGAGAAAATGCTTCTGGATCCGCTGGCACTCATCCGCAGGCAGAATGGCGAAATTGGCTGCACTCGGAATAAAAGGGCAACTCCTGATGATTGCGAAAGCGTCACGAGGCGCTTGGCGCATGGCGAAGACACCGGGAATGCACAAAGCGCTAAACAATCGAACGTTGACCAGATACGGACTCATTGTACCTTGGCAAGTTTAACCGGACAACAAGCCGGTGCTGTTCAACCGCCGGATGCGGAAAACCGCATGTCCGGTGGTGTGGAAGGGCGCGGGGCGAAATCCCCGTTGCCCCATCCGATCGAACTTACGCCGGCTAAAGCCGACGGAGAACAACGCAAGCTCAAGCTTGCTAAGAGCGCAGACTGAAGTCTGAACTACGAACTTACGCCGGCTAAAGCCGACGGAGAACAACGCAAGCTGATGCTTGAACTACGAACTTACGCCGGCTTGAGTCGACGAATGTTTTTTGATAAAAACAATAAAAACAAATGTGGTCTGGCAAAATGTCAAAACCATGCCAAATTCCGTTGTCAAACACATTAGCCAACCGCCAAATTAAAACGGCAGAAAGCCGATAAACACAGATTTTCACGGTTTTAAGTCGGCTCTAATTTCACGAAATTAGAGCATCTGAAAAAGCCAGGCTTCGATTTTCCATCCAGAGCACTTTTTGTCCTTCAAACTTATTCATCATTTCCAACAGCAAAGACAAGCCCTGCTTCTTTTTCAGTAGTATTTCCACATTTTCCTTGCTATATCTGATACTGCCCATGTCGTCGATGAACTTGTTGAAAAGGGTTTTCCCCTGACATTGTTCATAGCCTTTGAGTTCTATGGCCAGCAGGCGGTATAGATTGTGAGCTGTGATTGACATGGCAAGATCAAAGTCGACTTTGATAACGATGGATGATGACACCCGGTTCAAATGGAGGAAGCAAACCTGTTCTGAAATCCCCTTTTCCACCTGTCAGCGTCCCGCATGGTGAATTTCCAAAGCGTCCATTACCAACTCCGTATTAGGGTTAATTAAAACAGTTATATGGAGTTAAGCAATTTGTTAGTTTTGATTGTCAAGTAATTTTCTTCTGAAAAATGGTTTTTTTAAGAAGAAAACCAACAGTTAGGAATGTGTCTTTCACAAAGTCAGGCTGCGTCAGTTTTTATTCCACGCCGTGGCGGTAGAACTCACCGAAGCCACACGGACAATTTAGGTGAGGAAGACCATTCTCGATTAGCAACTTGCTGAAAAGTTTGTCCTGCACCAGTGTGATGATCAGTTCAAGAATAGCACGATAGCCTTTCTGTTGAAGTACCTCCTGCAAACGCAAAACCAGCCCGTCGAAAGAAAATCCTCTGTCTGAATTAACAAATAACAAAGCGGAATTAATTTCATGTTGCATCTTGCCCCCTTTCTTTTATGATTTTGAATCTCATTTAGATTAAGGGGCAAGATGTCTATTGCAAATATTGCCAAAATTTTTCAGCCACATTCCGGACAACACCAAATATTGACCCCGTTTAACTTTGGGACTTTAAAATGATACGTCCGATTCGTCCGATTCGCTTTTTTGCTAAAAGTATTTCCTTGATTTGTTTTTCTTTCTGCAAGCATTATATTTATTGTTTCTCCTTTGCGGGTGTTTTCTTGCTCCTTAAGAAAAGCCTGCCATACAACAACCCTATATAATGTTTCGAGGGCAGTTTTCGGAGCAAATCTAGAAAACGCTTGGCAAAACATTATCATGCCCATGAAAGGAAGCATGAGATGGCAAAGACTACCATTACTGATCTGCTGGAAGCCGGAGTCCATTTTGGACATCAGACGCGTCGCTGGAACCCTAAGATGAAGCCATATGTGTATGGCACGCGTAGCGGTATCACTATCTTCGACCTGGGAAAGACTATGCATCTGCTGGCCGCAGCCTGCGAATTTCTCAGCCAGACCGCCGCCGATGGCGGTCAGATCCTTTTTGTGGGCGCCAAACGCCAGGCTCAGGAATGCCTGAAGAGCACTGCTGAGCGTCTGGGTATGCCTTTTATGTGCGAGCGCTGGCTGGGCGGCACGCTGACCAACAAGGACGTCGTGTTTAAGCGTCTGGGGTATCTGCGCAGACTGCAAGAGCAAGACGCCAACGGCGAGCTTGACAGGCTACCGAAAAAAGAGGTGGCTGGGCTACGACGTGAGATGGAAAAACTGCAAGGCACCCTGGGCGGAATTATGAATATGCGCGGCTTACCTAAGGCATTGGTGGTTATTGACGTTGACCGCGAGCACATCGCAGTCAAAGAAGCCGCCAAGCTGGGCATTCCAATCGTAGCTTTGGTGGACTCCTGCTGCAATCCCGACGCCATTGATTATGTCATTCCGGGCAATGATGACGCGCTGCGCTCCATTAAGGTCATTGTAGATGCTTTGGCCACCGCCATTGCTTCCGGTTTGGGCATTGCCCACCGCAAAGAGTCCTCCGAAGCCGGCGAGCTTAGCGAAGAAGCAGTGGGCAAGAGCGAACCTGCCACTGAGCAGGCTGAGGAGCAAGAAGAAGCGGTCGAGCAGGCCTAAGATACAGCGCTAGTTTGAGAGGCTTGCCCTCAGTTTTTCACATCATTCATCGCCCGCCGCCGCGGGCACAACATAAGAGGACGATAATCAAGATGGTAAAAGTCACGGCACAAATGGTCAATGAGCTACGCCAAAAGACCGGCGTTGGCATGATGGAATGCAAGAAGGCGTTGGTTGAGAGCAATGGGGATGTGAGTGTCGCCATAGAGCACCTGCGCAAAGCCGGCATTGCCAAGGCCGCCAAAAAGGCTGGACGCAGTGCCACCCAAGGCAAGTTTATTGTGTGTTCCAACGATGAGGCCACGGTGTTGGTCGAAGTGCTCTGTGAAACTGATTTTGTTGCCAAAACCGGCGAATTTACAAGTTTTGCTGAGGAGGCCGCTGCCAAGGCCCTGAATGATTTCGATTGTGACGGCGATATTTCCGAGCAGCTCGCCGCCCTGGTTTCCGACGATTTGAAAGCGTTGATCGGCAAGCTAGGCGAGAATATGCAGCTGCGTCGCGCTCTGCGCTGGGAGAACAAAGGCGGGCGCATCGGCACTTATTTGCACACCGGCGTGCCTTACGGGGTCATGGTCGAGGTGGGTGGGGAATGCAGCGACGAGTTGCTCAATAATATCTGCCTGCATGTTTGCGCCAGCAATCCCAGTTATATTTCAGCGGCTGATGTGCCTGCTGAATTCATTGAGAAGGAAAAGGAAATCGCCGCGGCTCAGCCGGAACTGCAAGGCAAGCCGGCCCAGATCATGGAGGGCATCCTGAAAGGCAAGATGAACAAGATATACAAGGAAATCTGCCTGATGGAACAGCCTTGGATCGATGATGACAAGAGCAGTCTAAGCAAGGTGGCGCCGCAAGTCAAGGTGCTGCGTTTCGTACGCTGGCTAGTGGGCGAGGGCGAGGCGGATGAGGCAAGCGCCGAAGAGTAATAGTCAAGTTGAATTAACCATGTGACGTTTTTCCTTTTTTTAGTTTATTAGGATTAGGTACCTTGATAAACATAACGGAAAAACGTCACTTTTCTACTCATATCTGAGTATAGGACAGTTGTCCGAATCGTAAGTAAGAAAAAAAGGCCGGCTGAGTTCGCTCAGCTGGCCTTTTTTTTACATTGAGTCACAGTAATGCTTTTTACTTTTCTGTGTGGAGTTTGTTGAGCGATTTTACGGTTTGCTCGACTAGTTCCTGTCCGCCTTTGGGGGATACCTGGTTGCAGAAGAGACAGGCGCTGTAGCCTTTGCCCTGGGCGCCGCGTTTGGTGGCCAGGTAGGTGCCGCCTTCGTCTCCGGGCACGCCGGCCAGCTGGATGACGAAGGTCTGCAGGAAGGGGCTGCGTGCCTGGATACGGTGCATGTAGTCTATGTACATTTCAAAGCGGTTCGAGGCGAAAGCGACATCGCCGATGCGCAGCACATGCAGCTCCATGGGCAGCTTAGGCTCGTCCTTTTGAGTCTGGTAACGCTTGATGATGCGCTCGAAACGCCCGCGCTGAGCCACTAGCTTGGAGTTGTGGTTCAAGTTCTCCAGCGCCGTGCCGTCCTCCTTGAATTTCTCTTGCATCAAGGGTTCCAGGCTTTTTAGGGCAAATTCATACTCTGGCTCGCTGATAATGCGTTTTGAGAGATTAATGGTTCTGACCTCGTGCTGCAATGGCGCCTCGGTAAGTATTTCTTTTTTTGCCCATGAGTAGACTTCGCTGAAGCAGTCTGCAATGCGCTCGGCAATATCTTTGCGTTCAGCCAGGTCTTTGTCTAATGGTGCCTCACCGGGTTTGCCGTATTTAAGGCGGAAGCGGCGTTCCTGGGCCTCCTTGTAGTGCAATACTCGAGGCGAGACATCGCCGCCGGCAGCGCTTTGCCCCAGGATGAAGATATCGCCGTGTTTTTTGCGTATTGCTTCCCGCGTGTCATGCCAAAAGTCGGCCGAGAGCATATAGCGGTGCTCGGAGTTCTGCGAGGGACAGGGCACGTTGACGATGGCGCCGCTGAGTTTTTTCTTTTCGTCAAAAGTAAAGAGCAGGTTGACGAAGTGGTCCGCTCCGGCCTCGTAGTGGCTGAACTTGTCGTCTTTGGTATTGCCGTACATTTGAGCCTTGCCGTTGACCCTGAATCCGCTGGCGCTTTCCGTGTCGCGTTTGCTGGTGTCATCGAAGTACACCACACGTCGGCTGTGGGCGACGACGGCATAGCCGTAGCCATAGGCGAGGCCGCCGGGCTTGCGCTCTTCGTATGCCTGGCAGATGGCCTCGGCGGCCTGGGTGGAGAGGAAATCGCGATATTCATCGCCGCTGGCGATTTCTAGTCCGTCATGGGGCACAGCTTGCAGCGGTGCCGTTGAGGAGGCGCTGCGCCAGGCCGAGTGTTTATCGGCATAATGGCTGGCGCCGGCATGTGTATGCGTGGCATTGGCCAGTATTTTCAGAACCGGGAAATCCGGTTTGAGGGCTTGCACCTTGTCTCGTATGTCGTCAAGAAGACCTGAGCGTATGACAACCAGGTCCATAGACAGGAATGCGACCAGGTCTTCGCCATTGTCAACGACCAGGGTAGTCAGAGTGAGTTCGTCCAGTATGCCTTGGGAGATGCGCATATGGAACTGACCGGGTAAGTTGACCGGTTTTTGAGTGGAGATGTCGCGGCTGGCCCAGCCGATTAATAGCTTGCTCATGATATGCTCCTGGAAAAAGTGCAAATGCGGGAAAAACCAAAACTAACTGTAGTGTCTATGAATGGAATTGCGACAGCAAAGCACAAAAAATTACCGTTTTTGACAAGAACTTAGCAGCAGTCCGGCGAGCCGAGGGGGGGGGAGGACACTAAGACACACTAAGATACACGAAGGGACACGAAGGGGGAGCTGATTCATTGGGTTTGCAGCAGAGTGTGCCTGTGGTGCATTTTGGCTCCGAGTACGGATAAGAGCAGTGCGGCAATTATGCAATGCCGCAACAGGGGTTTTTGTCTGTTTCGCTTGGTTTCGCGGTATTGCGGGGAAAGTTCCTGCTTGAGGCTCCCGATGACGGGCAGTATCGCTTTGCTGCGGCTGAGATGACGGTATATTCCGCCGCCGATATTGGCGATTTCTTGCAGGCGAGCCTCGTCCAGGCTCTCGGCTATGGCTTGCCAGCGTTGTCCGGTATCGGTGTTGACCTGGTGCAGGCCTTCTTCGCCGCCTATGCCCAAACAATGGATAGTTATGCGGTTTTCGGCAAGCTCCTGGGCGGTTTTTGCCGGATTGCGCTCACCGTGGTCGGCTCCGTCGGAGATAAGGATGATGCTTTTTCTGCTTTCGTTGTTTTGCAATATTTCGAGTGCTGCTTGCAGGGCAGCGTCTATGCTGGTTCCGTCGAGGAGCTGTTCGCTTTGCAGCGAGCGCATGCGTTCCAGCAGGATATTGTGGTATTTGACTGGCGGGCAGACCAGGTAGCATTCGCCGGCGAAGGCGAGCAGTCCGGCTTTGCAGTCGGCCAGGTCTGCCAGCAGCAGCGCAATGCTTTGTTTGGCCAGCTGCAGGCGCCTGGGGGGCAGCTGCTCATTAGGCAGACTGTTGGGGTCGACCAGTTTTGTGTCTGGGTCTATGGCTTGCATACTGCCTGAAACATCTAACAGGAAGAGCAATTCATGCGACGTGGTCTGTTGGTGTTTTTCCTGCCAAATCAAAGTCGGCTGGCATAATGCCAGCAGCAGGCAGGCTGCGGCTAAAAGCAGAAGCAGGCGCCAAAGCTGCGCCGGATGCAGGAAATGAGGCTCAGCTTTGGGCTTTTGTTCCAGATTGCAGGGCAGGGCGGCGCTGTTCGAGGGGAATGCCAGCAGCAACAGCAGCGGCAAGAGCAGCAATAAAAACCAGGGCTGACTGAGAACGAAACGCATATTTTAGACCCTCCAAAAAGGGGGGAGTATAGTAGCGCCTCTACGAGGCGCCGGTTTTGATGGTTGCCTTAACCCCAGGCTAAAGCCTGGGGTTAAGCATGGTTATGCGCCTACGGCGCAAGTAGATGAGCAGTTTTATGATTCCTTGCGTTAAGGACAAAACGGCTTGTTTTTGCGGCAAAATTCATCAGATGATTCTGATTTTGCCAGTAATATTTACCCTGATTTAGTTAACCATAAAAGCAAAATTCTCCTGAAAAACGCAGTTTTTGGAAGAAATTCTAATTTTGACGATGATGACTTGGTGTGTTTTAGTGTAGCTTAGTGTGTCTTCGTGTCCAAAATCCTACAAAGGCAATTTTAAGGTAGCAGTTTTAGCTGGGCTTGCAGTTGTTGGCGGCAAAGCTGGTGTAGTAGCTCGGGATTTTTTACTTGGGCGAAACGCAGCTGGCGAATTTGTCTGCCCAGTGCCTGGCTTTGCCAGCAGGGCGCGGCGTTTGCCTGCCAGATGCGCCAGAGCACTTTGGCGGAGGCAGCGCTGTAGGATTTCTGGGCGCGCAGGCTTCGCAGGGCTTTGGCTTGGTGGCTGCCGTGCTGGCTCAAGAATCGCAAGAGCAGGTCCAGAGCCGCCAAAGCCAGGCAAAGCCAGAACAGCAGCCAGGTCCAGGCTGAGGGCTGCTCTGTGCCCGAATAAGTGGGAATGCCTGGCGGTCTTAGCCCCGGGCGTGGCATGATTGTAAAGGTTTCTGTAAACACTTGTCGCTGCTTGTTGGCGTAGTCGGCGCTCAGAGGCTGGAGGTCAGCAAATTTGACTGCCCAGAACTGTAGTTGTATGCGCCATTTGAAGCCCCTCGTTCCTATGCCTCGCAGTTGGAGCTTGGCGGCGGAAAAATCTAGATTTTGGCTTGGACTGTGCAGACGTAGCTGACTTGGCTCTGGTTTGCGCCAGGACTGCAGCTCGTAGCTGAGCAGTCCGGGTTGGCCAAGAAAGGGCGGCTCGGGCAAGCTCAGCTGAAACCCGCCGTAATGAGTTTCAGCACGGGCAAAGTACAGCGCCAGGGCGCAAAGCACAAAAAAGGCGGCGCATATGCCTAGAAGGCTGCGGAGTCGTTTTTTGGACTGGCAGGAGGGGTAGAGCACGATGTGTAGGAAGCCCAGGGCGCGTATGACTGGCTGGCAGGATTTTTTATGCAGGCGGTTTTGCTGTTTGGCGAAAGTAGTTAAAGAGCTGCTGTAAGAGCGGGCGGTGTTCGTCCAGGCGCAGATACTCGGCTCCAGTAGCTAGTATTTCGTGCTGTCGGCTCTGGTTTTGCTCTGGGGCCAGCTCATGTAATGCGCTGGCCTGAAGCAGGCTTTTTCGTTGGCTTTCCGGGTCTTCGAGTGCCAGCCAAAGATTTTGCGGCAGCTCGGCTTTGATTGATTCTGTCGCCAGGTGGCAGACCAGGACCTGGTGTTTGGCTGTCAGGCGGCTAAGGGCGCCATGATAGCCTGTACAGCGCAGATCGCTGAAAATAAAGAGCCGGCTAGGGCGTTTATTGACGCGTTGCAGCAACTGGCAGAATGCGGCAAGGTTAGTTCCCTTCCAGCGCGGCTTAAAATGGCAGAGCCGGCTGGCAACCCGGCGCAGTTGTCGTTGGCCGCGGCCCAGTGGCAGAGCCAGCTCGAGGGCTTCGGAAAAGAAGAGCAGGCTGAAGCTGTCCTGGCTTAAGGCGGCGCAGGCGGCAAAAAGAGCGGCGCTTTGGCGCAGCAGCTCGAGCAACGCCGGCTGACTGTATAGTGAGGCTGAGCAGTCGCAGGCCAGTATGAGCGGCAGCTCGCGCTCCTCATGGTAGCTCTTGCGATAGAGACGGGAGGAGCGCAGGCTGGCTAGCCAGTCGATGCTGGCGGCATCATCGCCGTCCTGATATTCGAGCAGCTCGGAAAACTCGAGGCCGCGACCGGGAAAACGGCTGGCGAAAAGCCCGGAAAGCCCGCTGGCGGCCAGCTTGCCGGCACGCAAGGCGAGCTGAGCCGCCATGCGCTCCAGCTGACTGGAAGACGCGGCGCCCAGGAGCTGAGAGTTGCGGCCTGCTGGTATTGGGATGCTGCTGGGCATGGGGGAATAAGAGAAGAGGCAGTAAATTTTTCTGAAATTCGTCGTTTGCGGTTGACAAGCCGCTCTTGAGGCGACATACTATCTAGACCCCGTACAAAAAGATGGTAAAGCAGGGGGGAGGACACTAAGTCACACGAAGGGGGAGGACACGAAGGGACACGAAGGGGGAGGACACGAAGTCACACGAAGGGGGAGGACACGAAGTCACACGAAGGGGGAGGACACTAAGTCACACGAAGGGACACGAAAGCACACGAAGCTTTATTATTTCAAGCCCTTGAGTTTTTTTAGCAGGTTCATATCAGCATGTCTAGCAATTCCGAGCAATTTTATTCCGAGACCGCATTTTTGCATGATATTGCCGCTGAGGTATCCACGGTTTTGGTCGGTCAGGATGAGCTTTTGCGCTGTCTTCTGATTGGCTTGCTTTGCGGTGGTCATCTGCTGCTCGAGGGTCTGCCTGGCCTGGCCAAGACCCTGGCGGTGAAGACACTGGCCGGCTGTCTGGGCGGCAGTTTTTCCAGGCTGCAGTTCACTCCTGATTTGCTGCCCAGCGACATTACCGGCAGCATGGTTTATAGGCCTGAGGAGCAGAAATTCAGTGTCAGGCTAGGTCCCATAGCCGCCAACTTGGTGTTGGCTGACGAGATCAACCGCGCGCCGGCCAAGACGCAGAGCGCGCTGCTCGAGGCCATGCAGGAGCAGCAGGTGAGCATAGATGGCCAGGCCATCGCCATGCCGCAGCCCTATCTGGTGGTGGCCACGCAGAACCCCATAGAGCAGGCCGGTACCTATGCCTTGCCGGAGGCGCAAAAGGACCGCTTTCTGATGTGTGTGCGGCTGGCATACCCTAAGCGTGAGGAGGAGGAGCTGGTACTGCAGCGCATGGCTTGCAGCGAGCCAATGCTGACGGTGAAAAAAGTGGCGGAGGCTGAGCAGGTGCTGCGCGCCCGGCGTTACCTGGACCAGGTTCATGTTGCCGATGAACTGCGCCAGTATGTCTTGGACCTGGTGATCGCCACTCGTCCAGGGCAGGCTAGCCAGCTTTCCAGCGGACAGGGCGACATTGCCGCTTTGCGCCACATTGAGCTGGGGGCCTCGCCGCGCGCCGGCATAGCGCTGTTGCTGGCGGCCAAGGCCAACGCGCTGCTCGAGACCCGCGATTATGTGTTGCCTGAGGATGTGCAAAAAGTGGCGCTGCCGGTATTGGCACACCGTATTATTCTAAGCTTCGAGGCTGAGGCCGAGGGTATTGAGGTCGCACAGGTCTTGTCTGAGCTGTTGCGCGGTCTCAAGGCGCCTTAGGCTCCGGTTTTTCGGGATCGCTGGCTACTCGCAGCATCTCTATGTCCATCTTCTCTAGATAGACGCTAAGATTATGAAAGAACTCGTGATGTCCGTAGCCTCCCTGTCGCATTTCTTCGATGGCTGCCGGCACCGTCCAGTTCTGCTGTATTACTCTATATGCGGCGATCAGCACTCCGGTGCGGTCGGCACCGTGTCGGCAATGCACCAGGATAGGCTGCTCGGGTTTGCGTGCGCGCAGCAGACGCAGGCCGGCAATAATATCGCGGTCAAGTATTAATACAGGCAGCATGGGCAGTCGGTGCAGGGTGAGACCGCTGTCTTCCAGGCTTTCCTGTTCTTCAAAGGGCGAGAGCAGCGAGAGCACTTGGCGCAGGCCCATGTCATACAATGCCTGGTAGCCTGCGGCACTGGGTTTGGCGGAGCGGTAAAGCCCGGGTTCGACCAGGTGCAGATTTTCCACGCCGGCCAGTTCTATGGGGCGCGCCCAGGTCGCATCTCTGCCAGACAAGCAGACCAGGCTGACAAAAAATGCAAGAAAAATGATTTGTTTTGATGACATGGGTGCTAAGCTAATTCAGCGTGCTAAAAACCTGATGAGGCATGAATTTGGACACGAAGTCACACTAAGTTTTAGGCTACAGTTAGACCTCGTTCAAAAAGGAGGGCATAGTAGCGCCTCTACGAGGCGCCGGTTTTGGTGGCTGTCTGCACCCCAGGCTGAAGCCTATTGACGCTAACCTAAGCCTGAAAAGTGTTGTTCTCCGCCGGCTTTAGCCGGCGTATGTTCGTAGTTCAAGCTCAGTGCTTGCGCTCTTA
>Ga0265295_1005567_pt1 | contig 15905 bp, 15 predicted proteins | sample Munlansysbiofilm_FD_192503 | JGI IMG/M metagenome (GOLD analysis project Ga0265295, IMG submission 192503) | Leachate microbial communities from a municipal landfill in Southern Ontario, Canada - Methane capture system biofilm | ecosystem: Engineered > Solid waste > Landfill > Unclassified ... | reverse complement strand
CTTCCCGTTGTTGTCATCGCTCATAGAGCAGAGTATGATTGATTCATGCAACGACTTCAAGCCTTTAAATTTGAATTGATGCCAAACGGCAAACAGCAGCGCGCCATGCGCCGTTTCACTGAAAAGGCGAAAGCCAACGTTCAAAAGATTCACACAGGCATCGCGAATGCCCGGAAAGACTTCCTGCACAAAACCACCACGACGATCAGCCAAAACCACGCGCTCGTCTGCATTGAGGATTTGCAGGTACGGAATATGTCCAGGTCTTCCAGGGGCAGCAACGAACAGCACGGCAAGAGGGTGAAGCAGAAGTCCGGTCTGAACCGTGCCATTCTTGATCAGGGCTGGGGCGAGTTCAGGCGGCAACTGGACTACAAGGTGTCGTGGAATGGCGGCATACTGTTGGCCGTGCCGCCACACAACACCAGCCGCACTTGCCCGTGCTGCGGTCATGTATCGAAAGACAATCGGCAAACACAAGCGAAATTCTTGTGTGTCGATTGCGGCCACGAAAATCACGCTGATGTCGTTGGCGCGATCAATGTGTTAGAGCGGGGATACCGCTTGTTAGCCTGTGGAGAGTTGGCGCAGTCAGGCCGCTCGATGAAGCAGGAACCCACCGAAGCGACTCAAGCAGTTTTTGTTTGAGCGCCGTAGGAATCCCCGCCCTTTAGGGCGGGGAGGATGTCAAAAATTGAAATGGCAATAAATTTGATGACTTCTGATTCAGCTTCTTTCAAACGATTGTACGCCAATTTTTAACTTGTGAAATAGCGGGTTTGAAAGCGGGATGGTTCTGGCTTTGCGGCATAATGGACATCTCAAGCTGCTTGGGCTAACCTACCTTTGACGCATTAAACATTTAACGATAAGGAGAACCCTATGAGCACTATACCGCGTATGAGCAATCTGTTTTTGCAGCTTGGCCTGGATGATAGCGATGAAGCTATTGCCAAGTTCATTGGCCAGCACCAATTGGCGGCTGATGTTGATATTGCCGATGCCCCTTTCTGGACAGAAGCACAGCGTCAATTCATTGCTGAAAAACTGGAAATTGATGGTTCCTGGACTACCATTGTTGACCAGCTTAATGAGTCACTTCATGAAGATGCCGTAAAACAAAAAACCGGTTTAAACTAAAACGATTGTGTAACAAAAACCTCATTAAGCAATCGCCGTGAGGCCATCGCCCGGAAGTTTTCCCGCTACGGCACCCTGAACTGCCCCCCAAAATGGACATCAATTCAACTTTTGGGGGACTTGTTCAATAATGAAATATGATGCCCATTAAGCCTCTGCCAGAATACGCAAGGCTTCTTCTTTTACCCTTGCCGGTGCGGTACCGCCAATATGGGCACGGGCAGACACCGAACCTTCCAGTGTCAGTACTTCAAACACATCTTCTTCAATGTTGGCATTGAATTCCTGCAATTGTGCCAGGTTTAAATCAGCCAGGTCGCAGCCGGATTCTTCGCATTTACGTACCGCCAGGGCGACAGCTTCGTGGGCATCACGGAAAGGCAGGCCTTTTTTAACCATGTAATCGGCCAGGTCAGTGGCGGTAGAAAAGCCTTGCAGGGCAGCGGCACGCATGTTCTCTGGCTTAACCTTGATGCCGCCAACCATGTCGGCAAAAATGGTTAAAGTATCACGCAAGGTATCGGCAGAATCGAACAGGCCTTCTTTATCTTCCTGGTTATCTTTATTGTAGGCCAGCGGCTGGCCTTTCATAAGGGTAAGCAGGGCAATCAGGTTGCCATTAACACGGCCGGTTTTACCGCGCGCCAGTTCAGGCACGTCGGGGTTTTTCTTTTGCGGCATGATAGAGCTACCGGTGCAGAAGCGGTCGGCCAGTTCAATAAAACCAACGCGTGGGCTCATCCATAAAATCAGCTCTTCAGACAGGCGTGAAATATGGGTCATGACCAATGAAACAGCTGCGCAGAATTCAATTGCAAAGTCACGGTCGGAAACGGCGTCCAGTGAGTTGCGGCAAACACCGTCAAACTCAAGGCTGCGTGCCACCCGTTCACGGTCAATCGGGTAGGAAGTACCGGCCAGGGCAGCAGCACCCAAAGGCAATTGGTTAACCCGCTTGCGGCAATCTTGCAAACGCTGGGCATCACGGGCAAACATTTCGGCGTAAGCCAGCAAGTGGTGGCCAAAAGTGACGGGCTGGGCAACCTGTAAATGGGTAAACCCGGGCATGATGGTATTGTGGTGCTCAAGCGCCACAGTGGCCAGTGCCTGGCGTAATTGCACCAACAATTGAGCCGAAATGTCAATTTCCTCGCGCAGCCATAAGCGGATATCGGTAGCCACCTGGTCATTGCGTGAGCGGCCGGTATGCAAACGCTTGCCGGCATCACCAATCAGTTCAACCAGACGTTTCTCAATATTCAGGTGAACATCCTCAAGATCAAGCAGCCATTCAAACTGGCCCTGTTCAATCTCAGCCAGTACTTGTTGCATGCCTTTTTGAATATCGGCCAGGTCTTGTGCAGAAATTACCCCAACATGGGCCAGCATATCAGCATGGGCCAAAGAACCCTGGATATCAAAGCGGGCCAGCCGTTTATCAAAATCAACCGAAGCGGTATAGCGCTTGACGAGGTCTGAAACCGGTTCGTTGAAACGGGCAGACCAGGCCTGTGCCTTGTTGTCAAATTGATTTTGTGAGGATGTATTGTTGGACATAATTTTGTGCGTATATGATTAAAAATAAAAATGGAAGAAGAAATTTATACTAATTATAAGTATTTTTATCGTTGATAAAGCGCAACTGTGTTTTAATTAAAAGTTTAATGGATATTTAAGTTTTTCTATCATGGAAGCACCTATTTTAATCGCTTTGGCTCAAATTAATGCAACGGTAGGGCGTTTTGCAGACAATGCGGCGCTTATCGTGCAGGCGGCACAAAAGGCCCATGAACATGGCGTGGATATTCTGGTTTTACCAGAATTGGCATTGGTTGGCTATCAAGCCGAAGATTTATTGCTACGCCCTGAATTCATTAAGAAACAGGCTTCCGAATTTGAAAACTTATGTGCCAAACTGGCAGGTTTTACTGGCCTGCATGTATTAATAGGGCATGTAGTCAAAACTGCCCAAGGCATACACAATAGTGCTTCTTTGGTGGTTAATGGCAAGGTTGAAGGGACTTATTTCAAGCAGGAATTGCCCAATTATTCGGTCTTCGATGAAAAACGCTATTTTACAGCCGGCAATGAGTCTTTTACGTTTACGCTGAAGGGTCATTGTTTTGGCGTTGCCATCTGCGAAGACACCTGGCTGCCCCAGGTACCCGAACAGGCGGCCAGTGCCGGGGCGCAAACACTGTTAGTGCTCAATGCTTCTCCTTACACCATGAATAAAGATGACCAGCGTATCAAGGTCATGCAGAACAACATCTGTAAACATAGTATGGCTGTTGTCTATTGCAATATGGTGGGCGGACAAGATGAACTGGTTTTTGATGGCAATTCTTTTGTACTGAACAGGCAAGGGCAGCTGGTTCAGGAGCTGAATACGTTTGTACAGGCTTTGGGTATTGTGAAATTGCAAACCAATGTCTTAACAGCTGAACAAGCCTTACCACTTGCCCAGGAACGTCAAAACAACGTTCTGCCTTTTAATAATTTACATAAAAACAATACCGAACCGCCAGAATCTGAAGTATGGCGGGCCCTGGTATTAGCCACGCAAGATTACCTTGGCAAGAATTTTTTCAAAAAAGCCTTGCTGGGCCTGTCAGGCGGTATAGATTCTGCCGTCGTGCTGGCTATTGCAGTAGATGCCCTGGGCGCCCAACATGTGCAGGCGGTCATGATGCCATCTGAATACACGGCGGATATTTCCGTGACTGATTCTCAGGATATGGCACAACGATTGGGCATTAGTTACCATGAGGTTGCCATTGCCAACATGTTTGAGGCTTACCTAAACGCCTTGTCGCCCATCTTCGGAAATCTGCCGGTAGATACTACCGAAGAAAACCTGCAGGCACGTATTCGCGGAACCTTGTTAATGGCCATGTCCAACAAGTTTGGTTCGGTGGTGTTAACCACCGGCAATAAGTCTGAGCTGGCAACCGGCTACTGTACCTTGTACGGCGATATGGTGGGCGGTTTTGCCATGCTTAAAGATTTGCCCAAAACCTGGGTTTATCGTCTTGCCCAATGGCGCAACACCATTACGCCGGCCATCCCTGAAAGAATCATTACCCGTCCCCCGTCAGCCGAACTAAGACCCGATCAAACCGATCAGGACAGTTTGCCGGAATACGATATCCTGGATGGCATTATCGAACGAATGATGGAGCAAGACCAGTCATCAGAAGAAATTATTGCTGCCGGCTATGGCCGTCACGATGTTGAGAAAGTTGCCCGTTTGTTAAGGATTAATGAATATAAACGTCGGCAGGGGGCTCCTGGGCCCAAATTAACGCGCCGGGCATTTGGCCGGGACTGGCGCTCTCCAATTACCAATGGATATCCTTTTTAGCCTCATTCAATGGCATGGGCAGGTTAAAATCATTAACAATGAACATTGTAATTGAAGGACAGACAAGGTGAAATTAGTAACTGCAATTATCAAACCTTTCAAACTTGATGAGGTTCGCGAAGCCTTGGCTGAAATTGGCGTCAGCGGCATGACCGTTACCGAAGTCAAGGGTTTTGGGCGCCAAAAAGGGCATACCGAACTTTATCGCGGTGCAGAGTATGTGGTAGATTTTCTGCCCAAAGTAAGAATTGAACTGGCCATCCCCGACAATCAGGTTGATTTTGCCCTTGAAGCCATCGTTAAGGCTGCCCGGACAGGAAAAATCGGTGACGGCAAAATATTTGTTACCCATATCGAAAAAGCTGTTCGTATCCGTACTGGTGAGCAGGATGACCAGGCACTCTAGACAACAAAAGCGCCAGGCATTCTAGTACGCGTGTTTTTATGCTACATTCTGTTTTTTCTTTTGACTTGCTCCCGGAATGATTTCATTCCAGAATGCGGGTAAAAAGCATTCGGTCACCAATAGGGGCTGCTCGTCTTTCCAGAATGTAGAACGTCTGGCAAGTGTTGGCTTAACCGGAACAGGACGTAAAACCTGGGCCAGCGTGTGGTAAATGGGCATGCTTCTTTTAACAAGCCCGCATTCAAAATTGGAGCGCGAAATAGCACGATCGTTGTAAAGAATATCAGCCAAAGGACGGGTTGTTAATTTCCTGATGCCTTGCCATACGCCATGTGATGCTTTTAATGGGGTAAGGCTGCGTGCGGCAACCGCCGGAATGCCATTAATGGACATTAAAATTTCACGCACCCATACGGGGCTGGATATATATTGCCGGCAAGTACTTGCCTCATCAAAAGGCAGACTTTGTATGCATTCTTTCAATATCTTTATTTCAACGTTGCCAAGTTGTCGCAAACCGCTTGTTAGTGCGCCAGGACGAAACAACCACTGCTTTTGTATGTGGTTAAGTTTTGGCGGAGGTGCTATTAGCCAGTTTGGCGTATCTGTATAAGTGTTCATTACAACAAATGTTCATTTTTTTATTAATGGAATATATCAATAATTCACTCAGTATTGAGTTGAAATGCTAAAAAATTTGAGAAATACATGGAAAAAACAAGAATTTCTAAACTCATGTCCGAAAAAGGGATATGTTCACGCCGTGAAGCAGATGCCTATATTGAACGTGGGTGGGTAAAAGTTGACGGCAGGGTGGTTGGCTTGGGTGACAAAGCCTACCCTAACCAGACTATCACACTTGATAAAATGGCGCAGGCCAGGCAAACCGCCAGGGTAACCATTATCCTGAACAAGCCGGTTGGCTATGTATCGGGGCAGGCAGAAAGCGGATACCGCCCGGCAGCCACCCTGATTACGCCTGATCGTCAGTTTGATAAAAGCCGTCAACGATTTGAGTCTGGGCATCTGCGCGGCCTGGCACCGGCAGGCAGGCTGGATATTGACTCACAAGGTTTGCTGGTGCTAACCCAGGATGGTCGCATTGCCAAGCAGCTAATTGGCGAAGACTCTGAAGTAGAAAAAGAATACCTGGTCAGGGTTGAAGGAAGAATTCAGGGCAATGGCCTGAGTTTACTGAATCATGGTCTGACACTGGACGGACAGGCCTTGCGCCCGGCAGAAGTTTCATGGTTGAATGATGATCAGTTAAAATTCATTTTGCACGAAGGTAAAAAACGACAAATCCGTCGCATGTGTGAATTGGTGGGCCTTAAAGTAGTTGGGTTAAAACGGGTTCGTATGGGGAATGTCACATTGGCAGACTTGCCAGTAGGACAATGGCGTTATTTAAAAGGACATGAACGCTTCCTTTAACATTAATTGGAAATAGTATGAGTATAAAAAAACGGGTTAATTTCACTGTACTTGGGGTTGCTTTTTTTCTTGCAGGCTGCGATACCATAGAATTGTTTCCCGATGACCGCAAAGGAGGGACCTTGCTGAGTGATGTCCCCGTAATGCCCACCGAACCGGTACCCGACCGACAACCGTCAGAGTTGCCGCGGCAGCCAGCGGGGGTTGCGTCTTCTCTTGTGATCTATGTCTCCTCAATGACGCCGCTAGCGGGCTATATTCCCGTCCAGCAAAGTGGTCAGCTTATTTATGTTGATCCCAGCCAAACGCTAACCAGAAATGATTTGCAAAACGTAGTTGCCAAACAGGATGGTTCAGGCAATGTGTTTGTTGATTTGCATTTTTCAGGGCAGGGCAGTGCAAAGCTTGCCAACTTCACCAGCCGTAATGTGGGTAAAGATTTAACTGTGACCATGAATAACAAGCTGGTATCAATTTTAGCCATTGGCGAAACCATTAGCACTGGCCATTTGTTTGTTCCCATGGGCACAGCTGCTCAGGCCAGTGATCTTGAACAGCGCATTCAGGATGGTGAGTAATTAAGCTAACAATGTTGATGAGCTGACGCCCATTTAATACTTGGCAAGCCAATTTGCTGAATAAAGACTGCCCGGGTTTGGCATTACGCCAAACTCGGGCTTTTTTTCATTAAATGTCAATGGTGGCAATAACAGGGGTGTGATCTGAAGGTTGTTCATTTCTGCGGGGTTGTTTATCTATGACGCATTCAGTACATAAATCTCGTAATGGTTTTGAAAGTAGAATGTGGTCAATTCGCAAGCCAGCATTGCGCCTGAAGCCCATCATGCGGTAATCCCACCAGCTGAATAACTTTTCTTCCTGTTCAAACAGGCGAAAAGAGTCGGTCAGGCCCAAGTCAAGCAAACGCTGGAAAGCTTCGCGTTCAGGTGGAGAAACCAGAATATCACCACTGTATTTATCATGTGCATCGCGGTCTTCAGGGGCTACGTTATAGTCACCTAAAACAGCCAGATTGGGGTATTTCTCAAGTTGTTGTTCCAGATACTGGTGCAGGGCCTTGAACCATTCAAGCTTATAGGTGTATTTATCACTGTCCAATGAGCTTCCGTTGGGACAGTAGGCGCAAATAATGCGGATATCCCCAATTGAAGAGGGCACGGTAATACTGACCAGTCTTTGCTGTGCATCAACGAAAAACGGGTTGTTCAGTATAATATCAACAGGCGCTTGTCTGGAAATAATGGCCACGCCGTTATAGGTTTTCTGGCCGGTCCAGGCGCAGTGGTAACCTATTTCTTTAAAAGCATCAAGCGGAAATTTATCGGTTTCCTGCTTCAGTTCCTGAAGACACAGGGCATCAACGGGGTTTTCCTGTAGCCAGGCAATCACTTGCGGCAATCTAACCTTAAGTGAATTGACGTTCCAGGTTGCGATTTTCATGTATTAATAAATCCTTTGAGATAGAAGGCGATCTGGGTTAAATTAAAAGGCTATTTTAGTTCAAAATAATATTTATGTTTTTTTACCAAAAGGATTGAAGAGATGAGCGAGATTTTTGTGGTTGCTGGTGTTAGAACGGCCATTGGTGATTTTGGTGCTTCGTTAAAAGATATACCGCCATGTGAATTGGGCAGTACGGTTATTAAAGAGGCTCTTTCCCGGGCTCATCTTGATGGCATTGACGTTGGCCATGTTGTGGTGGGTCATGTCGCCAATACCGAGCCCCGCGATATGTATGTCTCCCGGGTGGCCTCCGTTAATGCCGGCGTTTCTATTGAAACCCCTGCATTCAATGTAAACCGTCTTTGTGGTTCAGGCTTGCAGGCGATTGTTTCTGCCGCCCAGTCAATTATGTTGGGTGATGCCTCGGTTGCCGTGGCTGCGGGTGTTGAAAACATGAGCCGGGCACCTTATATTCTGCCTGCCCATCGTTTTGGCGCACGCATGGGTGACAGTGTGGCCATGGACATGATGACCGGTGCGTTGTCTGACCCTTTTGAAAAAATCCATATGGGTGTCACCGCTGAAAATGTCGCCAAAAAATTCAATATTACCCGTGAAGAGCAAGATGCCTTGGCGGTGGAATCCCATCGCCGGGCCATTCATGCAATTGATAATGGCTACTTTAAAGATCAAATTCTTCCAATCGTACAAAAAACACGTAAAGGTGATGTAACATTTGATACCGATGAGCATGCGCGCCGTGATATCACGCTTGAAGGGCTGGCTAAACTCAAACCGGTTTTTGTTCGTGAAAACGGTACGGTAACGGCTGGTAATGCGTCAGGAATCAATGATGGTGCCGGCGCCGTGGTATTAATGAACGCCCAAGAAGTGAAGCAGCGCAACCTGCAACCACTGGCTCGATTGGTGGCCTACGCGCATGCAGGTGTAGAGCCGGGAATCATGGGTATCGGCCCGGTCCCCGCTACGCAAAAGGTATTGGCCAAGGCTGGTCTTACCATTAATGACCTTGATGTTATCGAGGCAAACGAAGCTTTTGCGGCACAAGCCTGCGCAGTAAGCAAAGCGCTTGGCTTTGATCCGGCAAAAGTCAATCCTAATGGCAGTGGCATTAGCTTGGGGCATCCCATTGGTGCAACCGGTGCCATTATTACAGTAAAAGCCTTGTACGAGCTGCAACGTATTCAAGGCAAATACGCACTGGTTACCATGTGTATTGGTGGTGGCCAGGGTATTGCAGCAATTTTTGAGCGAGTTTAATGGTAAGCAGAAAGTTGGAACCCCATCCTGTCTATGATGCACCCGCAATGTCAGAACAGGATGGCATACGATATTTACATTTCGACAGTATCTGGATGCAAGGCGCCATGCAGGTTTCAAAACCGTCGCGCCTTGTTTTTGAATATACCGAGCAAATGATGGCCTGGTTGTTGTTCCTGTCCCCCCCCAAAGATAAAAGCATTGGTATTTTGGGTCTGGGAGCCGGCGCATTAACACGCTTTTGTCTCAGGCATACGCAAAGCCAAACCATCACCGTAGAGTGGAATCCGATGGTCACGGCAATATGTCAGTCTTACTTTCGTTTGGGTGATCACAAAAGGCACGCCATGATCCATGATGATGCCCATGAGTGGGTCATCGACCCACTCAATCACGACAGCTGTTCTGTGCTCATGGTTGATTTATACGACTATACCGCGCAGGGGCCGGTTTGCAACTCATTGGTGTTTTACCAGGGGTGCCGCCGCGTATTGGGTGATCTGGGTATTGCAGTTATTAATCTGTTTGGGCATCACCCCAGCTTTCATTCCAATATCAGGAATATCAATAAAGCCTTCGCAAACCGGGTAATTATGTTTCCCGAAACAGAGGACGGAAACCGGATAGTTCTGGCTTTTACCGGGCCGGCCCTTGAAATTGAAGAAGAGGTTTTGGCTGCCCGTGCGGCCGATGTTGAGCGCCGTTATGGTTTACCTGCTACAAAGTGGGTAAAGCTCCTGTCAGGCGAGCATAAAATGAAGGGTCTGTTGAAGTTCTAACAAACTTGTCATGGCGCATGCTGGTTTTTATCAGTGTTACTGGTATATGGCCTGTGTGAGAATTTAGAATTTATTACTTAGTCGGAGTTGTTATGTTGGCAAAAAAATTCAAATCGGGTCTAGGGGCTACTTTGGTGGCTGCAATAGTCGCCTCTAATCTGGCTTACGCACAAGAAAAGTCTGTAGCCATTACAGCCATTGTCGAGCACCCGGCACTTGATTCAGTTCGTGACGGTGTCATAGAGGCGCTTGAAAAAAACGGCTATATAAAAGGCAAAAACCTTGATCTTGATTACCAGAGCGCACAAGGCAATACAGGCACGGCAGCACAAATTGCACGCCAGTTTATTGGTGACAAACCCAATGCCATTGTGGCTATTGCCACCCCTTCGGCCCAGGCTGTTGTAGCCGCCACCAAGCAAGTTCCCGTGGTATATTCCGCCGTAACCGACCCGGTTGCCGCGCAACTGGTTTCAACCGTCGAGGCATCGGGTAGCAATGTCACCGGTGTATCCGATGTGCTTGAGCTTGAAAAGCAGGTAGGCCTGATCAAACGCGTTGTTCCCAATGCCAGGAAAGTAGGGATGGTCTATAACCCCGGAGAGGCCAACTCTGCAGTTGTTGTTAAGCGACTGCACGAGTTGCTACCCAAAGAGGGTATGGAACTAATAGAAGCTGCAGCGCCCCGTTCTGTTGATGTGGGTTCTGCCGCACGAAGCCTGATTGGCAAAGTTGATGTTATTTATACCAACACCGACAACAACGTGGTTTCTGCCTATGAAGCGCTGGTCAAAGTGGGCAATGAAGCTGACATCCCCTTAATTGCTTCCGATACTGACAGCGTTAAGCGTGGCGCCATTGCCGCCTTGGGTATCAACTATAAAGACCTGGGCATCCAGACGGGTGAAATCGTGGTCCGTATTCTGAAAGGTGAAGATCCAGGCACTATTCCTTCACAAACCAGTTCCAAACTGGAATTGTACGTCAACCCTGCAGCGGCAAAAAACCAGGGGGTCGAACTATCTGAAGATCTCTTGAAGTCAGCCGCCGTGGTAGTAGAATAAAAAATATTGAATTACAAACCCTGTTTTATCCGGGTTTGTGATTCATGTTGGCATTTAGCGGTATTAATATATACCGTTGTACCTTACACGACCATAATTACTAATACACATGTCCTTATTTTCATCTCTTGGTGCGTTTGAGCTGGGTTTTATTTACAGTCTGGTAGCACTTGGTGTCTTCATTTCGTTCCGGATCTTGCGCTTTCCCGACCTGACTGTTGATGGTACATTTGCTACGGGTGGGGCCATTGCTGCCCTGGTTATCAGCCTTGGAGGCGACCCTTTTCTGGCAACCGCACTGGCGATGCTGGTTTGTGCATTTGCCGGCATGATAACGGGTTGGCTAAACGTCAAGCTGGGTATTATGGATTTGCTGGCCAGTATTCTCATGATGACCGCCCTGTATTCCATTAATCTCAGAATTATGGGTGGCCCAAATATACCGCTCATTTTCAATGATACGGTATTTTCAATCTTGCAACCTGCTTTCATCGATGACTATATCTGGCGGCCGCTGCTTTTGTTATTGGTTGTGTTAATGGCCAAATTTTTATTGGACCGTTACTTTGCTACCCAATCTGGACTGGCCATGCGTTCAACCGGTTCAAACCTCCGGATGGCCAGGGCGCAAGGCATATCAACCGATCGCATGGTTATGTTGGGCATGGCCATATCAAACGCGTTGGTCGGACTGGGTGGCGCATTGTTTGCGCAATCCCAGGGGGGGTCAGATATATCAATGGGAATAGGTACCATTGTGATTGGGCTGGCCGCGGTTATTGTTGGACAAAGCATTATTCCTGCCCGCAGGTTTGTTTATGTAACGCTGGCCGTTATTATTGGCGCCGTGCTGTATCGCTTTTTTATTGCCCTGGCTTTAAACAGTGATTTTGTCGGGCTCAAGGCACAAGACCTTAACCTGGTTACGGCTTTACTGGTTACTTTTGCGCTAATTTTGCCTAAACTTAATAAAATGTTAAAGGCGAAAAAAGGTTAACAAGATGCTAAAAGCTAAAAACTTACATATTACTTTTAATCCGGGTACACCTATTGAAACCCGGGCCTTGCAAGGCATGTCATTAACGATCCCTGAAGGGCAGTTTGTTACGGTCATTGGTTCTAACGGTGCCGGGAAGTCCACTTTTTTAAATGCCATTGCCGGTGAAATTATGGTGGACACCGGTAGTGTCCGGCTTAATGATCTTGATATCACCGGTGTACCGGGTTGGCAACGGGCAGGCAGTGTGGCACGCGTATTCCAGGACCCTATGGCCGGAACCTGTGAAGACCTGACCATCGAAGAAAATCTTTCTCTGGCCTATAACCGGGGACATTCAAGAGGCCTGGGTCAAGCCATTAAGCCATTCATGAAAGACCTCTTCCGGGAGCGTCTGGCTATTCTGGGGCTAGGGCTTGAAAATCGCCTTACCGACCGTATCGGATTGCTGTCGGGCGGGCAACGGCAAGCGGTTAGTTTACTAATGGCAGCCTTGCAACCCAGCAAGATTTTATTGCTAGACGAGCATACTGCGGCACTAGACCCAAGAACGGCCCATTTTGTACTTGAATTAACGCAAAAGCTGGTGGCAGAACAAAAGTTAACCACCATGATGGTCACGCATAGCATGAAACAAGCGCTTGAAACAGGTGAAAGAACGGTTATGCTGCACCAGGGGCAGGTGGTGCTGGATGTTGCTGGAGAAAAGCGCAAAGGAATGAGCGTCTCCGATCTGCTTCAAATGTTTGAAAAAGTCAGGGGTGAACAGGTTTCTGACGATGCACTTTTATTGGGCTAGTCAAAACAATTTCATTTTGCTGGGTTAAAATATGCGATTATTGCGTAATTAAAATGGTTCTTGTTACGGTGACCATCTTATGTTGGTCTGTGCATGTTATTTAATGTTTTTTTACATTTACAAAATGTTAAAAAATCGTTATGTGATTTAAATATTGCTTAGGCAAGTATTATTTTTGCAATGGTTGAAATATTGCCTAGGCAAGTGTTTTTTCCACTATAATTTACGCTATCTTTTAATTGAATCAACATTTTCAATAAAAATATCCTTAAGGGGTGTTTTTCAGGTCACAGTCAAATGAGAATAAAACCAACCTTTGCCAATCATAAAATTGCAACACTGCTTGCATGTTCGGCGCTCATATTAAGTGGTTGTGGAAAAGACGAGGCGGCCAATTCTGCCGCAGCCGGAGGCCCGCCGGTCTTCCCCGTCTCCACGATTAAAGTAGAGCCCGCTGAAGCCAGAATTTACACCACTTTGTCGGGTCGGATACAGGCCATTAAAGATGCCGAGGTTCGTGCCCGTGTTACTGGTATTATTGAAAGCATTGCGTTTCAGCAGGGAAGTGTTGTTAAAGAAGGGCAGTTACTGTTTAACATAGATCCTGCCACTTATCAGGCAGCAGTTAATCAGGCTGCTGCTGCACTGGAACAGGCCGAAGCGAATGCCAAAAGCGCCCGTTTATTGGCGAAACGCTATTCAACTCTGGTCAAGTCGGCAGCGGTAAGCCGCCAGGAATACGATAATGCGATTGCACAGGCTGCCCAGGCAGATGCCGCCATCAGTCAGGCCAAAGCAGCCCTTGATGCCGCTCAAATCAATCTTGGTTACACCAAAGTAACCTCTCCTATTGATGGCATTATTGGTGAGGCATTTGTCACCGAGGGAGCATTGGTCAGTGCTGCCAGTGGCACGCATTTGGCTACGGTGCAGCAAATAGATCAAGTTTATGTGGACTTTTCCCAAACGACCGGTGAGCTGGGTAATCTGCGCAAGGCACTGGCTGATGGCCAGCTTCAACAAACCGAAACGGGGACTGCCGTTGTCCAGCTTGAAATGGATGATGGCTCTCTTTACCCCGAAAATGGCAAACTGCTTTTTACGGGTGTTACCGTAAACCCAACAACCGGCCAAGTTACCTTGCGCTCTGTTTTTCCCAACCCGCAGCATATCCTGTTGCCAGGCATGTTTACCCAGGTCAGGCTAGAGCAGGGCATCAGCCCACAGGCACTTATGGTGCCTGACCAAGCCTTACAACGTACTCCAGACGGTTTGGTAAAACTGTTGCTGGTTAAAGATGATAAGGTTGTTTCTGTTGCTGTTGAAGAAGGCAATTCCGTTGATGGCAAAACCATTATCAATAAAGGCCTGAGTCCCAATGATGAAGTCATTGTTGAAGGCTTCCAGAAGGCACAGCCAGGCGGCACGGTAAAACCAATGCCCTGGAAAAAACCATCACCTGAAGAAACCGCCGGTTCCAATAATTCTGCGGAAAACTGAGAAGATATATGTCAAACTTCTTTATTAATCGCCCGATTTTCGCCTGGGTTGTTGCGATTATCATTTTCTTTGCTGGCGTAATTGCAATTCCGTTCATGCCGGTGGCGCAATACCCCGAAGTCGCCCCTCCTACCATTAACATCAGTGCGACTTATCCCGGTGCTTCTGCTGAAGATGTGGCGCAACAGGTTACCAGTGTCATTGAAAATGAGCTAAATGGAGCAGAAGACCTTCTTTATTACTCATCAACCAGTGATGCTTATGGCCGTTCAGACATTGACGTCATCTTCAAGCCTGGCACCGATCCAAACATGGCTCAGGTTGAAGTCCAGAACAAAGTGGCTAACGTCTCTTCCAAACTGCCGCAGGCAGTGATGGATCAAGGCCTGAGGTTCAGCAAGAGTTCGGCGGGTTTCTTATTGATTGTGGCGTTAAGCTCTACAGATGGCTCCACTTCGGCGGCCGAATTGGGTGACTACATTACCCGGAATATCCAAAACTCAATTTCCCGGATTGAAGGGGTGGGTACTTTCCAGCTATTTGCCGCACCTAGGGCCATGCGTATCTGGACTGACCCTGCCAAGCTCACCAGTTATGGTATGACCATGACCGATATCAGTACCGCGTTGGCGGCACAAAATCGGGCCATTGCGGCCGGTACCCTTGGCTCTCCGCCTACACCTGAAGACCAGGAAATCAGTGCCATTGTTTCTACCAATGGCCAGCTGGAAACCGCTGCAGAATTTGCCAATATCGTTTTGCGTGCCAACCCTGACGGTTCTATTGTGCGCGTCAAGGATGTGGCCAGGGTTGAGATTGGTTCAGACTCGTATCAGTTCAGCTCCCGCCTGAATGGCTCTCCATCTGCCGCTTTTGCGATTTCACTGGCGCCCAATGCTAATGCGCTGTCAACCGCAAAATCAATTAGCGATGAAATGAAAAGCCTGTCCCGTTATTTCCCCGAGAACGTGACATACAGCATTCCTTACGATACCGCACCTTATGTAGATGCCTCTATCACTCAAGTGGTGCATACGCTGATAGAAGCCATGATTCTGGTTTTTATCGTGATGTTCGTGTTCCTGCAAAATGTCAGGTATACGGTCATTCCTGCCGTGGTGGTGCCAATTGCATTAATGGGTACCGTGGCAACGTTGCTGTTTATGGGTTACTCCATTAATACCCTTACCATGTTTGCCATGGTTCTGGCCATTGGTATTTTGGTGGATGATGCAATTGTTGTTGTTGAGAACGTAGAACGAATCATGTCCGAAGAAGGGCTTTCACCCAAAGATGCCACTTATAAGGCCATGCCACAAATCGGTGGAGCTATTGTTGGTATTACCTTGGTCCTGATGACTGTTTTCATTCCTTTAGTCTTCATGAGCGGTTCCGCTGGTGTTATTTATCGCCAGTTTGCCGTCTCCATGATTGTCTCAATCGGATTTTCGGCGTTTCTGGCCTTAACGTTTACGCCCGCCTTATGCGCAACCATTTTAAAACCGGTTGCCAAGGGTCACAATGAAATTAAAAAAGGCTTTTTTGGCTGGTTTAACCGGGTGTTCAATAAAATAACCAACGGTTATTCCGGCTGGGTGGGTGCTTTCATCAAAAGAGGTGGACGCATGATGCTAATCTACCTGATTCTCTCGGTTGGCATGGCCTACCTGTTTTTGC
>Ga0265295_1005566_pt1 | contig 15910 bp, 9 predicted proteins | sample Munlansysbiofilm_FD_192503 | JGI IMG/M metagenome (GOLD analysis project Ga0265295, IMG submission 192503) | Leachate microbial communities from a municipal landfill in Southern Ontario, Canada - Methane capture system biofilm | ecosystem: Engineered > Solid waste > Landfill > Unclassified ... | reverse complement strand
ATTTGACAACGGGTTCGCACCAGCTTCTTTTTAATGCCATTTCAGCATACATAAAGAAAACCTATCAATTAGAGGTTGATAAGTCCGGTAAAGATATTTCACGGGCTTGCTTCCTTCCATACGACAACAATATTTACATCAATCCTAAATATTTGCAATAATGGCTAAAAAAGAATTTAATCCACAAGAGTGGCTGCAAGATAACAACACAACAGTAAACGAAATAAAATTCACAACTGCCGATAAACCAACAAATGCAACGCAAAAACAAATAGAGGTAGAAGAAATTATTTCACGTATTGAATCTAAAAACATTGACATTTCAACCGCTTACAGCGATTGGCGTGATATAGGTTTTGCATTCGCTACCGAATTTGCAGAAGCTGGTAGAGAGTATTTCCACCGTATAAGTAAATTTTACCCCGATTATTCAGCGTCTCATTGTGACGAACAGTTTGATAAATGCATGAAAGCTCGTGGCACAGGTGTAACTTTAAAAACATTCTTTCACAAGGCTAAATCCGCTGGTGTTAATATTTCCTTTAAATCCTCAAACCATACCGAAGAAGAAATACTTCCGTTTTTTCCTTCGAGTATATATGATAATCTATCTGTATTTCTAAAGGATTTATGCAATATTTCAACATCTCCCGATGAAAAGGACTTAATTCTTTTAGGTTCTTTGGTCACGCTTAGTAGTGCAATTCCAAATGTTTATGGGTACTATCACAACCGAAAGGTTTTTTCAAACCTCTATTTATTTGTTACTGCCCAGGCATCAGCAGGTAAAGGTATATTAACCCATTGTGCTCATTTGGTTGACCCAATTCAGAAGCAATTACGGGATGAAAGCATTGTTGCCAAAGCAGAATATGAATTGGAATACAACGAATATTTAAACACTCGTAAAAAAAATCCCGCAGCTGAAAAACCACAACGTCCACCAGAAAAAATGCTCTTTATTCCTGCCAATAACAGTGCCGCAGGTGTATTGCAATTATTACAAGATAACAAAGGTAAAGGATTGATTTTCGAAACCGAAGGTGATACTATGGCTTATATGTTCAAGAGCGACTACGGCAACTATTCCGATGCTTTTCGCAAAGCATTCCATCACGAAACCATTCGTTATTACCGTAAAACCGACCGTGAATTTGTTGACCTCGAAAATCCTTGTGTTTCAACTGTATTATCGGGCACACCGAAACAAGTTCAAAATTTAATCCCCGATGCTGAAAACGGCTTATTTAGCCGTTTCATTTTCTATTATTTGCAAATGACTGATGAGTGGAAAGATGTATTTGAAAGAAAGGTAAGTAATGGTTACGATGCGTTTTTCGCAAGCTTTGGCGAACAATATTACGAGCTTTTCAAAGAGTTAAATTTATCTATTGGTATTGAATTTACCCTAACTGCCAGTCAAAAGAGCCAATTCAACAACACGTTTGCCCGTTGGCAAACTATGTACGATGCACTTTTAGGCTCTGAATATACGGCAACAGTTAGGCGTTTAGGGCTTATCACATTCCGTTTCGCATTAATTTTTTCGGTTCTTCGTGTGCTTGAAACTGGAGACTTACAAAACCAGATTATTTGCGAGGAACGTGACTTTCAAAATGCAATAACTATTACCGAAGTACTTATATTGCACGCGAAGAAAGTCTTTTCAGAATTACCACAATCGGCACCGGTTGTTAAACGGGAGAACAGAGAAGAGCGTTTTTACAACGCCCTTTCTGAATCATTCGCACGTAAGGACTATGTTGAAGTAGCAGAAGGCTTAAATATTCCAGATAAAACAGCACAAAACTATATTTCAAAATTTCTTAAAAAGGGATTAATCCATCGTGACAAACAAGATTTTTATATTAAAATACAAAATAAGGAAACTAAGGATTAAGGGGAATGTTAGGAACATTTCCCCTTAATCCTTAAAATCCTCAACTTCCTTATTAGTTAAATTTATTTGTTTTAATTAAAAATGTTCAATATATTTGAATGTTCAATGTCAATGAACAAGATGTGAACGTGAACACAAAAAAGCTTTCAGATGTATAAAAATAATGATTTTATTTATGATGCTTCTGTTCAATTTGAGCAGCTGACTAATATTCCGGTTGAAATTGAAAGTAAACGCAAAGAGTATGATGCAATACTTACAATGAATGACATTCAATTTATTGTACAGGCAAAATCTGAAATAAGGGCTTCTAATAAAGGAATAATACTTTCTGAAATTAAAAATTTAAAGGGTCTAAGTCGAAGACCAATTATTGTAATAGCTAAATACCTCGCTGTTGATATTGCAAAAGAATTTAAAAATCTTGGCATTAACTACATTGATATAGCTGGGAATGCCTTTGTAAAAGAGGGCGAAATATTTGTTTTTATTTCAGGTCAAAAGGCTCAAAAAATCGCTAAAACTAAGCAAACAAGAGCATTTCAGGAAGCAGGTATTAAACTAATATTTAACCTTCTGATGAAACCTGATAATCTACAGTGTTCTTATCGGGAATTAGCTGAAATGACAGATATATCAATTGGTTCTGTAAGTAATGTTATGAAAGAACTGGAAGAACTGAATTTCATTCTTAAAACCAATACAAAAAGGATATTAAAGAATACTCAGGAGTTATTAAATCGTTGGATAGTAGCTTATAATGATGTTTTACGCCCCAGGATTATTAAAAAAAGAATGCGTTTTTCCAACATTGAGGATTATGGTAATTGGGATACCATTCCAATACAGGATATAGATGATATTAATTTATGGGGTGGCGAACCAGCAGCAGCGTTACTTACAGGTCAACTTCAACCTGAAATACTTACTATTTACACAAATGGTACTTGGCAAAGTATTGCCGGAGATTTAAAACTTATTCCTGATGATAAAGGAGAAATTGAAATTCTATACATGTTTTGGAACGAAAATGAAGTTTACCGTGAAAAATATGTTACCCCTGCTTTATTGGTTTATGCTGATTTAATTGGAAGTGGGCATGAAAGAAATACACAAATAGCTAAAATAATATTAGAAAATGAATTACAATATATCAAGTAGTAAGCTTCAACATCCATTACTAAAACCCATTCTTGAAAAACTAAGCAATTATTTTGAAGGGATGGATATTCATTTTTATGTTATCGGAGCAACTGCCCGGGATATAATCATGACTATTCATGGAGAAAAAGCCAAAAGGGCAACCCGTGACTTGGATATAGCCATTGCCATTTCAAATTGGAGCGAATATGATAAAGTTGAGGAAGGCATATTACAGATTGAAGGCTTTAAGAAGGACTTAAAACAAAAACAGCGATTCATTTACAAGGACACATATCAATTGGATATTGTTCCATTTGGTAATATTATGACAGAAGATGACAGAATTTTCTGGCCACCTGATGAATCAATGGCAATGTCTGTTCTTGGTTTTGCCGAGGTGAAGAACTCTACAAAACAGGTCGTTATTGATGAAAATCTTACTATTGAAGTTGCTTCTCTCGATGGAATTTTTATTCTAAAGTTAAATGCCTGGGGCGACCGACATATCGAACACAACAGAGATGCTGACGATATGGGCTTTATCTTAAATAATTACCTAAGTATCAACGAAGAAAGGGCAGCAACAGAACATTACAATGACATTTATTTAATGGATGATTTTAACCCCAAAATATCAGGAGCAAAGCTTCTGGGTATGGATATGGCAAAAATCTTTGGTGATAATCATGCAACTAAGAAAAAAATTATTGAAATCATTAAAACAGAAATCGATAAAGAAGAACATAGCAAACTGATAAATCAGATTATTGAGACAAATAAAAGTTTTGGTTATGAAGAAACGCTTAGTTGCTTAATGAATATTATTTCAGGGTTAAAATGAGATTTGATAAGGTAAATATTAACCAAATTAAAAAATCAAGTACTTTCTTGGTTAAATACCATCTTGATATTGAACCAATCAATAAAAGGTATCAAAACCTTCTTTATAAGCAAATGAAGGACAGTAATAAAGTCCCTTTTAATAAGTTAACAAGCAGAGTTCAAAATAAAGAGCTTGAAAAAGGAGATATTATCATTAAAAACTATCCCGATGGTAGTTTAGTATTTGAAATTGCAAAGAAAACAGCAAAAGAAAAACCAAATTGGATTAAATATAGGGTTATTGATAATCGGGTTTCTCCTGAATATCTTCTATGGTTTTTTTCTAAAAAAGAAGTATTAGAATATTTATCATTACATGCAACAGGGGCTGTCATTAGAAGAATTCCATCTCAAGTGATAGATGGTATTTTAATTCCCATTCCGAAAGTAATTAATGGCAAAAGTAAAAAGAGTAAAGTCACCTTTACTAATTCAAACAGCCTGATAAGACAAATCATTCAAAATTTTTACCTTGATTATCAGGAAAACCTCAATATGAATAGGTTCGATACAGCAATTATTCTTGCAGGAGCTATTTGTGAAGCTATCCTTTATGAATCATTGCTTGAAGTTGGAGTTCCAGAAAAAATACTGTCTCAAAACAAAACATTAGGTCATTTAATTGAATATGCGCAAATCAAGGAATTTGATAAAATATTTGGAATCAACTTAACCCATTTTGAAAGTATTAAACAACAAAGAAATAAAACCATTCATATTGGTTCTGCCATTAAAAGGTTAGAGAATGGTGAACTTATTGATAAACTATCTTTTAAAGACTTTGACAATATAATAAAACACTTCGGTATATAATAAACTTAATTTATGGAAGAAAATAACATAATATTAGACGATAACGAAATCCTCTGTCTTATAACAGGGCAAAAGAAAAAGGTATCTGGTAAAGAAACTAACCTTCAGTCGGTTATTCGAATGTTGAATGAAGAATACGCCTTCTTTCTGGATGATATGGAACGGGATTTCAATATTAAATATACGGACCCGGAATCGGGAAATGATAAACGGCAAAAAATTGACCTGGTTGTATTCAGTAAAGGAGCAGAACATATTCAGGAAAACATAATTAGGTTATGTATAATTCACGATGATAAAGTAAAAGAGACCGACAAAAAGAAAGGCCCTGATGCAACCATTAAATTTATAATGGGTGCCCTTGAAGATTGTGAGTTTGGTTTATGGAGCAATGGACTTCAATACTATTACTTCCAAAAAATTATAGATGCTTTCGGAAACGAGGATTTTGAAGACATTGCAGATTTCCCCGGTGAAGGCGAAACATTGGAGGAACTTGAACGCCCCGACCGTTCAAGCGGCAAAATACCGGTTAACGATTCTTTAGTAAAAACTTTTATGCGTTGCCACGACTATATTTATGGTAATGAAGGCCGGGTAAAAGATGCTTTTTGGGAATTATTGAACCTCATTTTCTGTAAGCTTTACGATGAAAAAGAAAAATACAATCCCAATAGGGAAGATTCTTACCGTCGTAAGTTTTGGGTAGGTTTAAAAGAAAGAAATTCAGATGAAGGAAGGGCGCAAATTGCACAGCGTATTAAAGGCATTTTTGACAACCTGAAAAAAGATAAAATATTCTCTGAAGTATTTGATGGTAACGAACGTATTAACCTAACTGACAAAGGGCTGGCTTTTGTAGCAGGTGAGTTATCAAAATACTCTTTCCTTAATGCCAGTGTAGATGTGAAAGGTATGGCGTATGAAACCATAGTTTCAAATACGTTAAAACAAGAACGCGGCCAGTTTTTCACACCCCGGAATATTATTAAATGCATGGTTGAAATGCTTAATCCGCATGAAAATCAAAGGGTTTTAGACCCTGCATGTGGTAGTGGCGGTTTTTTGACCATTGTGCTCGACCATGTTCGGAAAGGAATAACCCAAAAATTATATCCCGATTTGGAAAGCCCGTGGCTGGAAGAAAAATTCAATGCCCCTGATGTTACCGAAGAGGTAAAGAAATATGCAGAACAATATCTTTTCGGTTTCGATTTCGACCCCGATTTAAAGAAAGCTGCCCGAATGAATATGGTGATGGCTGGCGACGGACATGCAAATATATTTCAGCTAAACTCCCTTGCCTACCCCAAGGCCGACAATCAGGCAGAAAAAGAAGCCATGGAAAAGGCTGTGCAACATAGCGTGGCACTTTCTCCCGATAAAGGCTTTGATTTTAAATTCTCCGATGCAAGAGAAAAATTCGATTTAATATTTACCAATCCACCTTTTGGGGCTAAAATTCCAATTAACGACCCCGAAATACTAAGCATGTACGACTTGGGCAGAAATAGCAGTAGCGAACCGCCTGAGATACTATTTGTTGAAGCCTGTTACAATTACCTGAAACCAGGCGGCAAAATGGCTATTGTATTGCCCGATGGTATTCTTGGTAATCCAAATACGTTAAGGGTTCGGGAGTGGATTTTAGACAAGTTTAAATTATTGGCATCTGTTGATTTACCTGTTGAAGCCTTTCTACCAAATGTGGGTGTGCAAGCTTCGCTTTTGTTTTTACAGAAAAAAACACAGGCAGATATTAACATTGCCCTTGCCGGAAAAGAAGATTACGATGTTTTTATGGCTATTGCCGAAACTGTAGGGAAAGACAGGCGTGGCAATCCAATTTATCTTCGGGATGATGATGGTGCTGAAATATTATTTCAAAAAGAAAGAAAATACATTGCAAAAGGTGAATTAAGAAATCAAGTTGAAAAAGTCAGGGAATTAGACGATGATTTACCAACTATTGCGATTAAGTATCTAAATAGTTTTAATAATTAGACAATGAATTACTCCACTATAAATATTAATGAAATAAGGAATAATCAAAAGATTATCAAATCAAACTATCATTTAAACGATGGAAAGATTAGAATCAACAATGCTATAAAAAATAATATTTTACATAATTCTTTAGGCTCAGTAACCACAGATATTTACACTGGAGGCATATTTAAAAGAATTTTTGTCACAAAAAAAGAGAATGGTTTACCTTATATATCCGCACAAATAATGCAAAACAGTAAACCCCTTGAAGTTGCAAAATTGATTTCAAAAAAATACACACCTAGACAAGGTGATATGACTTTGCAAGAAAACCAATTACTTGTAAGTTGTGCCGGTACAGTTGGAAATGTTCGATTAGTTACTAAAGATTTAGACGGCATAATAGGTTCGCAAGATATTATTAGAATTATTGCAGATAACAAAAAATTAAACTATGGTTTTTTATATGCCTATTTAGCTTCTCCTACTGTCTATCAATATATTCAGTCTTATATATATGGTTCGGTTGTTCCTCGCATTGAACCTAATACATTGTCGTCTTTACCTGTATTATTATTTTCTGATAAATTAATTGAAAGAATTAATGATTTGATTCACAATTCAGTTATTCATCGAAATAAAGCATATGGTTTACTCGATACCGCATTAAATAAGTTTGCGGAATTCCTTCCCGAGTTTAAGACTCCAAAGTATTCAATGTTAAATATATCCGAAATTCAAAAAGACAGAAAAAGATTTGATGCTACATTTAACATAAAGGCATTAAATGAATTTTATGATGATATATTAAATAATGGTTATAAATCAGAAACAATTGAAAAATTGTCTGATATAATATTTACTCCTAATATTTTCAAACGAATTAGGACTAAAAGTGAGGAATTTGGAGTTCCGTATTTGGGTGGTGCTGAATTGCTTCAAATTATGCCTAAGATGACAGATTTCTTATCCAAGAAGTTAAAGAATTTAGATAGTTATAAATTAAAAAAAGGTTGGATAACAGTTCAAGACTCGGGCAGTTTGCAAACCATGGGATATGTTACTTTAATTCCAGATTATCTTGATGGGGTAGCAGCAACCAATAATTTAGTTCGAATAATACCAAAACAACAGCTTGATTACAATAAATACATATTTGCTTTTCTAAAAACTGAACAAGGAAGAGAAATATTAAAAATAAACTCATATGGCACAGGACAATTGCATATTGATAATTTGATAGTGAAAAACTTAAAAATACCAATAATACCTGAAATTTTTGATTTCATAACTGACACAATAACAAAACATATAGAGGAGTCTGAATTATCTTTTAAGAAAGAAAACCAAGCAATAGAATTAATCGAAAACAAAATATCATCATGGCAGAAGTAATAAAACCGGCATTTTTTGAAGAAATGGTCAATGCAGGGGAAGAACGCCTCCTGTTGTTTCTGGAAGTAAAGCTCCCCGAAGATTATTATCTTATCCCCAATGTGGAAATAGCTTCAACCAACCCTCGCAACAATCAAACCCAATATTGGGAATACGACCTTATTGTGGTTGCACCTCATGCTGTTTATTGCATCGAAAACAAAGACTGGCGTGGAAGGCTCGAAGGTGATGATAATTATTGGTATTTAAACGACCGTCAACGTCCAAATCCTTTAAAATTAGGAAGGCAAAAAACTGCCATTTTGCATTCCAAATTACAGGAAGTACGCCCGGCATGGGGTAAAGTACGTGTGGAGAATATGGTTACACTATCCTTCAAAAGTCAAAACCTGCATGGTATTTCGGGTGAAGGTCAAAGACGTACTTTTTTGTTAAATGATGATTTAGTTGAATTTATTACCAATCCATACAATGCAGGGGTCACAAAAAATGCAATAGCCGAAGTCCAAACAGAAATTAAGGAATATATATCGGGTGAACAAAGTGAGAAAAAACCTGAAGAAAAGAGGGAAATACAGGGCTACGAAATTATTGAAATACTCGACAGAGAACCCAACTATACTGAATATCTTGTAAAACCTAAGGGTGTAACTTCATCCATAAGAAAAAGAGTAAAGGAATATGCTTTGGATATTGCTGGTTTAGACAGCGAAGCCCTTCGTATCAGAGAAGAACAGATAACCAATCAATACAAAGCATTGAATAAAATAAAAGCGAAACCTTTTATTCTTAATGTTGAATTTAAGATTGACAATGAAACCCACCTGTTCTATGAAATTACCGATTTTCTGGACGAAAGTTCTTTAAGGGCTGAAATGAAACGTAAGACCTTCACAAACGAAGAAAAAATAGGCATTATTTCAAATCTGATTGCTGCATTAAAAGAAGCTCATAAGGAAAATATTTACCATAGGGATATTAACCCTGACAATGTGTTTATCTATTCCGGCTACGCTTATCTTGGTAATTTTGGGAAAGCCTATTTTACCGACCATAGTGAACAAGGATATACAGTAATGCCAACACTTAATGAGAGTACAGCAACCCCTTATCATGCCATTGAATTGCTTGCCAAAGATGCATCTCGTGCTTCTGATATATATTCATTAGGTGTTTTAATTTATGAACTATTTGTAGGGAAAATACCTATTCAATCTCCTTATGAATTAAATAGGCTCGAAGGTAAATTACCAACAGACCGGATGCCTACTTCGATAAATCCGAATTTACCAAAATGGTTAGACGAATTGTGCAATAATACAATTCTTACAGATGAAACCAAACGATACGACAATCTTGAAGAGTTAGAGAATTTTATAAAAAAATCTACACAAAGGGAAGATACTCCGGTAAAAAAGCAGGATTTAGTAAAACAAGATACGTTCGATTTTCAGATTGGAAGTACTATTGGGGTTTATACCATTCATAAAATATTGGGCAAAGGTGGTTATTCATTAGTGTTTTCAGTTAAACATGGTTTACAAGGCAAAATGTTTGCGATGAAGCTGTTTCATGAAAGTGTAAGCCTCAAAAGCGTAACCGATGAATATGAAGCACTAAAAGACCTGAAGCATCCTAATATTGTTGAATTTATTTGGAATGACCGCACTGTAAACGGGCAATTTTTCACCCTCATGGAATTTTTAGACGGTGAAAACCTGAAAGACTATGCAAGAGGTGATTTAAGCCTTCCGTCCACCAAAATATTTCAAATGGGTACCGAAATATTAAATGCTTTGGTAGAAATGCAGAAAAAGAGCCCTCCACTGCTGCACAGGGACATTAAGCCCCAGAATATTATTTGGGATAATAAAAAAAGGTTCGTATTAATTGATTTTAATGTTGCAACAGCCTTAGAAGCAAATAAGGATTTTGTTGGTACAAATCCATATTTAGCACCAGACCTTATTACCGATAATATGAAGGTTAACTGGGATAAGTCTGCTGATACCTTTGCTCTAGGTATTACACTTTATGAATTGGCATGTAAAACCTATCCTTGGTCAAGCAAAATGCCATTAATAGGCAAAGAACCTTTGCATCCTAAAGAATGTAACGAAAATTTATCTGATGCATTTTCTGAATTTCTTCTGAAAGCTATTGGTACAAGCAAAGAGAAACGTTTTGGTAGTGCTGCCGAAATGCTGAATGCATTATTGAAAATTGGTGAAGCAAATATATTACATAAAACAGAGGAAAAGGCTGCCCCGGAAGTATTTGCAATAAGTTCAGATGGTCAAAAGCAAAATATACTTACATATATTAATAGCCTTTACAGTCAATCGAAAAGAGGTAATTTCGGAACAAGGGCACATATTAAATCTTCGTGGCTCGACACAGCTACTTATGTCGAAACTAAGTTAGACCTTAGTCTTTTACCTGCAATTCTGGATGGGAATTATAAATTGGTTATTATCACAGGAAATGCCGGAGATGGGAAAACTGCATTTATTAAGAAAATTGAGGAAAAAGCTGAAGATAAAACAGCCCTTCAACATACCAATGGAGCGACTTTTAAAATAAAAGACGTTCCTTTTCAAAGTAATTATGACGGGTCGCAGGATGAAGAAGAAAAAGCGAACAATAATGTGTTAGAAGAATTTTTCAAACCCTTTGAAAGTTGGAAAGACTTTTCCGGTTCATCTGCTGGAAGGATAATTGCCATTAATGAAGGTAGATTAGTTGAATTTTTACAGACATCCGAAAAACATAAAAATCTTGCCAATATTATTGATAAGTATTTCTATCAAGAAGGCCATTTTCAATTACCTCAGGGTTTATTAATCATTAATTTGAATTTACGTTCTATTGTGGCTTCCGATGATTATGGTCAGAGTATTTTTAGAAAACAAATTCAAAAGCTTACAGAGTCATCTCTCTGGCAAATGTGTAACTCATGTAAACATACTTCTAAGTGCTTTATTCGCTACAATGTTCAATCATTTAATGATTCTTCTGCCGGTAAAGAAATAATTAATCGTTTGGAGTGGTTACTTCGTACTATTAGTTTGAAGAAAGAATTGCACATCACAATCCGCGACTTGCGTTCTTTTATTTCATACTTAATTGCCCGTGATTTCACTTGTGAAGAAATACCTCAATTAATAGCAGACTCAGCGTTCAACCAGGAAGAATATTGGGATAATTTTTATTTTAATATTACAAACCCTATTGCTGATAGCGCACAAAACGACCGTTTAATAAAGCTTTTAAGAGAAATTGATATTGCAGAGGTTTCATCCCCTGCCGATGACAGAGATTTATATTTTAGTCCCCATAAAAAGGAAAATTATTTGGAGTTCGAATCAAGGGATTACAATCTGATTGATGTATTTAATAATCAGAAAACATTCACCCCTTCATACGAACAATCAGAAGACCTGATAAAACGATTAAAACAAACACACAAAGCATTTGTAAGGCATCAATATTTTGAGGGCAAAACCGATTTCAAAAAACGTATACCGTACAAAGCAGTAACAAAATTTCATGATATACTTCTTTCAAAAAATGGTTCAGAAACTTCAGATGAATTAAATAAAGCAAAACTGAATATTTCAAAAGCTATTTCGCTTAATGAAGGCTGTAACAATCAGTTTATTTATGAAAAATCATTGGTACTTTCTTCAAATCAGGTAAATGACCCTATTGCTAAATCGTATCGGTTATTCTCATTGAATAGTTTTGTGCTTACAGTAAATCAAACCGACCATCTGATTAAATATCTTGAATATGAACCCGATAGTTTAATCTTTAAGCATAGTACCGAAAAGCATATAAAACTTGTTGTTTCATTAGATTTATATGAAATGCTTTCCTTTATAAGCAAGGGTTACAGCCCCTCACTTAATGATATAAGAGGTCGCTATATTGAATTACAGATATTTAAGAATTTGCTCGAAAACCTATCGTATGATGAAGTTATTGTTACGAAAGACAATGTTGACTTCTTTAAAATATCGAAAGGCGAAAAAAATAAATTGATTTTAGAAACACTCGAAATAAAATAGATATGACTGTAAAATTAAGTCCGCAAGATACCATATTTCGTAACGAATTAATTTTTGCTGCAGATGCTAAGGCAGTAAATATTGATAATACACTTGTTAATTTGTTTATGCTTTTAAATTTCAATGGCATTAGACCAAAACAGCGTGCAAGAACAAACGACAAGGCTTTTATCGATTGGGAAAGACTTAGAACAGTTATATCTGCTTTAGAGGATGAAGGTTCACTTATAGGTTTCAAAGAAAACCCGGAAGCCGTTGAGTTATGGCTGAGAGGTAATCTTGTAAACTTGGCGAACAGAGGTAAACTGGACCAGGAAAAAATATCGGCTTTACGTCCTATTCATTTAGAAAGCTATCGGGTTCGAAATGCAGCCGTAGCACGTGATTATTTCACAGCCGACCAGGTATATCTAATGCTTAGCATTGAACCGAAAATAAAGGAAGAATTAAAAGAATACTTATCAGAAGGTTGGGATAAAACCACAGATACAATAAATGCAAATACAAAACTGGACGTTGACAGTCTTGGAATCCTGCATCTTATTAAAAATGTAAAAACAAAATTCCTTGATAGCGCAAATAATATTAACCGAATAACTCCAATTTTAGAAGAACATTCCAAACTATTTTGTGACGACATTCGAAGATTATTAGTTTACAAGAAGGTAATTCCCCGGAATGTTTTAATTGATTATCTGAAAACAATAATTTCTTTTCACTTATCAATATACATTCAAAAACTGATTCTTTTCTTCCCGAAAATGATGAACAATGGGTCTGTTGAATTTACGGATGATTGGAATATGGTTTTAGACGTTACAGATAATTATGAAAGTAGAATAGCCAAAATTGCAATAACCGATGCTGAAAATATATACAATCATATTTATGACTATATAAAAGCTACTTTTCAGGCTAATGCAACCCTCCGATATTTGAGTTTGGATAAATCAAACAGTCAAAATCTTATAAAGGCACTACATGTTTTTAAAAATCGGGACGAGAAATTCGACACCTATTTTAAAGTATTATGGGATAATATCTATATATCACTTGATGATGAAGGTAAGTCACTATTAAATGATGTGGTTAAGTATGAAACCACCCATTTTGATAAATACATTGAATTATTGGTAAGAATGAGGGGAGCATACCAATACAAATTTCACACACAATTAATAGATAATGTTTCACAAAAGAACAATGAACGTGGGTTTTTATCACAAGGTCGCAGTCGGAAGCATCCTCGAAAATACACCCTTGGCACCAGATTATTAGAAACATTGGTTCAAATATTAGTTCTGGAAGTGAATGAAGATGGTTTTATAACTACAACACTGTCCATTGATGAGCTTATCAAGAAACTAAAAGAGAGATATGGTATAATAATAAATGGCTTGGATGAAGACAGGTTCAGCGGTTCGGATTTAAACACCAATCTTGCTTTTAAAGAAAATGTTGATGCTTTTAAAAACAAACTAAGGCAAATAGGTTTCTACAGCGATTTAAGCGATGCCTATATACTGCAAAAGGTAAGACCAAGATATGAAATCAATTAATTTTTGAAATACTATAATTATGAGCAATATAAGTACATATTATTCCAGAATCATAAATTTAATTATTGAATTATATCATGGCGAGTTCGAAAGTGCCTCGGCTGGTCATTGCATGAAAATTACTGGATTATCAGAGCAAGAGCTACATCCTTTATGGGGGATATTAAATGAACAATATGCACATCTATCAACATATATTGTCTCTGAAAATACGAATGGTAGTCCTGAAAAATATATTTCTGCCACCAAATTAATTGAGTTAAGAAATCAACATGAAAAACCATTACTTATATTAATTCCGGCAAATAGCAGAACAGCAGCTGAAGATTCATACGGCAATGCCACTTTTAAAGAAATTAGTCTGGATATTATAGAGCAAAAGCTTTTTGAAAAACTTCTCTCAGAAATTCCACCGGAATATGATAATGTAATCAGAACTATTATAAATTATCCTTATCCTCACGATTTACAGAGGACTCATTTTATAAACTTCCTGATTAAAATTTTATCAAATGGGCTGTCTGATGAAGTAATTGGACAAAATTTATATCATTTAGAATTATTGCCTGATAACATTTTATTAAAAGAAAAGGAAAAACTCCGGGCTCGTTTGAATTTTAACATCGATTGCTCTGAAATATTATCGAACTATGGCAGACCTCTGTATGAAAGAATATCAGAGCTTCCCATCGAGAATAATACAATACAAAAAGATTTAATTGACCTATTTAAAACCGAATCAAACTCGAAAACCCGAAAAGAAATTTGTCAAATTATTTATGACAAGTATCCAAGTTTAAATTTTTGCAACTGGGCAATACCTGACCTTAATTTTGAGAGAATAGAATTGCATGTTGATGATATTATTTCTAAAGATTTTATTCTTGAAGATGGAAAGAAGGTTCTAAATGCATCTAATGGTCAAACTTCTAAAGTAAAAATCAGGATAAGTACATCTCCAAATCCGGTAGATATTGAAGATTAAAATACCTGAGAATTATATTAATGGAGGTAGATGGTGCTGCTGGTACCGAGGTAATGGAATTAAGAAAGTTAAAAAACTCTGGGAGTAGAAGACCATACCGCGATGCTCAAATAGAAATCAATCCTTCATTAATTGAAGAAGGGTCATACTTTTTTCGGGTCTATGCAGAAGATGAACATGGTACTATCCTTAATTTAAATGACAATTATAAAGACATAAAAATTCAGCGTCAATGGGAAGAAGAAGTCAACGAAATTATAAAAAACTATGAGGGTGCTGAATTATCACAAAAAACCAAAGAATTAGAAATAGAATATAATTTTAAAAAGACATCTGATTCAGATGATTTTGATTTTATAATAGATGAAGAAGCTGTTGACCCCACTCCGATAAGAAGAGATAAAATAAATAATGCCTTACAGGCATTCTTCCAATATCGTATTGAACAGTTAAAAACCAAAGAGGAATTTGACATACCCCTTATTTCAGAAGATTCTGGGTTTTGGCTAAATGATTCATCATCTAAACTGCTCTCTACCTACTATCTAAAATTTAATAACAAGCATGTTTATCAATCTATAATTCCATTAAAACTTAGATTGATTGAATCAACGTTATTAAATAACAGTAAAAAGTTTGGATTTGCCGATGTTGCTTTACATAGCAATCCTTCTGCATACTCCTTAAAATCTGCTTCTTTCAAAAGCTTTGATTTGATAAATCAATTAATACCAAGTAGTATAATTGACATAAGGAACGAATTATTTGAAAAGATAGTTAGTTCTTCAAAAGATAATAAAGGTACATTTGAAACTTTTGATTTCTATAATCACACAACTCTTTTAAGGGATTACCTTGTACAATTAACGCAATGGACGACTCAGCTAAGAGATAAATTTGACAACCTTACTGATATAGATTCTGAGAAAAAGGCAGAGCTACAAAAACTATTTCTTGAATTACAGAATATTGATACCATACAGCTTTCGACCAAATTACCCGATAAAACACCGCTTGATGTATTAGTTTTAAGTCCATTGCACCCATTAAGGTTAGTGTGGCATTTGCAATTATATGATTTATTTACAGAATGGGAACAAAAAACTAAAGCTTATGAAGGACATATTGTTGAGTGGTACAAAAATCTTGAAAACTTATTTATTGGTAATCTATT
>Ga0265295_1005565_pt1 | contig 15910 bp, 14 predicted proteins | sample Munlansysbiofilm_FD_192503 | JGI IMG/M metagenome (GOLD analysis project Ga0265295, IMG submission 192503) | Leachate microbial communities from a municipal landfill in Southern Ontario, Canada - Methane capture system biofilm | ecosystem: Engineered > Solid waste > Landfill > Unclassified ... | reverse complement strand
GCCGACATTTTCTCGTGGAGCGGGAAACGGGACTCGAACCCGCAACCCTCAGCTTGGAAGGCTGATGCTCTAGCCATTGAGCTACTCCCGCCCGCGAGGATCAAGCAGCTACTGCAAGCACTTTCCAGCGTCAAGGAAAAAGAAGGGGTTACCCAAGTCCCTGGCCCTCTTCCATGATGCGGCCGGTGAGCGTGGTTTCATACCCGCCAAGTTGCTCGATGCGCTCCTTGAAGGAGGTCGAGCGGATCAGATCCAGGGCCGCCTCGGTCTTCCAGTCGGCCAGTTCGGGCAGAAAGGCCAGATCGTAGCGCTCCCGGGCCAGGGGCACGAAATCGAGCCCCAGGGCATTGGCGGCGGCGAAAATGCCCAGGCCGCAGGATGCCGTCCCGGTCAGCACGTTGACGGCCACGGCCATGTGCGTGAACTCCTCCTTTTCGTACCCGCTCACCTGGTCAGGCTCGATCCCGGCCTGACGCAGATGGTAGTCGAGCAGGATGCGCGTGCCCGCCCCGCGCTGGCGATTGATGAAGCGCACCTCAGGCCGGACCAGATCCCCCACTCCGCTGATGCCCAGGGGATTGCCCTTGGCCACGATGAGGCCCTGATGCCGGATGGCGAGGTTGACGCAGGCCACGTCAAGGCCGGGCAGGTACTTGCGGAAAAAGGGAAAATTGAAATCCCCGCTGTCCTCGTCGAAAAGATGGGTGCCGGCCATGAGCGAGGAACGATTCCTGAGAGCCGTAAGTCCACCCATGGAGCCGACATGGCTCGAGGCGACGCGCACCGGCCTGGCCAGGCCCATGAGCTCGTTGCCGAGTACATCGAGGATGTTGTCATGGCTGCCGACCACGACCAGGGTCTGGTCCAGCTCCGCTTCGGGAACGAGCAGCTCCGCCCGCACTTTCGAGGCGGCTTCCGCGCCCTCGCTGTCGGACGGTATGCGGGTCACGCCCTGGGCGCGGATGAGGGTGGTCAGCATGCCCGCGCCGCGCCCAAGGGGCGTGCCCACGAACTTGTCCCCGACCCGTCCGATGGCCAGGCGGACCAGTTCCTCGGTGCCGAGCTTGGAGGGCACCTTGCGCGCCAGCTCCACCTCCACCGCCGGCCGCACCGGCGGCGTCTTGCGGGACAGCCAGGACAGAAGCGGGATGAGCAGCTCCTCGAAACAGACCACGGCCGAAACCGGATACCCTGGCGCGCCGACAACGAGCTTGCCGTCGATGACGCCCAGGATGGACGGCTTGCCGGGCATGAGGTCGATGCCGTGCACCAGCACCCGGCCCAGCCTCTCGATGATGGAGCGGGAAAAATCCTTGGAACCGGCCGAGGAGCCCGCGCCGATGACAATCACGTGGTGGGGGCCGCCCACGGCCTCGCGCACGGCGTCGGTCAGGGCTTCCTCGTTGTCCGGAACGGGATCGACCCTGGTGAACAGGCAGCCCTGGACCGCGGCCAGACCTGCGAAAACCTGGGAATTGCTTTCGATGACCTGGCCCGGCCTGGGCCTTGGCCGCAAGGTGAAATCGAGAACCTCGTCACCGGTGGGAATGAAGGCCATGCGCAGCTGTTCCCGCACCGGCACCTCCCAGATGCCCGCGCTCAGGAGCCCGCCCACGTCGTAGGGGGAGAGCAGCCGGTTCTGGGGCAGAAGGAGCTCCGTGGCCACGATGTCCTCGCCGATGCGACGCACGTGCTGCATGGGAAAGACCGGGGTTTCGATCTCGATGGTGTCGTCGCTCTCGCGCACGACCTTCTCGATCATGAGCACCCCGTCCATGCCTTCGGGCAGGGGGTGCCCGGTGTTCACGGCCCGGCACTGGCTGCCCTTGGCCAGGCGCACGGGCCGTCCCTCGCGGGCCTGAAAGGTGGATTCGGCCTTCAGCGCGTAGCCGTCCATGGCCGCGCTGTGGAAGGTCGGGGAGGAACACACCGCGTACACCGGCTGCGCCGTGACCCGGCCGCAGGCCAGGTGCGAGGGAACCATCTCCAGGCCGACCAGGCTGTCGCGGTCCAGGGCTTCCATGGTCAGGCGCAAGGCCTCGGGCACGGGCAGGGTCTTCAGATAGATGTTTCTTTTTTCCATGAATTGTTCCTGGCTAGAGTATCCAGACATCCACGTCCTGCCCCGCCCTCATGCCTTCCAGAGATGCGGGAAGGCAGACCAGGCCGTCGGCGTCGAGCATGGTGCGCAGCAGGCCGGACTTGCCGAGCCGTGGCATGGCCACCGGCTCCCCGCCCTGCTCTTCGAGCCGCACCCGCACGTAGTCCTCGCGTCCGGGCTTGGACGACAGGTTGGCCCCGAGCCGGGCCGGGCGCATGATGCGGCGAGCGGGATCAAAGGCCCCCGCGTCGCCGCCCAGATGTTCCAGAAGGGGCTGGCCGAAAACCAGCATGACGATCTGGGCGGAAGTGACCTGGCCGGGCAGCCCCAGCACCGGCTTGCCGCCGACGCGGGCCAGGATGGTCGGCTTTCCGGGGCTGATGGACACGCCATGGGCCAAAATCTCGCTGTCGGCCAAGGACTCCAGCACCTCGATGGTCAGATCGCGCGTGCCGATGGAGCTGCCGCCGGAGATGAAAACCACGTCGTTCTCCGCCAGGCTTCGGACCAGGGCGGATTCGAGCGCCTCACGCCGGTCGGGCACCAGGCCGAGGGAACTGGCCAGCGCTCCGGACTGTCGGGCCATGCAAGCCAGGGTGTGGGAATTCACGTCCCTGATCTGGCCGGGCCGGGGCGTGCTCTCCACGGACACCAACTCGTCGCCTGTTGAAATGATGCCGCAACGTGGGCGGCGATAGACGTTGGCCGAGAGGCGGCCGATGGCGGCCATGAGCCCCACGTCCTGGGGACGCAGACGCCGCCCGGCGGGCAGGGCCACCTGCCCCTGCCCCACATCCTCGCCCCGCAGCATGATATTCTCGCCCGGCGTCACGGTTTTGCGAATCTCGACGGTGCTGTCTCCCAGCATCTGCGTGTGCTCGACCATGAGCACCGCGTCCGCGCCGGGAGGCAGGCTGCCGCCGGTGGCGATGCCCATGCACTCCCCGGAGCGCAGCGGACGGCTGACCACCTCGTCGATGGCCGCGCTGCGAACGAGTTCCACATAGGCCGGATTTCCTTCGCTCGCGCCGAAAGTGTCAGCCGCGCGCAGGGCGTAGCCGTCCATGCAGGAGCGGTCCAGGGCCGGGATGTCTTCGCCGGAGAGGATGTCCTCGGCCAGAATGCGCCCCAGGCATTCCTCAAGGGGCAGCACCGTGGCGCCGACGGGCTCAAAAGCCCGCAGCAGCTCGCAAAACCGGGTCGAGGTGATGACCCGGAAAAAACCGTGATCCATGCCTAATCCACCTTCAGGGAAGAAAGTTTGGTTTCCGGATAAGCGTCGGAATAGTATTGCACGTCCTCGCCGAAAATATCCCGGGCCTTGCTCATGGCGTAGGTCTCGATGTCGCTTTGCAGCTGCTTGAACTGCCGGGCCAGTTGTCTTCCCACGGGAGTGAGCTCATAGCGCTGCCCCTTGCCCTTGATTTTCTGCACCAACGGTTTGCCGATGCTCTCCTCCGCGGCCTTGAGCTTGCCCCAGGCCGCGCGGTAGGACATCTTCATTTCCGTGGCCGCCTGCCTGAGCGACCCGTACTCCTCGATTTTTTCGAGCAGCAAAGCCCGGCCGATGCCCAGAAAAATTTTCTCGTCCCGCTCGAACCAGACATGCAGACGCAAGGTCAACGTGCCGTCAATTTTGGATTCGGTCATGGCTCCCCCTCCCTTGAGCAAGGATGAAGTAGTGAAAATTCAAAGACATAATCTGTTAAATCAAAGCCAGATACAAAACAAGCATTGTGGTGTGCTAAAAGACGCGTTACGAACGGACCCGGCCCGGATTCACACCTCGCCCTTCACCAACGGAGAATGCCCATGATCGAAGCGAAGAATGCCCAGGAATTGCTTGCCAAAAAAATCGACGCGTGCCGCAAGCGCGGCTTTTTGCCCTCGGAACTCATCGACCTGGTCGAAAAGATCTACGCCCGCCAGCTCGAAGCCCGAGGCCAGGCCAAGGTGCCTGCTGCCGCATCGCTGGAGATCACCGATTCCCTTCAACACGGCCAGGGAGCGCCCCTGCTCGAAAGAGCCCGCTTCCCCTTCGACCGTGAACAGAGCGCCGCGCTTTTCATCGAATTCCTGAACCTGAGCGCATCCGCCAATCCGGCCCTGGGCGAAGCCGCCGCCGCGTTGTCCAAGGCCATCGAAGACACGTCCCTGGATCTGGACAAAGCCATGCAGGCGCACCTGGACGGTGACGAAGCCTTCTTCTCCTCGTGGGCCAAGACCACGCCCTCGGCCCCGCGCGCCCTGCCCATGCTCGTGCAGGCGGCCATGACCCCTTCGCTGGAGCGCGCGGCCATGGAGCTGGAGTCGCGGACCGATCTCTCGCAATCCTGGGATCACGGACATTGCCCCCTGTGCGGCAGCATGCCGATCATGTCCGAGCTGCGGGAAAAAGAGGGTTTCCGGTACAACGTCTGCGGCTTCTGCCACGCGGAATACCATGTCCCCAGGCTTCAGTGCCCGTTCTGCCTGGAAAAGGCCATGGACAAGCTGGAATACTACGAGGCGGAAGAAGAGCCCGGAGTGCGCATCAACGCCTGCAAGACCTGCAAGCTCTACATCAAGACCACGGACTTCCGTAACCTGGACCGCCGCAGCCTTCCCCTCCTGGACGACCTGGAATCCTTGAGCCTCGACGTGGCGGCCCGGGAAAAGAAATACAAGCGCCCCACCCTCTCGGCCTGGGGATTTTAGAGTAAAAGGGCCGATTCGAGACAGGAACGATTCTTTTCAGCCGTAACCTAGGGATTCCCGCCATCGCGGGAATGACCGGCGGCAGCTGCGAAAATTGCGCCTTGAAAGCCCGACAGACAGACCCCATGCGCACACAGCCGCGCACCGACCAACGCCCGGTCCCGGCGTCCCGGGTCAATTCGGACCTGCGGCGGCAACTGTCTGACTGAGCCGGGAATCGTTTGTTTTCCCGCCGCGTTTCGTCCGGAGCGCAGCCTGTTGTTCGGCAACAGCGACGGGAAATCAGTACGAGGCCGGCGCAGGAGTTTTGGCGACCCCGGCCCGAATCGACCCGGAATGCGGCCGCCCTGGCGCAAGTCATTTTCTGATTTGGCTTTAGACAAAAAACCAAAAAAAGCCGCGCCCGCCGCCACCCGGCGACTGATCGCGGCACAGGGAAAATCATGATCGGACTGGTGCTTGCCGGGGGAAAATCATCCCGGCTCGGACAGGACAAGACCCGCGTCGTGCACGAAGGACAGACACTGCTCGCGCGCACAGCCGCTCTGCTTGAGCGCCACGTCGACCAGGTCTACGTTTCCAGCCGCCAGGACATCGACACTGGCGGCTCCTGGCCCGTCATCCTGGACGAGACGGAACGCATCGGCCCCGCCGGAGGCATCATCACGGCCCTGCGCAAACTGGGCGGCCCCGTCCTCGTCCTGGCCTGCGATCTGCCGTTCATGGAAGACGGAGTGATCGAAAGACTCATGGCCGCGCGGCAGTCCCGCCCGCGCCATTGCGTACTGACGGCCTGGCAGCTCAAGGATTCGGGATTCATCGAAAATCTGGTCGCCATCTACGAGCAGGAGTCCCTGCCCTTGCTGGAGGAAGGCGTGGGGCGGGGGCTTTTCAAGCTCAGCCGCCTCATCCCGGCCGAACTGCGGCATACCGTGACCTACACAGAGGAAGAGCGGGACATTTTTTTCAACGTCAACTACCCCTCCGACCTGGATCAGCTGCGGCGCAGCTGAAGAAGGCTATTTCCCGCGCACGAAGAGCAGCTTTCCGACGCCCGGCACATCAAGCCGGACATTGCCGCCCTCGACCACCCCTTCGACCACGGCCCCGTCCCGGGTGTGCACGTTGAGCATGCCCGGACGCACGGTCCACGAAAAAGGCAGCACCTCGCCCTCTATTTCCCATTTTCCGCTGCCGTCCTCTCCAAGGACCATGACCACTTCCATGGGACCGGCAGGTCCCGCGTGCGAAGCCGCGTAACGCCCGGCAAGGTCGGTCCGGCTTGAGCAGGCCAGGCAGACAAGAAGCACAAGCCACGGAAATATCTTCTTCACAACCCAAGCTCCTCCGGTTTGAGCATGAACAGGCGGTCCAGATGCACCAGCCGGTCATAGAAATACACGTGCGCGGCCATGGCCAGCCAGACCAGATCCCGGAGCACGGTCCACCAGGAGATGGCCTCGCCCACGCTCTGGAAACAGCCGCAGCCGATGGGCGTATCCTGGATCATGGCCACCGTCACCGCCACCGTGAACATGGCCAGCATGGCTCCGATGAGCACGCTGGCGGCCCGCACCCGCACCCCGGCCAGCAGAAAGAGTCCGCTGACCAGCTCGAGCCAGGGCATGAACACGGCCAACGGGTTTATCAGCCAATGGGGCACAATAAGATAGCCGGCGATATTGTCCGCGAATTCAGCGGGAAAGTTGATCTTGTGCAGGCTGGCGTAGATGAATACCCCGGCCAGATAAAGGCGCAGGAGCAATGACAGGAGCGGATGCGTCAGAATGTCGCGGAACCTCATTGCGAACCTCCATCCAGGGCCAGGGGCGGGACGTCCTTGACGATGTAGACCCGCTCATGGTCCCTGCCCAGAAATTTCGCGGCCACGATCTGGTCGTAGCGCCGGCTCACGCTGCGCCCGAAAACCACGATGGGCCGTTCGGGATCCTCCGCGCTCATTTGCATCATGTAGACCAGGTCGAAGAGCTGGGCGGGAACATTGACAGCCCGCGCGGCATGTTCGCGCTCGTAGAATTCCCGCGGGCGGGCATCGACGAGCAGGGCGTCTTCGGTATCGAGGAGGCTCAGGGCCTGATCCAGGGTGACGAAGGGAATTTCCGGTCCCGGCGGCTCGACCAGGACTATCCCGCGCGGGTTCTGCTCGTTGAAGGCCAGGGCCATGCCCAGGCTCAGGACGATGATGAGCAGGAAATCGACCAGGCGCACGCGGGCCAGGCTTTCCGCCTTGCTGTGCACGATGCCCGCGATGCGCCGCCCCGCCGCCTCGAGCATGCTGATCCGGTCCCGGGCGCGGGTCAGATCGTCTATGGTGCGGCGCAACTCCTCGTTTTGCCGCTCCAGGTCGTTGTTCAGGGACAGGATGGTGGCGAAGGAATCTGCGTTTTTGAGATGCAGGACGCCCTGGGAAACAAAGGCCTGCAAGAGTCCGTCCTCGGCGGGAAGCGACGCGCCCAGGCTCTCGCCCAAGAGCAGCACCCCGTACATGTTCTCGCGCAGCATGAAGAGATAGCCCTTGTCGGGCCTGAGCCCCAGTTCGATACCCTCAAGCCCCCGCAAATCGTCGATGGGTTCGGTCTGCAACGGTTGCAGGTGCTTTTCCCGGACACCGGCCAGGCATTGAAAAAAAAGCCGCTCCGTCTCCTGCTGCGAAAATTCGTTTTTTGCTTCCAACCCCTTGGAGCTCTCGAAAACGCATCCCGAGGCCCGGTCCTGCAAAAGCAAAAGCCCCCGGGGGCGGGCGAAATGGCCGAGCAGGGTCAGCAGAAACGTATCCATGACCTCGGGCAAATCCACGCGCAGGATTTCCCGGGAAAGATCGCCCAGGGCGCTCAGGTGGTAGATCTGGCGGTCCAGGGTGTCGTTTCGCTTGCTCAGTTCGGCATTGAGCAGTTCGACGCGGGCGGCGTAGAGGGAAAAACGCAGGCTGGTCTGGAAAAGAGTGCCAAGCCCGGCCACAAGCCGTCTGTCGTTCTCGTCGTAAGGCTGCCCGGTCAGGCTCTCTTCCAGGCCAAGCACCCCGTCCTGTCCGTCGTCGAGAGGACAGACCAGCAAGAGCTCGCATTTTCCGGGACAAAGATCGCCTTGCAGCGAAGGCACGAAGAAGGAGGACTTGCGCTCCTCGCCCAGCGCGTCGAGATGCTCGCGCAACACCTGTGCGTATTCGGGGGTCAGGCTTTTGGAAAGGCTGGAGCGGGTCATGAGCTGAAACCCGTCCCGGCCCAGGATGGCCGCGAATCCGCCCCGAGCGCCTATGCCGCCCTGAGCCGAAAGCAAGAACGCTTCGAGGATCTTGTGAGGATACCGCGCGCCGCTCAATTCCGCGGCCGTGTCGAACAGGATCTGGAACTGATACCTGGCGCGGTCGGCGTCGCTGGCGTTTTGAAGCGTCATCGCGGGCTTGGCCTCAGTCGAGCAGCGTCTTTATGTGCTGGTAGAGCGCGTCGACATCGTCCACGACGCCCAAGTGATCGTAAACCACGCTCCCGTCCGGGCGGCAGACGATGGTGTAGGGGGTCAGCGGCTCGCCCAGGACCTTGTGCAGCGCGTATTCGGGATCGCTCAGGACCGGAAAAAGATACTGCCCGGTGCCAAGAAGCATTTTGACCTCGGCGTCGGTCCCGCCGGCCGCCAGCCCGAACATGGCCACCCGCCCCTTGAGCTTGCCCCGGTTCAGCCTGTTGAACAGCGTCTTGAACCCCGGAGACTGTTTCACGCATTGCGGACAATACACGCCGATGATCTCGATAAAAACCAGATCGGCCTTGAGGTCGGCAAAGGTGAAGGTCGATTTCCCGGCGACCCCGAGCATTTCCTGGCCGGCGGGATCGGCGGGAACGGGGAAAACCAGCTCCGGCATGGTCTCGCCCGTGACGGGCGGCGCCGCCTGGACGGTCCAGGCGGCCAACAATACAAGAATAAGCGCCGTTCGAATCGCAACAATCATGAAAGCTCCTTGGCCCCGGGCCGGAAAAAAGACTATGCGCAGGCCTGATCCAGGCTGTCGAAGATCTGGATCATGCGGGTCAGGCCGACGATGCCGAAAACCTTGCGGAAATTCTCGGAAAGGCCGGCCATGACGATTTCGATGCCGTCCTTTTCACTCTCCAGCACCAGTTGCGTCAAAATGGCGATCCCTGCCCCGTTGACGGAGGTGTTGGGATCGAAGTGCAGCACGATGCGCCGCACCTTGGCCGCCTGCGCCTTGGCGTAGGCCTCCCGCAGGTACGGCTCGCTGTGCGAGCTGACGCTGCCCTGGATCTCGATGACCAGCGCCCGGCCCTGGCTCCGCACGCTGACCTCGTTCTGCCGGCTCTTGGCCAGCTTGAGCCGCTCCCTTGCGCGCGAGAGCCCCTGTTCGAGGCTCTGACGCTGGATGGGCTTGTTGATGAAGTCGGCCGCGTCGAGGTTGAGGGCCTGGATGGCCAGATCCATGTCGCCGTGGCCGGTGATGACGATGACCTCCGTGGCCGGCGAGCGCTTCTTGATCTGTTGCAGAACCTCAATCCCGTCCATGCCGGGCATCTTGATGTCGGTCAGGACGATGTCGGGCTTTTCCCTGTCGAAAACTTCAAGCCCCTCTTCTCCGGATTCCGCCGTGAGGATGTCGAATCCGTACACGTCCAGAAAAAGCCGGAACATTTTAAGCGTTGCCTTCTCGTCATCGATGACCAGGATTTTTTCTTGCGTCATTGAGATATCTCGCTGGGTTGGGCCGGGTTTTGATCGACCCGGCTGGCGTGGTGTTCGATGGTCGGGTGACTTTCAGCTGTCGGGAAACTCAGGATGAATGTTGTCCCCTCACCCGGTTGGCTGTCAATAGTAATGGTTCCGCCATAGTCGCGCACGATGCCGTAGGTTATGGCCAGGCCGAGCCCCATGCCCTTGCCGGTCTGCTTGGTGGTGAAAAAAGGCTCGAATATCTTGTTGCGGACCGAATCGGCAATGCCGGGGCCGTTGTCCGCGAAGGAAGCGAAAACGCGACCGTCCTTGGCGTAGGTGCGCACCAGGATGTCGCCCCACATGCCGGGCTCGGTCTCCATCTTCTCCTGGATGGCGTCGCGGGCGTTGTTGAGCAGGTTGAAGAAGACCTGCTGCAAGCGGTTGTTGTGTCCCTTGATGAACGGCAGCCCCTCTCCCAGTTCGAGCCGGATGGTGATGCGCTGGATGGAGAACTGGCGGCCGATGATGGACAGCACCCCGCGGATGGGCTCGTTCATGTCCACCCTCTCCATGACCAGGCCGGACTTCTTGCCGAAGGCGCGCAGGTTGTTGATGATGTCCGTGGCCCGGTCCACCTGCTGGCTGATCTCCGTGGCCATGTCCCGGATCTGGGTTTCAGTCACCTGCCGATTCTGCTCGATGAGCAGGTTCAGGTACTCGCTGCCCATCTTGATGGCGTTCAGGGGCTGGTTGATCTCGTGGGCGATGCCCGCGCTCATTTCGCCCAGGGTCTTCATCTTGGCCGCCTGCACGAGCTGCGCGTCCTTCTCCATCATCTCGGTGATGTCGGTCACGGCCACGATCATGGCGTGGGTCCCCCCGTAGCTGATGGGACAGGCGTGCATGTTGACGTAAAAGGGGCGCTCGCCCTTTTTGTAGTGCAGCACCTTCGGATAGTACACGCAGCCGCTGTTGGTGATCGCCTCGTTCAGGGAAGTCAGGCATTCCCGGACCTGGTCGTGGCCCAGGACCATGAAGGACAGGCCCAGCAGTTCGCCCTTGGAATACTCGTACAGCTCCTCGGCCCGGGGGTTGGCGTCGAGGATCAGGTCCGTGTTGCAGTCCACGACAAAGATGGGGTCGGGACCGGAATCGAAGAGGGAGCGGTACTTCATCTCCGATTCCTGCAGGCGCTTGCGGTACAGGCGGATGGACCAGACCATGCTCATGAACGAGTCGGCGAGCTGGATGACCTCGTCACCCTCGCGCTTGCGATAGAAGAGACAGGTGGCGCAGACCTGACCGGTCTTGCCTTCGGCCTTGCGGGATTTGCGACCCTGCTCGTCGAAATGCCAGCAGGGCATGTTGGTGTCCTTGTAGGCCGGACAGTTGGTCACCGCCCAGTCGAGGCCCTCGCCCAGATCGAGGTGGACATCGAAATTGCCCCGGCTCAGTTCGTCGGAGATGGAGGTCAGCCGGGCGATGGGACTGGTGATGTAGCGCGAGATGCGGTGGCTGACGTAGAAAATGATGATGATGACCGCCGAGATGAACCCCAGGAACATGAACCGAAGCTTGGACACGAGCTTGTCGATGTGCTCCTTGCTCAGGCCCACATGCACCGTGCCGATGTGGTACAGGCCCTCGTTCATGGAGACCGCGATGTCGTAGGAGGTCTGATCGCCCACGCCGACCAGGCGCACGCTGTGCATGTTCCCTTCGAGCACCGGATTGGCGGTGCTCAAAGGAGCGGGAAAAGGCACCGTGAAGGTGTGGGAAAGGACCTGTTCGCTGCGGTCGAGCACAAAGATGTAGTTGATCATGTGCTGGCGTTCCCGCAAACGCGCCTCCTCGAAAAGCAGGCTGAGCAGCTCCGAATAGTTCTTGTCGAGCACGAACCCGCCGCCGCGTTCGGCGATGGAGTGGGCCACGGCCACGCCGCGCAGCTCCAGTTCCTTGGTCAGCCCCGAGATGAGAATCCAGCGGGCCAGGAGGGCGATGGTCACGCTGATGATCAGGATGACGGCCAGGATGGAGACGAAGATCTTGTTCTTGAGCGAGATGCGTGCGTAGGGTTTCATTGCCGCCCCTCCCGCACCAGTTGCGCCCAGTCGTCAAGCAGCACGAAACGGCCCTCCTGCAAGCGGGTGAAATAGACCTTGTCCATGCCCTGATGGTCCTGCGGGCCGAAGGTGAGCCTGACATCCCCGCCCAGGGAAAAATCCGTCATGGAAATGATGGCTTCCAGAAACGACTTGCGGGTCAGATTGCGCCCTGCCCGCCGCAGCCCTTCGACGAGAACCTTGGCGTTGATGTAGCCCTCGAAGCCGACGAAATTGGGTTCTTCGCCGGGATAGTATTTTTCCAGCAGACGGGTGAATTCCTCGGCGCTCTCGGCCACCGTGCCGTCCCGGCCGATGGGCGGCGGCACGACCTGGGACATGATCACGTCCACGCTGTTTGTTTCCGATTGCAGGAGATTGCGCGACAGCTCCTTGGCGCCGACAAAAGAAACCATGTAAAAAATGGGAGAATAGTCTTTCTCGAGGGACTTGCGGATGAAATTCGCGCACGGGTCCGAGGTGCCGATCATGACCACGGCCTCGGCCCCCGACTCGCGGATGCGCTCCAGGCCTTCGGTTATGTCGTGCGTGCCGCGCACGTAGCTTCCCCTGGCCACGGGTTCCAGGCCGAAACGCTTCAGGGCCAGCTCGGTGCCGGTCAACCCGTCGAAGCCGAAGGCGTCATATTGGTAGAAGACCGCGATGCGGGTCAGCTTGAGGTCCTGCACCAGATGCTCCACCACTGCGCTCGTCTCCTGATAGTAGGATGCCCGGACATTGATCAGATACGGCATGAAGGGCTCGCGCAGGGCGTTGGCGCCCGTGAACATGCCCAGGAGAGGCACCTGCGCCTCTTCCACCAGGGGCAGTATTTTGACCGCGGTCGGAGTCCCGACATAGCAGAACAGGCCAAAGACCTGATCCTCGATCAAAAAGCGCTGGGTGTTGTCCAGACATTTGGGGGGGTCGTAGGAATCGTCGCGGGTAATGACCCGCACGGTGCGGCCATGCACCCCGCCCTGCTCATTGACATGACGCAGATAGCTCATGGCTCCGCGCAGCGTCTCCTGGCCAAGGTAACCGGCGTGGCCCTGCAAGGCCAGCGAAGAGCCGAAAGTGACCTCGGTGTCGGTCACGCCGAGTCCGACGGGGGCCAGAGGTATCTGAACCTCCGCGTCCTGGCAGGACGCCAGACCAAACACGCAAACCACCAGAAGAAGAATCCGCAAGCCTGCTCGCACACCAGCCTCCTTGATAACCGTTCATACCCATGTGCTCAGTAGCTAAAAAAACATTTGTTCGCTACTTCAAACTCCGAGGCTTGCTCTTGAAAGACAAGGGCAGTATCCTGTGCAAAAATCTGAGTTTGAACCCCAAGGCAAGAAGGTATTATGTCTTTTCTGACAGAATATAACTCAGACATACCTTGCTTAAATGAGATCTCGCAAAAAATGCAGACAAAAGCTATTACTCACATTTTTGCATAGGAAATTTAATAAATGAATTTTCAAGAATATGAAAAAATTATAAAAAATGAAAATTCAGCAAAAAAATTTTTGCTGCAATTTTGCTGGAAAAACCATCAGCGTTTTTGCCCCAAATGCCGCAGCCGGAAACTCTATTCCCTGCAGGGAGGAAAACGCCGCTGCTCCCGCTGCTCGTACACCTTTCACGACTTCAGCCTGCGCTACATCAACAACGGCAATCTTTCCGCCCGGCAATGGCTGCGCCTCATAAAACTCTTCGAACTCGAAGTGCCCACGGGCCGCATGGCGGAACAGATGGGCATCACCTACAACACGGCCTACAAGGCCGTGACCACCCTGCGCATGGCGATCCTGGCCCATTCGCTGGACGCCCGCCTGATCATGCGTTCCATCGAGGGGCTCGATTTCTCCAGGTCCGGCAAATTCCACCTGGACATGAGCACCAGGACGGGCGGGCGCATGCCGGTGTTCGGCATCGTGGAGCGAGGACCGCAGGTCTTTGCCGACCTCATTCCCGAACTGGACGCGGACAGCATCATCCATTTCAAGATGAACTTCCACCTGAAGACCGCAAGCCTGGGCAAGATCATCTACACCGACCGTTTCAAGCAGTACGCGGCCCTGCTGGTCGGGGGCAGCCAACTGTCCTCGACCTGCAACATCCGCCACAACGACAGGGGCCTCTACATAGACTCGTCCAAAGGCTTCTGGTCCTTTTCCAAAGACTGGTTCAGGCGTCTCAAAGGCATCTCCCCCCGGAACTTCCCCCTCTACATCAAGGAACTCGAATTCCGTTACAACCATAAGAACGAAGACATCTTTCCCATCCTGGCCCAGTACCTCTGCGCCACGGTGCCAGACTTTGAGGATTAACGAAGTTCTTGCGAAAGCTTCTTTTTTTCCTGCATAGACCAGATCATGAAAAAATCGGAAGACGTATCGAAAACCACCACGCCATGCGCGCAGAAAAAACAGGTCCACCGGTCAGACTGCATGCTGCCCTTTTTCGGCCTTGGTTTTGATCTGCGCCCGGTAGCGTCCAGACGCATCCGTCTGCGCGTGGTTGAAAGCGGGGAATCCAGGCCAATACAGCCGCCTCGCCATGAGTACGCGCTTCCTGCGGGCCGATGGCTGCAGTTGCGCCTTGGCCGGGAAATTCGTGGTAGGTAAACACCAGAAACATTGTCAGGAGGATCTGCATGAAACTGGGAAGAAGAGAATTCGTCAAACTCACGGCCGCGGCAACCGCGGTCACGGCCTTCGGGGGCCTCGGGTTTGATCTGGCGCCGACCAAGGCCCATGCTCAGCTGTTGAGCTTGCGCAAAGGCAAGGAAACCACTTCGGTCTGCTGCTACTGTTCCGTCGGCTGCGGACTCATTGTCACCACCGATGAGAAAACAGGACGCGCCATCAACATCGAAGGCGATCCGGATCATCCCATCAACGAAGGCGCTCTGTGCGCCAAAGGCTCGGCCATCTACCAGCTGTCCGAAAATCCCCAGCGCATCACCAAGGTGCAGTACCGCGCGCCCGGCAGCGACAAGTGGGAAGAAAAGAGCTGGGATTGGGCCATCACGGAGATCGCCAAGCGCGTCAAGAAAGTCCGTGACGAGTCCTTCACCGTCAAGAACGCCAAGGGCGAAGTCGTCAACCGCACCGAAGGCCTGGCCTCCGTCGGCTCGGCCGCCATGGACAACGAGGAATGCTGGATCTACCAGGCCTTCCTGCGCAGTCTGGGGCTGACGTACATAGAGCACCAGGCACGTATTTGACACAGCGCAACTGTTGCGGCTCTGGCAGAGTCGTTCGGACGCGGCGCGATGACCAACCACTGGATCGACTTCAAGAACAGTGATTGCATTTTGATAATGGGCAGCAACGCTGCCGAAAACCACCCCATCTGCTGGAAATGGGTCACCAGGGCGCAGGAAGCAGGCGCGACGGTCATTCACGTCGACCCGCGCTACACCCGCACCTCCTCCAAGGCGGACATGTACGTCCCCCTGCGTTCGGGCTCCGACATCGGCGTCCTGGGCGGCATGATCAAGTACATTCTGGACAACGACCTGACTCAGAAGGAATACGTCCTCCACTACACCAACGCCTCTTTTCTCGTTTCCAAGGATTTCAGCTTCAAGGACGGCCTGTTCTCCGGCTTCGACGAGGCTGGACGCAAGTACGACAAGAAGTCCTGGGACTTCGAGATGGACGAGAACGGCGTGCCCAAGCGGGACATGACCTTGAAAGATCCCCGCTGCGTGTATCAGATCCTGAAGAAGCACTACGAGCGTTACGACTCCAAGAACGTCTCCTCCATCTCCGGCGCCCCGGAAGACAAGCTCCTGGCCTTCTACAAGGCGTACACGGCCACGGGCAAGCCGGACAAATCCGGCACCATCCTGTACGCCATGGGCTGGACCCAGCATACCGTCGGCGTGCAGAACATCCGCGCCATGAGCATCATCCAGCTGCTGCTGGGCAACATGGGCGTGGCCGGCGGCGGCGTGAACGCCCTGCGCGGCGAATCCAACGTCCAGGGTTCCACCGACCAGGCCCTGCTCTTCCACATCATCCCCGGCTACATGGCCACCCCGCGCGCCAACTGGACGACCCTGGAAGACTACAACAAGGCCAACACCCCGGCCAGCAAGGACCCCAAGAGCGTCAACTGGTGGCAGCACAAGCCCAAGTACATGGCCAGTCTGCTCAAGTCCTTCTACAAGGAAGCCGACCTGCCCACCGCCTACGACTGGATGCCCAAGCTCGATGCCGGGCAGAACGCCTCCTGGCTGGTGCTCTTCGACAAGATGCTCAAAGGCCAGTTCAAGGGCTTCTTCGCCTGGGGCATGAACCCTGCCGCCAGCGGCGCGGACTCCAAC
>Ga0265295_1005564_pt1 | contig 15913 bp, 18 predicted proteins | sample Munlansysbiofilm_FD_192503 | JGI IMG/M metagenome (GOLD analysis project Ga0265295, IMG submission 192503) | Leachate microbial communities from a municipal landfill in Southern Ontario, Canada - Methane capture system biofilm | ecosystem: Engineered > Solid waste > Landfill > Unclassified ... | reverse complement strand
ATTATATCATTATCGAACGTTAAAGATAACAATATTAATTAAAAGAAAAAAGATACTATGCTAAATAGTTTCAACTGATGTAATTTACCAATTTTTAGACTTTTTGGCATTTAGCATATCGAAAATAAAAAGGATACCCAATCAACAAAGATTAGTTATCCAAAGATGACTTATAGTATCAAACATCTAGTTACTTAGCTAGCTTATTATAGGCAGCTTCATATTCTTCTAAAAGATCTTCTGATATATCTTTCAGTCTTTCTTTCTCATAGGTTTTCTTGATAGAATATAGCGCAACATCAAAGTCAATATCACCGCGTGCATAAAGATTGATAATTTTTTTAAACTTCTTAGGGTAAGGTTTACCTCCAGTTAAGTTTAATGCCTCAACTAATTCTTGTTCTTTAACTGTAATATCCTTACTTGGTAATTTTACTTTAAAAGGTAATCCTTTATTTAAAATGATTTGGCTCAAGAATAAATCAACCGCAGTAGACATATTTATACCAAGTATATCTAAAATGTCTTCCACTTCTTTTTTTGTTTCTTCATCTACTCTAACATTAATATAAGTGTTTTTACTCACAGTATCACCTCTATAACCATTGTAACACATTTGTTATACAATATAAGTGAAGAAAAAATAAAGCGTGTTTTCTAGCAACTATTGATTGTTCTACCATTTCTTTCACAATTATTACTTAGCTTTTTCTCTATTTTTAGTTTTTACTTATTGGCTTAATATCGACAATATGTATCATTTCTTATGGGTAGAATAAAACATTAATTTGAAAAACCGATATATTTAAATAAAAAACACAGGAAATCATTCTGTAAATACTAAAAAATTTGAAAAAAGTCATTTAATATGTCAAAGGTTGCAGTGATTCATACATAGAACCGACAGTCTTTTCTAAAGGATGTTGGTGCTTATTTAAATCATCATCAATTATACCCATTACTTTTAAAGGTATCTCATGATCTGTATAGATAACATTTAGTAAAATCTCCGCCACTTCTCCTGCCCCATAAAGTAAAATGTTCTTAAATCCTTTATCAATAATCTGATTTAAGAACATTACAATATTTTCTTTAGCTGAATTAAATACTTCCTGAGAAGCATTCAAATAAGATATATTTAATAATTTCTTTCTTTCAATTCCTTTAGGAGTTTATATAATATTCCACATTTTTAACTGTTTTATATTTCCTATTAATAAAACCATTATCTTCATAACTATCTAAGTAACTGTTAATCATGCTTAAAGCCACACCAAGTGTGGCACTCATATCTCTTTGCGTAATATTAGAATTCTTCTCGATCATATCTAAGAGCATGAATTCCTTATAAAGTGGTGTTAATTTAAAGAAACCATTATCAGTCATTAAAAGTCCTCTTTAAAGTAATTATAATTTGTTCGTTCTTCGAACAAATCTATTATTACATACTTCGGATGTTATTTCAAGCACTTTTATGAAGATTATGTGAATATTTATATTACATATAAAGCCGTCTTCAAATATCTGATATTCGCTAATATCTATTTAACCTTTATCCGCTTCATCAAAGAGATATAGTTTTTAAAGTAATGATAATAGTCCATTTCTTCTTCATTTAGAATGAAGTTTTCAATTCTTTCGTGAGAATTATCTTTAAGCCTCTTTAAATAATCGACATAAACAAGGGTGGAACTGATATAGGAATGCCTTAAAAACGCTTTAGTCGCTTCAACTGAAGCCCCTCTTTCAAGGTTCATAATAGCAGCGGTATGCCTTAAGGAGTGCGGCGTGATGCCCAAACCATCCAACCCAGAAACTTTAAGCACCCGCTTGAACATATCATAAAAAAACATGCGCCGGAGACGCCCGTCTTCAGTTATATTTTTATGTTGCACGAATAAATAGTCGAAATTATCTTTACGTTTGGATAAGTATTCATCTAAAGCCTGCTTCGCTCCACTAGCTATATGAACAAACTCATCTTTATTAAAAATATCATTTTTTCTAATATAGAGCACAGACTTTCCTTCTAAAGTTTGATAGTCTTCACATTTAGCATTAACAATCTCTATAGGTTTTAATCCTGAAACTAACAACAAATAAATAATTGCATGATCTCTATAGTCCCAGATATATCTTCTTTTACCTTTCGTCTCCAGCAACAACTGTTTAGCTTGATTGATGGTGAGAATCGTTTTTTTGATATTGGGTTTAATTCTTTCGTTTCTTATCGGACACATAATATCATATACATAGTATTTAGCTAAATTTAATCTTGCTTGATTTGCCTTTAAATACTTATATAGACCTTTAAGAGCACAAATTTGAATGTAGAGCCAGTAGCTAGAATCACCTAATGACCTTCTATACTCTCTATAGCTAATCACATCAGATGTCTTGGCATAAACAATTTCGTTTTGTTTGAGATAATTGATATAATGCTTAAAGGCAAAACCATATGATTTAAGGGTAGATGGTGATAGGGTTTTTTGTTTTAAATAGATTTGACTCAAAATTTCTAGTTCATGTTTATCCACTTTTTTCATTCCTCCATCCCTAGTATGTAATTTTCTAAAGTTTCTTCCGAATCATCTTCTAGTCTATTTAAATGATGAGCATAAATTAAGGTGGAAGTCATATCCTCATGACGCAAGAAACTCTTTGTGTCTTCAATAGATCCACCTGACAAAAGGTTTAGTGTCGCAGCTGTATGTCTTAAAGAATGTGGCGTCAAATGGACATCTTCCAGTCCCGCTTCTTTTAACACTCTTTTAAACATCGCGTTAAAAAACGTCCGATCAAGCCCATAATTTTTCGTATGATTCGAATGGGAGATAAATAGAAACGGACTCTTGTCTTTTCTTAAAAGTAAGTAATCTTCGATAGCCTCCCTCACCCCTTTAGACACCTTAACAAACATATCCGCTTGAGTTTTTCCTTTCCCCTGGATATAAAGCACAGTTTCCTGATTAATAACCTTTAAATCTTTTTTCTTGGCTCTCCTGATTTCTACTCCTCTTAACCCTGTCAAAAGCATCAAGTAGATAATCGCATAATCTCTATAGTGCCAGATATACTTTCTATTTTCTTTAGTTTGAATCAAAAGTTGCTTGGCTTGTTCTACTGTTAAGACTGTGTTAGAAGTTCTTGGTTTCTTACTTACATTCTTTATCGATTCTGTGATGTCATAAGCATAAGTTTCATGAAGATTTAAACGAGTTTGATTAAGACTTAAGTACTTGTAAAAAGCTTTGATTGTTTGAACTTGATGGAAGAGCCAATTATTAGAATATCCGCTTTTCTTCTTCAAATTTATGTAGTTTACTATATCTGTTTTCTTAGCATAAGTAATATTATGCTCTTTTAAGTAATCTCTGTATTGATTCAAGATTATTTTATAAAGCTCAAATGAACCTTTTGTAATATCTTTCTCACTCAAGTATTGTTCAATCAAATAATCTAAAGGATGATTATCCACAATTTATACCTCCAAATAAAAAAGCACTTGTAAACATATTACTGTCAAATAGTGCTTTTTCTTGAATTTATTAGAATAAATGATTATAAGTGAATCTAATATATTTTGTTTGTTTTATGCTTTTTGGTTCTCAACTAACTTCTTTCAAAGTGCAATTCAATACAATTATTTCATTCTCTTGATATAACTGATTTAACAGTCTTGTAGACCAAAATAGATCTAAATTCATACAAAATAACTTAGTCTCAAGTTTTTCTGGAACGATTGTTGATAAAGCACTTTTCAAATCACCAAGATTTCTTTCTCCAAAATGCTTTATTAGACTTTTAATGCTGACTAGACTTAAAGCTCTCATTAACTCATCCTCTAAATTTCTATCTTGGGTAATTATTCTTACTTTTTTCGCATTATTTATTAACCATTTAATATTGTCTTTAAGTCTGTTAATATCAGATTCGCCTCTAAAAATAGTATCCATATCCATGATTACTGTAACAGTTGTATGTTTACTAATCATGTTTAAGGAACGATTGATATGTTTAATTTCTGACAAAACTATTTTTCTCGTTTGTCCAAATAAGTAGCCTTTTGGCTTCAACCATTCAATTATGCTCTTTTCCGATTCACCTTCTATTAGTGTTATGTATTTTGCCATATACTTTATTACCTGTCTATACTATCATGCAAATCAATTAAACTATCTAATATAGGTGCTGTAGAAAAAATATCTTCTTCAACGATTCTCTTCAATTTCCTATTTTGATGTTTAACTACTTTTTCAGGTTCGATAACATTAGTGATTGTACCATCACGATTTTTCTTAAATAGAATAAAGTTATAATTTGGAATATCCATATCCAACAAATCAGAATTATGGCTTGTGATAAATACTTGTCCATCAATTCGATCAATCAATGTGATGAATATTTGAATGACTTGTTGTTCGATTTCAGAATGGGAATGTGACATTTTTTCATCAATATACAATGTATTGTATGAGTTCTTATAAAGAGCATTCATCATAAATGCAATCATAATACCCTCTTTAGTTCCAGTGGATAATACAGAACTATTAACATCACTTAATCTTCCATTTTTTAAAATAATTTCCTTGTGTCCATTCTTAAAATGAATAATCTTATTCCCCGGAACTTCTACACTATCTGTTACATCGCTAATCGAACTATCGAATGCCATCGCTATTTTCTTTAAAATATTGGTATTTAGTCCTATGTTTTCATCTACTAAATTATCATCGGCTCCTGAAAAAGAATAAATAAACCCAAGACTATGTTGAATCTCAGTACGATGTGAGATATTTTCTTTTGAAGTTAAAAAATAACTAACAAAACTCACACCTTCGAACTTAGACTTTTTATACACTGGTTTTGATCCATCTAGTTCTAATTTGTGTTTGCTATATGATAAGTCCTTAAGCTTAACTCGCCACCAAGATTCTGACACGATCCCATTAGGCCCTATTTCCAAATGCACTTTATACATAAATGAAATTGTTGAAAATGTTGTCTCTATCTCAATATTCTGACTTATACCTTTTTCAAAAAAATTATTAATATTAGCAAATGATATTTTAGAAACATCTTTACCATTTAGAAAATTTTGAATAAAACATAGTGCTTTACCTAAAGTAGTCTTTCCACTTGCATTGGCTCCCAATAATACAGCAAATTTCTTAAACTTTAAATTTGGATACTTTTTGTGTGCTTGAACTATTGGAGAATATTTGCTTTCGCGTGTATATGTAAAATCTACAGAAAAATTCTTAAACTGAAATAAGTCATCTAATTTGATTTCATAAAATATCATAATTTTCCTCCTAAAATGTATGAGTAAATTATACTACAATTGTCATTTTATGTCAATTAAAATGTTTTTTTCCGCTATTTTAGACTAATTTATTCTTTTATATGACAAATATTGTAAAAATTATTCCCTATTCTTTAATAGGCTGAATAATTGATTTGATCGCTGAATATAATAAGGCAATGTCTTTGATACCCTTTAATCCGCCTGTAGTAGCAATTATCCTATCATGAACTTCAATAACTAGTACTACTATAAAATCATTTATCTAACTCTTTATATGCAACATCATACTCTTTTAATAGATTCTCAGAGATATTCTTAAATTTGAGTTTCTCATATTCTTTCGTAAATTCTTCGCCGATCTTTTCAATATCAAATATTATATAAGCAGGTTTATTTCTTTTGAAAATTACAGATCACCATATTTATTTTCATTCTTTTCGACTTATGTAAAGTTTTGATTTGCTTCTGTTATACTTATAATTTTATTAGTCGAAATCATCATATGATTCACCTCCATTAAAATTATATTATAAAATATTATAGGTATATTTAAACCTATATTTAAACCTATTAATTGATTTATTATGTTGCTTTGTACTCAAGAAATTTCAAATCATCGTCGATCGATATGTTAAAATTGATAAAACCAATCTTGTACCAGTTAGTGATACAATAAGAGATATTGTTTCTCCTTACTAAATTAAAAAAGCAATAGCTCGTAAGCCATTGCATAAAAGTGATTGCAAAGTGCATCATTCTAAGATTTATAACTGGAAAAAAACAATATAATTAATGATGTTAAAAATAAGTAGAAAAAATTATTTTCCCCCATTTATTCGATCAAATAAATATGGTGAAAAGGTATCAAATTTATAAGGATTTAGACATATTGCTAATCTATCGTTTAGGTGGATAAGTTCTGACATTTCACTTTTTATGACAGGGTCTTTTTCATTTTCACGTAAACAAAACACTTTTTCATAATTAGTTAAATCATCCATTTTTAACATATCTTTAGTTACTTCATTTAATTTAGGCAAATCTATCCCACACTTATTTTTAATCAAAGCTAATAAATCCATCTCGAGGATATTATTATCGAGTAGAAATTTCTCAATTTCATTTACATTTGTTCCATGAATAATTGCTGAAAGATATCCGTATTCAGCGTTTGTTTTACCTAGGCTCTGACATTCTATTTCAAGTAGCAAGCGACAGTTGATTATCTGAGATAAATAATTATCTGTTACAGCTAATTTACTTCTTATAAAATTATCTAGACTTTTATAATCATCTAGAGTGATATCTAACATTTTAGGATTACCGTCATAATTGGACATGAATTTGATTATTCCAATGTCTGTATTACGTTCCATATACTTTGCTTTAATAGCAAATTTTGAAAAAACCTCATCATGGGATAAAACAATTACAGTTCGTTTTTTAAAATTTTTCTTTATATAATTAAATATGATTTTTCTGCGATACTCATCAAAAGATGAAGCTGGATCATCTATGATAAGATTTTTTCTTTGATTCTTAATCATGAAAAAAATGAGTGCAAGTATATTTTTTTCTCCTGTTGAAAGGAAAGAAACTTGATTCACATCATTTTGAGTCTCGTTTATGTGTTTGAGTAAAAATGACGCTCTTTTTTCATTAGGTTTTATTGGTCTCTCAACAATCTTGTATTTGATGCCCATGTATTTTAGAGTATTGTTAATTCCATTAATATTTTTAGAAATAATGGTTTTCATTTGATACTTAATATTGCTTAACTGTTTTTTTATTGTTTCTAGATTGTCATTTGTTTCTTGAACAATTGCATAAACTTCAGAAAACATTTCTTCAAAATCTTTACTAACTTTTATTTTTGATAATTTCTTAGGGTCAAAATCCTCTATATTTACCAACTCTAAAAAGTCATTTATGGTTACCAAATCATTAAGAATAATGACATAGGTTATCATTAATGTTGAGTGTTCTTTTAATGCGCTTATGTCAAAATAGTCAGGTTTAGGAATCTTTAATTCGTCGTAAATAGATTTATCGCTTTCAATTACTTTAAAAAACTTGCTATCTATGTTTGAAATATCATTTACTACCTGTATTCTACCATCAGTGAGTTCCTTTTCACAAAAAGGACATATTTTGTTTTTAAATTCTTCAAAATCTTTACCTTTTTTAAGCCACCCAACTTTATCCTGGCCATAATCTATTGCTTTATTGAGCGAATCAGAGCTATTCTTTGAATGAATATCTAATATTTTATTAACATCTGCAGTTTTTGGTAGCTCCCCTTTTGCAGTCAATTTTTTTATTGATTGCGAATCCAATAATTTTGTTATTATTCTTTGATGATCCATTAACCTATTTTTATGGTTATTTAATTTGGATACCACTTTCTCAAACTCATTTACAGCTTCTATGTACGATTCGTTATTCGAAAAAATGATTTCATATGCATCTGAACCATCTTCTGAATATAGGTTTAAATTATCTACTTGTTTTTCATCATAAACAGCGAATTGATTAATATTTCTTTCATTTCCATCAACCAAAATCTTAAATTTTTCTATACTCGTTCCAACCCGAACATATTCATTTATATTTTCACATGTCAAAGCATTAGCAATCGCTGATTTTCCAGAGCCGCTAATACCAAAAACAAAATTAATTTTTTTGTCCTCAAAGTTGGTTTTTAAATTAACTATATTTTTAAGATTTTCAATAAAAAGTTCCATAATTTTCTCCTAATTTAAACACCACATTTAGCACTAATATTATCTAGTTATAGTTTCGTTCTATTTTATTTTCTGAATTTTAGTTGTACATCCATCCATATTGATAGATGTACTTAAAAGGATTTTTTATTTTTATATCTTTCAAAGTTTGCAACTGCATAATCAATTAAGTCTATATCAAAAATGTCATTAATTACTTGCCATTTCTTTCTTTTTTATTCATAGTCATGATTCATTGTCAAAAATATAACTCGTTTTCTATAATATTGAGTTTTATCTATGATTTAAATTGGAAAATAATCAAGTTAGTCATACTTATGTTTTTTTTAGAAGCCTTTAATCAAGCTTCTAATTAAAGATATTTCTTTTAAAATATCGTTTCTAACTATACTTTCACTATCTTCATTAAACATCTTTAAGTGACAGTCTCTAAATTGCTTGTTCGAACCACAATAACAATAACCTTCATTAGTTAGAATATTCTTTTCAAATAAATCAATTCCACTTTTTGTAAAATTATAAAAACCCGTTAATCTAGTTATTGATTCTTGTCTAGCCTTAAGTTCATCATGACTAAACTCTTCAGCCCCCCATACTCCAAACATATCCATATGTGCAGCTGCGCTAAGGAAACCTTTAATCTGTTTCTCAATAAACCACCCAAAATCAGCCATCATTTTTCTATATATTATCCTTTCATGAAGCCCAATACCGAAACAAAATGAGTTATTGTAAATATATTTATGATTTTCTAAATTGTTAGGAATTTTGTCCTCAAGCTCTTTAACAGTTGGTAATCTACCAATTGATATAGGTTCTAAATCAATTGAAACTAAATAATCGTATAAAACCTTTCCGCGATTAAATTCTTTAAATCTAGCTCTGTAGATATATTTCCCCATTTTTCGAAAACTATACTTTTCAACTAATATTTTGATTGCTTCCTCAAAAAAACTATTGTACTTTGCTTGAATAGTTAATGTTTCCTTTCGCTTGTTCTTTAAGTCTTTCTTTATCATCTTCATTGTTTATCTCGCATTCAGGGAATTCATTTCCTAATCTCTTTCTAATTATACTTATATCTTCTTCATCAAGGGCTTTTTTAATGTCATTTATCGTTTGCTCAAGTCTTAACTTGAAGTCCTGAAACCCTATTTCATTCATATTGCTTAAAAAGTTATTTTCTTGATTTTTTGGATCAATCAAAATTAATGAATTCTGATTATTATATATAGATTCGATGGTTTTTAGGAAACCTATAAATAGTTCATTATCTTTCACATAGTATTTAGATACTAGTTCTTCAATTGCTATACCAATAGGGTATTTATAATTTTCTGGTTTATTGACTTTTTTCCACCATTTAAGGGCTTTTACATAATTTCTAAACTGAGGTTTCTCATCATTAATTTCCTTGTAGTAATCAATATGCCCTATAGGGTCAGTTATTTCCCAATCTTGTTTATCTTTTTTTGATATAAATAATGGTGATCTTAAATTTTCTTTGATTTCTTGTAAAGGAACTACATCTACGCATGTTTTTGAAAGTTCAATTCCGACACTTCTTTTTTGTCGCTTAACTTTCCCTTTGTACTCACTAAAAGAATCTAAAAAATTAAATAATTTGTCAAGAATTGACTGTGGTTTTTCATAAGAACCTTTTTTAAAAATAACCGCTATATCAATATCGATTTTTTTCCCATCATCTATATTCGTTTTTGTGTTTGTATTTCTGCTATAAGATCCTACAAGAAGAATATCTCTTATCTCAGCATTAAAATTTGACTTCTGTAACTTCTGTCTAACATTTGTGTGTGACGAAATAATCGCATCTATTTCTGTTTGAGTTGCGGTAATATTACTAATAAATTTTTCAAAGCATGAGTTTCTAATACTATTCATTTTCTTTACCTTCTTTATAATATTTTTGATAATTAATAATCATTGAGTTATTTATCAATGTTAAATACCTTAAAACCGAAAAATAAAAATGATATAATTTTTCTTTAGAATACACTACTACATTATTGTTTTCCATTTTTTTCGTTTTCATTTCGATTATGTCTAGAGATGTTGAGACTAAATTATCATCATCTAATTGTTTGATTTGAATTTTACCAAGATTGTCACTTGATGAGGTAAGTGAAAATACAATATCAATTGCTTTACAAGAATCTTTATCAATTTTTGTTTTTGACATGCCGCAAAAAAGAATTTTAAGAGGTAATATATATCGTTTTTCTCTAATTGTACCGCTTGTTGCCGATATAATTTGGCCATTTTTCTCTGGAGTTAGATAGTCAATGGAGTTCAAATTGTCAATTGAATTAATTAGTTCCATTTTTGAGAGAGTAGTTTTCACTTGACAAACTGCAACTACAGATTCAATTGGTATAACTGAATAACTACTCACAAAAAATCTAGGTACATATACATCGTCATAAATAATTATATCCATTTCTTTAGACATTTTTCCATGACTGTCAATAATAAAACCATTTGTTACCTTATACCTTTGAGGTATGATATCTAGAACAGCTTTAACAAGTTCTTCTTTAAACTTCCCATCTGAAGGATTATGATTGATTTTAAGTGAAAACATTTGTTTCAAATTTTCTTCTTTTACTGAAAACAGTTTATTTAAATATTCCATTTGTATCCTTTCATTGTCTTTGACACAAAACAAAAACTTACCAGTAATAGATTCTTCTGGTAATCAGGCAACTCTCTTTATACTAATTATATTATACCTTATATTTATTAATAAATATACGGCGTATATGTCATACATTTCAGACCAAAAAAAAGATTGGTTTATAGCCAATCTTCAAATCTAATACTAGTTATTAATTTTGGTTATAAAAATCAGTTTCTTAAATAATCAAGTAATTCTTTAAAATTGTCTTTTGTTTTTTTAGTAATCTTGTTGTCATAATTCATGATATTACTCTTAAAATAGGAACTGATGTTATGTTTTTTATCTTCGGTATAGAATGTTTTTTGATCTTGTGGAGAAAATAAATCTTCGATTTGCTTCCAATCTTTATTAACCTTATCAAGCATATGGAGCTCTAAACCTGGATAATCATTATACTTCTTTTCAAAACCAATTCCCGCTCCATCGCCATCTATCAACAAAATTGGTTTCTTAGAAATTTTGATTAGTTTATTGACCAAATTCTTTTGCAGCAATCCTTGGAAAGGTAAAAATGCTAAGTCTTCGATATTAAATAACTTTTTAAAAGCTGTTAAGTAATTATAGTCAGTTATTCCTTCTACAAAAACCAATGTTTTGTTAGGATCTAAAAGAATGTGTTTATCAACAGTTAAAGCTGTGTATACAGGTAAAAATGAATCAATCTTATCTTTACTGTTAAAGTCCTCGGCAAACTTATTGAATACTTTTGAATCATTACCTTCTTTAACTACTAATCTAAGCTCATCTAAATGATCTGAGTCGATTAGAAATGGAGAATGTGTACTAATAACAAATGTAATACCATTATTAATTCCGAAATCCTTTATTTGTTTTCTTAATGCTTTTTGGCCAATAACATGGAGATTTGTCGCAGGTTCATCCAATATAACAATATCTCCATTTTCCAAGTCACCTCCTGCAAAAACGTTAAAGAAAAAATTGAAAAACCATTTAAATCCAGTAGATTGACTATCTAGCGGAACATCATTTCCGTTTTCAGACAACAAAAAATATGAATGTTTATATGTGTGAAACAAACCGGTTATATAAGTTTATTATTTTTCAGCCATATTTTTTAATATCATATAACAAAAAAGCTTTTTAATTTATTATGAAATAACAGTATCGACATTTTTTTTGTTTATAGATATTTATTTTCAATCTCAAAAACAGCATCCTTACCACCAACTAAATCCACAAGTAATTGTTCATGGCTTACATCATCATTCTCTCTTAACTTAATAAAAGCCATTACCGGTATAGCGCTAAGAATCTCGTTTTTAGAAACATTAACTTTCTTAATCATCATCTTTAAATACTTGTTTGCTTGTCTTTTTAAATACTGTCTAAAGATAATATATGTACTAGCTATATCCATAACTGGATTAGCTAGTTTTGCATTTGTCCAATCAAGAATATAATATTTGTGTGAACTATAGATTATATTCAACGGATGAAAATCCAAATGACATAACTTATACCTTTTCTCGATACTATTTAAAGATTCCAAAGCTTTTGACTTTAACTCACCTTCAAGATCAGTTGCTTTTATTTGTCGTTCATAAATCTCATAAGCATCAAAAAGATCTATATTCTCATAAGCATAGACTTGGGTTTGTAAATCCGTAAAATCTTCCAACCAATTCTTATACTTTTCTATTCTGATTCGATCCGCAAACTCCACACCCTCAATTAAGGTCATTTTAATCATCTGGTTTTCTATTTCATAATGACATACATTCAAATCAGTCTTATCATAAATTTCATTCTGTACATTTACTTCATAAGTAATATTCCTAACGTCATAATGCTCATGATATTTCTTATAAGCAAACAATCAGTCAGTAAAGACTTCTGCAGTTTTACCCTCACCAATTTTCTTCATTCAAAACCTCCTGATAATATCAATTCTCATCATAGATGCTAGAGATAATTTCTATCATCTTTTCTTTTGAGACATGATATGACTTTAAAGACTCGATAACAGCTTTTAGCGAGTCTTTAATCTTCTCCAACTTCAATTCATCTAAATCATCTTTAGTATAACCTCTAACATAAGAGCCTTTACCTTGGATTGTATAAATCAATCCTTGTTCTTCCAATAACTCCCAAGTCTTCTTAATCGTAATAACACTTACTCTTAATTCCTTAGCAGCTGTTCTAATCGATGGCAACATCTGATCTGCTTCTAAATCGCCATTCATAATTTGTGAGGATATCTGATCATAGATTTGTTGGTATATTGGCGTTTGAATTGTATTCCTTACGACAATATTTTTCATAAATCAATCTCCATCATCCGTTTTTGAGATATTTTTAAAGCTAGTATACTTAATCCAATACCCAGTATAGTAGTTATAACAAAAACAATACTTTGGGATCTAATAGAACCTTCAAAAACATCTCTCATAAATTGATACTTGGCAACGCCAAATTCGAAAACAAATCCATAAATAAGTGTTGTGATAGACGCGAATATTAGCGGTTTACCAAAGAAATGAGCGGTTTTAAAATATTGTGGTAAAAAGCTAATATTAAAAACACCAAACAAAAGAATACCTACTCCAAAGAATGCTAAGTTAATATCAAAAAAGAAATTCCATGATCCATATATCCAGACATGAATCAAACCAAATATAACCCCAAACAATAAATGTAGTCCCTCTAATATAAACAAAGAATAAACCTTAGAGGTAGCTATATCTTTTCTTTTGATAGGTAATACTGACATAAAATTATAGTCGCCTTGTGCTAAATAACTTCCATATACTTGCGGTACCGTAATCCAAAAGAAGTAATAGAATACTAGTAAGAATATCCAACCAGGAATAAAAAACAACGCTCCTAAGATAATTGGTAAGATATAAAAGAACTTATTAATAGATAATCCTAATTCTTTATATATTAACTTTTTCATATTGCTTCTCCTTTTCTTAAAGTATTGTAAATCATGATATCATCTAGTGATGGTTGACCAACTTTAAAAGTATCATTTTCTTTAAGATCAATTGTTTTAACTAAACCATTGAAACCAAAAGAATTTGTTTTAAAAGCTATTAAACGTTCTTTAACTTCAACTAACTCTTTTTCTGTTCCATTAACAAGTCTATACTTATCAATAAGATCATCTTTAGAACAAGATTCTATAATTCTACCATCTTTAATAAATGTTACATAATCTGCACATTTTTCTAAATCGCTGGTGATATGAGTTGAAAAGAATATTGTTGCTTCCTCATTCTCAATAATGGTTTGGAATAATTCTAATAAATTATCTCTAGCAACTGGATCAAGTCCGCTTGTCGGTTCATCTAGAATCAGTAACTCTGCATGATGTGATAATGCTAGAGTAATTTGGTATTTAAGTTGCATACCCTTAGATAACTCATCAATTTTTTTATTAGAGTCTAAATTAAATTTATTAAGATAATCTAGATATAAATCTTCATCCCACTCATCATAAAAGCTTTTATAATATTTAGTCACTTCTTTTAAAGTTTTCTTTGGATAAAACAGATTACCTGAAACATAGCCAATCTTTGATTTGATTGAGATTTCATCTTTATCGATGTCTTTTCCTAAAATGCATATTTGACCTTCATCTCTTTTAACTATATTTAACATTGTTTTTATAGTGGTGGTTTTACCAGCACCATTCTCCCCAACAAAACCCATAATATAGCCCTTGGGAATTGAAAGACTAATGTTATCTAATGTAAAAGTCTTATATCTTTTCTTTAGATTTTTAATTTCTATACTATTCATGCAATAACCTCCTGTACATATCGTACATACACAGTATACACACGCGTAAATTAATTGTCAAGAAAAAAGATTCAAAAATTTAATACAAATCTAAAATCAAATTATTGAGGAAGTATTTCATAGTATTTTTCACTGTGATATAATTAAATAAAAATCACACAGGAGATTTTTATATGAGCTTATATTCAAACAAAAATATATATCATTATTTTTGGAAAGCAACTTGTCCAAGATGTGGTAAAACATTGACCCAAAATGACTTCAAATGTAAAAACTGTTACAGAGGAACCTACCAAATCGAAGAAACCAATGACGATGATTATACCTACATCTCGGGCTATTCATGTAATGTGTATCATGACAAAACATTTTCCTTCTATTGCCCAGATTGTAACGCAGACGTAACTAATCAAATTAGACGAGATACTGGTGGTGGTTTTTTTGATGCTTTATTTGGATGGCTAATTTTTATTGGTATAATCTTGGTTATTTCATTTATTTTGTATCTAATAGTAGGATAATCTAAAAATTAACTTAATAACATACAAAAGAGACGATTAAAAAATTCGTCTCTTTTGTAATAAGAAGGAAAATGTGAATGTTTATAATTAACCGAAATTACTCGTTAATAACTGCTTTTAAGTCTTTAACCTTATTTATTAACTCTTCACTCTTACCATGTAGTAACAATACTTGTGTACCGATAAATGCTCCGTCAGCTCCTGCTTCTTTAACCATTCTTAACTGATCATAACTATGAATTCCGATACCGCAGTTAATTTCATTAGTTAAACCACAGTCTCTTAGATATTTAATAATTGATTCTAAGTCTTTATGAACTGGATGGAATCTACCGTCAGGTGTAGCTTGTAAATAGATAAAACCAGTTGTTGTCTTGGCTAATTCAATTTGATCATCTGGAGCGTGATATTGAATAAAAACACTTACCTTAAACTTTTCTTCCATGAATCTTTCTCTAATATGAGGAAACTCTGTACCAACTAAAATCATCTCTTCTAAATTATTTCTTTTCATGAAGTTCACAAACTTATCTAAACCAATAGTAAGAATTGTTCTTTCATAAATTAAAATATATAGCTTAACTCCCGGATGGTCTTTAAGAATCTTTTCAACTGATTCGATGTAAGTATCATAATTAGGATACTTCGCTAAAGCTTCCCACATTCTTTTCTTAATATAATCACTATCGTAATATGGATCTTCCGCAGGAAAATCCGTTTCAATAACATCTACTCCACCAGCGATATAATCGCTTACTGTTTGATGACTGGCTTCCATTGATGGTGAGCCATGATTTAAAAAACATATTAATCTCATTATTATTTCTCCTTTTTTATTTGTGCAATTAAAGATTTACATAATACTTCATCAACTGGA